>Ga0115008_10002642_pt1 | contig 14832 bp, 11 predicted proteins | sample FraStrMetagenome_FD_87164 | JGI IMG/M metagenome (GOLD analysis project Ga0115008, IMG submission 87164) | Marine eukaryotic phytoplankton communities from Arctic Ocean - Fram Strait ARC3M Metagenome | ecosystem: Environmental > Aquatic > Marine > Oceanic | place: Fram Strait | collected...
ATCGAAACATATAATACGCGTCATCGTTTTCCCTGTTATTGAACCATGAGTTCCCATATTCTGAATGGTACCCTCTGCTATTTCCAGCGCATGCTGCCTGAGTTGCAGCTTCTTTTGTCCTTCCTATAAATTATTAGTGGTGGATATAATTATGGTCATGATCTACAACCGAATGACGTAAATTAAGAGAATTAAGAATTTTTTTTGGCATTTCGTGCATGAAACTACAGTTTCACTCAATTTTGATAGGATTGAGTATGTATACATGTATACGAGATATAGCGGCTGTAGTTTATTTCGCACATTATCCTTGCCTGGCATGTACGTATTTCGTAATTTTTGTGGCACAATAAAACCTTCAGTCTGTGTAATCGTCTATTTCCAAAAATATAACTCAACAATTTTTTGCATCTGGTTCCAAATAATTACTTAAGACAAGCAACTTGATCATCATGTAATTAGGTTATTGTAATAAGAAAAATAGAGTATTGCCCAATGGTTGCGTGAAGCGTAATATTTTGTAAGGGAAGGAAGAAAAGCGTACAGCTTCAATAAAAATTGCGATTTCAAATACAAAATAAACATATGATAGACTATTAGAAGTCCCAACAGTTCAAATATAAGGTCACTGGGAGTTCTGAGAAGATGTGAAACCCTTTGGAATGTATGAACGGCCAAATATTTTTGCCCCTGTTGGAATACGATGATGTGCGAAGAGATCTGCTATGCTTACACCATTATTGCTCTCAGAAATACTGCACATTCCTTCGTCAAAGTCTCTTTCTTCATAACCGCCCTTATTTAACTCAGGTAAATCAGTAAGTTCGCTAGTCAGTGATCTGTCTGTTGTTGAACGTTTGAAAGAAATTCGACCCGGACTTTCTCCGGAAAACGGATTCCGAAAAGGATCATTCGTGTTCAATTCCCCGTTATCAACATCACTTAAAGCCAAGCTGTTGTATCGCCGAAGCGGAGATTTAGTTGTGATGACGTCCAAATCGGTTAATTGACTTATCGAAAAAGATCTGATCGAAAGATAATCAGTAAAAAATAGAAATACAATATAAAAATTACTGAAGGAGAGTATTCTCACCTGTTAGACGATTTCGGAACACCATTATCTTTGCGAAATGTTATTTGATCAACATCTGGTACAGAAATATCTCGCACTAGGTTCGAAGCCGTAGGATGAAGTTCAGCTGTATAATTGAGCCTTTCTCCGGTGACCTCAAATGGACTGGTAAATGATTTGTCATCAACAACAACATTCGTGGATCTTTCCGAATGCGAGTCATTATAAGTATCCGAACGAGCATCTTGACCGTATTGTTCATACTCGTTGTTGAATGGGTTTTTTGCCGGCTCGTTAACACCTTCGTATGGGTCTGCATCACTCGTAGCCAAACTGTGAATTCTTTTAAATCCGTTATCACTTGAAGACTGAATCTTTTCGGTGGCAAGGTTACAGATGTCGCGATTGACGTCATCCTTCGCTTTCACCGCTTTTAATCTTGGCGACAGCGGTGGAGTCATAGCTAACTGGTCAACCGGCTTCTGACTTTCAACCTTGGGAATTTGGATCGACACAGATTTTTCTATAACTTTGTTGAGCGCCCTGAGTTTTGCATCATTGATCCAACGACGAGCTTGTGCATTCATCTCCGCTACCATTGCTCTTTTTTCATCATCGCCCACGGTGGCTGTGTGATCTACTGGTGCTAAAAGCTCCTTTAACTTCTTCTTCGTCCCTTCTTCAAAGTCTGTTATGTCGTTCGCATTTCTCTTCTTCTTCTTCGAATCTTCATCGGAAGTACGGGCGCTTATCCTCTCACTAAGACGTTGATGGGGAGTTTTAACTTTACTTTGAGCTGGGAAATCCAGTAAGGCCTTTGCCCGAATTTTTGGCGCACCCTCGCGAAGAGCCTGGCTAGTCTTCTTAATGGCCTCCGCTACCGACACTTCCTCCCAGAGAGAAGGATCATGCTTAGACCGTGCCAAGAACTTGCCGGGAGGCTTTAACATATGAACTAAAGCTATGACCTTGTTCGAAATATCAGTCTTGTCTTGCTTGTTAGTGGACAAAGTATAGGCTTCTTTATACTCATGGACGATGTTACGATAATTTCGATTTCCGGGATGATTGTTGATGCCGCCACCCCTTCCGAATAATACATCGTTCTTATGCGGCTCTCGAATATACTGTAGGCTTGTCATGATTATTCCTTTATCAATAATGAAAATATCCTCTGAATCAATGTGTAAATTGTAAAATGACAGAAAGTAGGAGTTGAATTATGGGCCAGAAAGTGGATATGATGTATGTGCCTTCCAGGTGTTCGAAAGAGAAATGAATCGAAAAAATTGTAAAAATTGAAAAAATGAGAACGGATTGGAAGAGGGGAGGAAAACAAACCAGTAGACGTAGAAAATATTCGTCGACACAGGCATGCCGCGTGGGCATTGCTGTAGAAAGGAAAACAGTCGCTGCGAATGCGGTAGCGTGCTGCATCAAACTTCAATGGTCACTCCGAATGGCAATGCGGTCACACCCTGTCGGTTTAGGGATTTCATTTATTTGCAATGCCAAAGAGCATTCGCACTACGGCATTTTGAGAGTGTACATAAATAACTTGAAGGTTCTCATTAAACGTTCATGGCTATATTTAACGGGATACCATGATCCATTGGTCAAAAAGCGAATTCTTATGACGCTGGTAAGATACACATACGTTACCAATAGTGTCATATGGAGTCTTGCTTCCTGCTGACCAGAAGAAATTGCATTCGATATTCGCAGTAGCAAAATGGATATGGTCTTCACACTGGTGAGAAGATGCACTGTGCACGTACCTAAACTGATCGCTTAAATTAGGATGTTGTAACGATTATGGTGTTGTAATACTTATGATGTTCAATTGTTGAGATTCTGATTACAGCAAGGAATCTCGCTTGGATTTGAAATTGAAAATATGAAGTTTTGTTCTTTTCGGTATTTTTTTCTTATTGGCAACCCAGCTGATGTGTCAACTTCGCATTCTGCACCGCGGTAAAGTTGTGTGACGCCGTTTTCTTTGCGGTTGTGTCATCTATGATAGGTCGATTCTGACGAATCTTTGTTACTTTTTTGATGCACTTTCTTTATCATGATATAGTCATTTTGATGGGCAGCTCGTTGAAAATATAAATAAAGCGCCCCCTGACTTTAATTAATATTTTCACACATTATGACTGGAAGGAATGACTAAAATGACGCGACAACTACAGACAGACGGACAGATTGACTCTTGATTGATTTCACTTTCGAAGAAAATCCGCGGGTTCGGATCCGTGTTTGCTTGTTTGCTCTTCGCCCTCGTTTCATCGGAAAGCTCCTGAAGCCTTCGAGAAATGAATCTGCTCACAATTTGAAATTTTCCAAATTTGGTACAAAGACAAATCGCGAAATACGAACCAAATACAAGTATCGAAAGCCATTTAACAAAATGTTTCACATCTACACTGAAGATCCCTTTTATTCCCATTCACCTTCCTACTTCATTCGTGGGGAAACAGCAGAGCGCCTTGAGCGAGCTCGTATCGCAGAACAGCGCAGACGACGAATAGAAGCGGACCGGAGAAGGCGCGAGCAAAAACTGCTTGAAAGGAAAAAGGAACAGGAAATTCGTGAAGAATACGAGAGACGTAGAATGCAACAACTCAATAGATCTGCACGTGGATTTTCAGCAAGAGAGCAAAGAGAAAGATGCAAGGAAACGCCCGTACTAGGAAGGGACGGACGTCTCTACAGGGTTCGAGTCTCAGAAATGTACGATAGCTACCCCGATTTATACGAGAACAATCCACCATTGGATAGTGAGGAACAGAGTATGGATCATGAAGATAATTACTTACATTCATCTTATGATGTTAACGAAGAAATAAATGATGTTTCAGTTTCAGTTCCAATCAAAAAGAAGGTAGGATTGTGTAGAATGTACTCATCTGATGAAGTAATCGAAAATCGTTCACAACGAGGTGAATTCCGCAATGATACCACGCCACAAGTGAAGGTTACTAAAATGCCAATAAGTAAAGGGGAAATGATGGTTGAATATTCTTCAGACGATGAACAAGATTATTTCCCTGCAAGTAACTTAGTTCCAAATGAAGCTAGTGGAGAGTCCTGGCTTGAACCCATTTCCTAGAAATCTTCATTAATTCATCATAACACGTGATATCTTATAAGACAATGTTAAAGTAGCAATATTTAATTTTACTTCTTTACTCAGCCAGCTATCTACTACGTCGCACTCATCACTTAAAACACTAAAGTGCGAAGACGTTATAATCCAGCTTCCTCTTTTCTTCTGTAACATTGCATCTATACATTGAAGATACGAGGTGGAATGATCGCTACGCACTACCCCTATTGCGTAACGTGTTCTTCCTTGAATAACTTTTATTTTCTACCTTACTACACCATTGTTTGTGAAATAAATGAATATCATATTTAACTCTATTGCGAAGCATCAAAGTTGACACAACTAACATTTATTGAACTTTGTACTATTAGATGGTGGGTATATTTAAAGATCTGCAACCGACTCAATCTGGTTGTATCCAAACTGTTTGTCCATTTTGCCGTCGCATACGGTCTTGATAAGTACAGCAAGATTTTCTGACTCTTGCATCGTTAGCTCTTTCAAAGTAAAAAACTCATCACCTTCAATTTGATTTCCCGTTTGTGGTGCGTCCATATTTGCATTCACAACACGTGTATGATGCGGTACTTCAAAAAGCATTTGCGCCAATTGTCGTTCTATTGGAACGGAACCTCTATTATATGCACTCATCAATAACAAATCTCCCTCAGTATGAACAATAGCACAGTGAGCCTTTCCAAGAGTGACACAACAATTAGCTGCCAATCTTGCATGAACATAATTATCCTTCCCTTGAATGGGGGCATTTTGACCTATCCGTAATCCCGAATCATTGTTTTCGTGAGCGTATGCGGTTGCAGTGCTATAATCATCAGTTAGCCGAAGAAGTGCAGAATACTTTTTGAAGAATCCGCTCAAAATCCACATCAGAGAGTCTAATATTCCCTCCTAATGTATTAGAAAAAGCAAGAGCGGTTGGTCAACTTATCTACCCCATTCCAATCAAATCTTCAACCTTACCTCTAGCATCATTCTGGCATGGTGTTTGTCTTTGGCAAGAATTAATATCTCTTCCATTGCTTCATTCTTCTCTAACCTGGTTGTCAATATTGAGGCCATGACATCTAACCAAGCTTTGGGCTGCATTGAAGGGTTCAAAGAATGAATTTGGCTTACTGGAACAATCCTACCTGCAGTCAAATTAAACTTCATTTTAGATGTCGTGTAAATGAAGCAGCGAAAAATTACAACTACTCACCCCTTCGAAAACATGCAACTCTCCTATTACAATTCACTCTTGGCATCATCATCGATTGACGGTCGTCGTCCATGGGACCAGGTTCAGGATCGTGAATATGACGACCCGTTATTTTGTTGTCGTCAGCATCCAAGTTCATTTCAGATTCAGTCACGTCAATATCCAATTCGTTCTTCTTATCGCAATTTACATGTGTTGAATATTTTTCTGCAGCTTTACTCATTCCAGCCTGTTCGCAAACCTGCACACAGCTAGTACTGACAGTCTCGTTAAGTATGCGAGCTTGTTCATTTGCGTCAATCAGAATATGGGTGGCTCTCTCGTGCATTTCGTTACGTTTTTCTTCGGGCAAGTGCATAACACCTATTCCTGCTCCCACAGCAGCTGCGCCCAAGACAAACCCAACTGGTCCGACAGCCAAGCCAACGAGGGCTACTGCCGAAATTCCTGCTGCTGTTTTGGCAAGGGGACTGTTTCCTATGGACTTCAATTTTTTTTGAAGCTCATCTTCAGGGTTTTGGTTTTCTGTTACAGCATAATTTCGATAATCTTCCTCCGCTTCATTTTCTGGAACAAATGGATTATGTATAGTGACCTTTGCATCTTGCTCTCTCTTCCCTCTGAGCCTCGCCATCTCTTCCTTCCTACGCATTTGTTCCCGTTCCTGTTGATATCGCACCCGCTGCATTCCATTCATTCTTCCTTCGTTTAATGCTTTATCAGCATATGAATTACCCAACATGGCTTCTCGAATGCTCGATTTCATAAGTTCGTCGTCGTCACTGTAGTACGTTCCTGTTTCGCTTCCAAATGTATTACTTGCAAGACTATTCGAATCATCGTAACTATTTCTTCTCCTCGCAGTATTCCGGCTTCCAATACCTAACGAGGCCGTCGAGGCGAGGGAGTGCGAGTCTGTAGGTGTAGTTATCTCATGATGATAAGTATTTATATGAGTCTGCGGCGATGGAGATCTGGCATCCGTCGACAAATAATACACCGTACTTCCCGCTCCAACTTCTCCATTGATAACACCTCTAGAATTTTCATTATTCATCTTATAACTAGTTGTAGTAGTAGTAGATTCAGAATATATTTCATCATGATGCGAATTCGAATGTGCAGCGTTCGTCACATTGCCACGATTTCTGTAATTACTATAAGAATATCCACCACCAGAATGTCCCGACAATCCTTCTTCTAAATTACGTGCAGGTATCCTCGACGGACTCAAAATCTCGCTATTGTGAATGTAATGATTGTTCGTAGAGGATGATGCTGTGCTGCTGCTTACCATACTCAGTGGAGCGCTGCCATTGCTATAAGTATTAGTAATGCGTTGCTGTTGCTGCTGTTGCTGCTGATATCGATGCTGATGCCGCATAGAACTCTCATTTCGAAGTCTTTCCAATCGACTGCTTCGTTTGGACGACATTATCTTCGAGGCAGAATACAATATTAATAATGTAAATGAATTCCAGTACTATAGAAATGGGATCGCTCGTTGGATTCCAAACCCTTTCTACTATCTTCGCCTTCCAATTTCTAGTCTTACATATGTAGTTGATGCGTTGTGATTTTAGTCAGCTGGATGTGCGCATGTAGATGAATGAAATATCAATCTGGGGTTTTTCTACTCTTCACGGGGTACTCCGTCCATTTGCAGTTTGATGCGGATTTTTCTCGTTCGCGAAGGTTTCCGCCATAGTAATACAGCAGTGTGTAGTGTAATAAATTTTTAAGAGCGATGGGATTCAAGTTTCGTAAGGTGCTAACGACATATTGGTTCGATAGTTGTCATTACTTAAGACGAAAATGTGAGTATCATTTATTGAGTATTACATCATGCCATAGGTTTAATAAATAGACATATTGATGACTTATACTTGTATTCGTATTTGTCTATTACACATGTAGTTGTCGCCCGTGTCCATTGTCGTCAAGACAGTAGATTGACCGATGATGAGCAATCAATGAGTTCTCATAACAAGTCCAAAGCGACAGCAACCACAAACAAAAAATGATGTGCCTTATACACACACATTGTAATGATTTGAAGTACGAGTTTACAGCATGTACGTATTTTATTAATGCTTCGAAGTTCATGTAAATTATCAATAGACATAGAGTAGAGAACAACGAGAGGAAATGAAATGAACGATAATGGTGATACAATCAGTTATGACCATAAAGGTAGCAAGCCTACGTACGCATATACGGCACAAACGACGGAATTTGACGATGAGTGTATACGTCGTGGGATCATAACAAAGGCAGATGCTATCTGTCGCAAGGGGGCAAGCGCAGTAGAGGCACACCGTTTGGTACAGGAAGATGAGCAGCGAAGGGCATCAATGTCGATTGAGTATAAAATTTCAGATGAAGATGGAGGAAATTCCAGCGATGATGATGATGTTTTGGATAAGTACAGACAAAAGAGGATTGCCGAGCTAAAAGAACAATATTGTAATATAAAGAAGGATAACGGACAAAAGACATTTGGTTCTGTTATACATATTTCACGTCCTGATTGGGAACGTGAGGTCACCGATGCAAGTCGCAACGGCCAATTTGTCGTTACTAACTTGACAAATGATGCGGTATGGGAATCGAGATATGTTGAAGATGCTGTCAATGAACTTGCGCAACGTTTTGATCACATTAAGTTTGTTTCAATACGATCAACTGCTGCAATCGAGAATTGGCCTGACTCGAATTTACCTACAATGTTTGTATACTGTGATGGATCAATGCAAAAGCAACTTGTTGGTATTGATTCATTTGGAGGAGTTGGAGTGAACGCAGGGCGATTGGAGTGGATACTAGCATCGTTTGGTGTGTTAAAGACAAGTTTGGAATCTTGTCCACCGAGGTCTGATTACGATCAAATATTTGGTAAAGTTGTTCGTTTACATCAGGGAATGGACCCCTACGACGATGTTGATTGATTTACCAGCAGCATTAATGGAAGAAGAGATGTTCTTAGGTATTGTAAAGAGTAATGAAATGCCAGCCTTGAAATCATGGGTATTTTAATTTATTATATTACGTTAAAAGTCCATAGAATTATTTTAACCAGTACAGAACACATTTAAAATAGTGATAGTCCCCAACGATCTTTTTATATAACGATATACCGTATATCTATATACACATTATATATACTTTGCAGTGAGAATCAACATCGTCATGGCACTAGGGATGCATAAGTGATGTTGCTCAAAGTTACACTGACAAAGATATGTATGTGCAAGCGTAGGACACTTTGTAATTTACTGTGAAATTGATTTTATGGTTATGATTTCATGAAGTCATTAATATCTGAAATTATATTTACTTATTGGTGGTAATTTTATGTTTTTTCATTGTGTTTCACTCTTGGTTATTTTCTCTTGTGTAACAATAATGCCTTTTTTGCAACTATATTCTTAGTACTGTGTTATTTATGTAAATTGAGTTGTGCAGGTTGGATGATGATGGCGTGACCATCATTGTTTTTCCTAGGAGTACTGGTATCGTTTTTACCTTGATTTGCTTCCCTGAAGAGGAAAAAGAATAATACCTGGATACGCATCATGTGATAAAAGTACGGCATGTCTCTGGATCAATTATGTATACGTGTTCAAATTTCGTTGTGAAGGGTAATCTTTATAATGTACTCTGAAATTCTAATCAACTTGTCATTGTTAATTAAATTGAATCGCTTCGTATAGGTATATCTTTTCACAACATCTTTAGTCTGCACAACGAGCTACTTGCTCGGGGCTCAGTTGTGTACCAACTGGCAAAAAGCACATGGCACCATCAGGTGCTTGTGCAGATATACGAAGTTCTACTCCCTCGAGTTCAATTTCTTTGACAGCAGGAGATTTAGCTTCTGCCGGTGGATATATTTGCCAGAATTTTCCAACTTCAGAGGACCAATTATCAAGTATCATCTTGGCCTTCGAGCTATTTGTCTGATCGTAATGTCTCTGAATCATATTTTTCAATTGTGCTTCGCCGCTAACGGTTGAAATACGCTGCATCTCTACGATTTCACTATTGACACGCTCAGCGAAAGAATCGCTTTCATCATAAAAATATCCAATACCGCCAGTCATACCAGCACCCACATTTCTACCTACACTTCCTAAGCTAACAACAACACCGCCAGTCATGTACTCGCAGCAGTGATCACCAGTACCTTCAACAACAGCGTAGGCACCGCTATTTCTTACGGCAAAACGTTCTCCTGCACGTCCATTTGCGTGGAAATCTCCTCCAGTTGCTCCGTATAAGCAAGCATTCCCAACAATGCTAGATTCACTTGCAACAAAGCCAGCATCTTCGGCAGGGACAATGTTTAATTGACCACCATGCATTCCCTTTCCGACATAGTCATTTCCTTCACCTACTAATCTGACATTAAGACCAGGAAGTACAAAGGCACCAAAAGACTGACCAGCACTACCATTAAATTGAACATTGATTTTTCCTCTAAACCCTTTATTTCCGTGAGCCCTGGCGATACCTCCTGAAAGCATTGCGCATACGCTGCGATCAGTGTTTTTGATATCGTACTGAACATCAGCTGTTCCTCCATTCTCGGTTATAACTTTTACAATATCCGGATTCTTAACGACATCTCTGTCTAAGTCAGAGCTAAAACCACTTATGTGTACCTTTGATCCCTTCTCTTCTCCCTCCGAAGTTCTCAGAAAGGACCGATCGTCACTGGAATCAGGTACGCCACTATAAAAAGGAGCAAGAGACATCTCGTTGGTCTTCATGACGCGCTTCTTCTGAGCTTTACTCTCAGTGAGAAGATCAGCACGTCCGATTATATCTTCAAGCTTTGAATATCCCAAATGAGCAAGAAGATTGCGAATCTCCTCTGCAACGAAATAGAAGAAGTTAACTACATGTTCTGGTGTACCGGGAAACTTCTTTCTTAATTGCTCCTTTTGCGAGGTAACGCCGACAGGGCATGTATTAAGATGACATACGCGTGCCATGACGCAACCCTCGGCAATCATCGCAACTGTTCCAAAACCAAACTCTTCGGCACCCATGAGAGCACCCATCACGACATCTCTACCTGTTCTAATACCACCATCAACCCGCAAAGTAACACGTTCACGAAGCCCGTTCGATAGAAGAGCAGAATGAGCTTCCGTCAATCCAAGCTCCCATGGACCACCCGCATGCTTGATGGAGGACAAGGGAGATGCTCCAGTGCCACCATCTCCACCAGAAATCTGAATCACATCTGCAGAAGCTTTTGCGACACCACAAGCAACAGTGCCAATACCGATAGAAGATACAAGCTTCACCGAAACTCCTGCTTGCTCATTGATAGCGTGCAAGTCATGAATCAATTGCGCCAAATCTTCAATACTATAAATATCATGATGAGGAGGTGGTGAAATGAGTGTAACTCCTGGTTTGCTCGCGCGTAATGTAGCAATATATTCAGATACTTTCTGGCCAGGAAGCTGGCCACCTTCTCCAGGTTTAGCTCCTTGCGCCATTTTGATTTCAATTTGTTTCGCGGTAACAAGGAACTCCGGCGTTACTCCAAAGCGACCACTCGCCACTTGGTGAACATACGAATTCGCCGAGTCACCATTCTTTAAACCGTACAGGTGAGGGAATGATGGACTCCGTCCCGTCTCATCAACATCGGTAATCGGTTTCCCACGAAGAATGTCTTCACCACCTTCACCTGAATTAGACTTTCCTCCTACACGATTCACAGCGATAGCAAGTGTCTCGTGTGCTTCGCGACTCAAGGCACCAAGAGACATGGCACCGGTACAAAAACGTTTCATAATTTCTTCGATAGTTTCAACTTCGTCAACACTAATAGGTTTACGATCCGAGTCAAAATCGAGCAAGTCACGAATATTTGCCAAAGGTGCATCTTCCAAGCTTTTCCTAAAAATCTCGTAATTTGCAGCATTCTTAGGATTGACGCCTCCATTTTCGAGACCGTCGCGTTTGTCACCAAAAACTTTCTTATTCATGCCAATAGCGTCATGGAGAAGCTTGGCAAGATCAGATGAGTTCGCGTGATACTCGCCCAAGCTTGGTAGAGGTTTGTAATATCCATGGTTGATCAACTTCATCTTCGCCTCGGCAACATCAGGTCGCATGGATGCCGTTTCAACAGCTAAATCTTTTAAATCTATGCCACCCACACGACTTGTTGTACCCTTAAATGCAGTATCAATCAACTCCTGTCCAATTCCAATGGCCTCAAAAATCTGAGCGCCCTGGTAAGAAGTCAACAAAGAAATACCCATCTTCGAGAGGATTTTCAACAATCCGGCTTCAACAGCCTTGCGATAGTTACTTTGAGCCTTGGCGACAGTGGTCTCAGAAAGTTTTCCTGCCTTCATCATCTTTTGTGTTCTCTCTCCTCCGTGCCATTGTTTTACAGTTTCCAGAGCAACATAAGGGTGAACCGCGTTCGCTCCATACCCTACCAAACAGGCAAAATGATGAGTTGACCATGCCGCTCCAGTCTCGACGACAATGCCAGCATCCATACGAAGTCCAGCATCGATAAGGCGATGATGCACAGCACCAATGGCAGCAAGTGGAGGGATGTATGTCGTACTCTCAAACTCAGACATTTCAACAGATCTGTCGCTTAAGATAAGAACTTCTGCACCATTGCTGACTGCTTCGATGGCTTGATCACATACAGCTTTAATGGCAGCCTCAAGTCCATCGGGCCCATCAGCAAGATCGTATCGAGTGGAAATTGTGACTTGCTTAAAACCTCCATTTTCGGGATCTTCAAAACTCTGAATACGATCCATTTCTGCTTGATTTAGTAGAGGTGAATCAAGATGGATTAAGCGGGCACCTTGCTCGGATACTTTGTAAATAGATTCCTTCTTTCCAAGTGTCATAGCTAAGCTCATAACAACACCTTCTCTTAAAGGGTCAATGGGTGGGTTAGTGACCTGAGCAAATCGTTGTTTAAAATAGTTGTACAATACATGAGGACGTTCTGATAAGACTGCGATAGGAGCATCATCACCCATAGAATATGTGGTTTCTTTTCCAGATCCAGCCATGTCTTGAATCTGCATACCAATATCCTCAAGACCCCATCCATACGTAGCTTGAGCATAAGTTGCTGTAATATCATCCATCTCTCTATCAGAAGGAAATTCAAGCGAACCAACATCCTTTCGTTGATTAGAAATCCATTCTCCATATGGATGACCTATTTATACATTGGAAAATAAGCTTATCTTTTAGGAACTAAAACTTTTCAGGTCACAATACTTACGGGACGCAATTTCACTCTTGATTTTAATATTGTCCTTGAACTCTCCAGTAGAAAGATCTACATTAATCATTTGCCCAGGTCCTAAACGGCCTTTTTCAACAATACTGCTTTCATCCATGTCAGGAATAACTCCGGTTTCACTCATCATGTAAACAGTTCCATCCGAAGTTCGTGAAAAACGTGCGGGACGGAGACCGTTTCGATCAAGTGAGGCACCAACGGACTTTCCATCGGAATAAACAAGAAGTGCCGGACCATCCCACGCCTCTAGGAGACCGCCGTGAAACTTGTAAAAATCCACAATCTCCGGATTGTCCTTCAAGGCGGGTTCATCAAAGTAAGCAGTGGGTACCATAGCCATGAGAGCACATGCAGCACGATGTCTAGATTTGGTCATTAGCTCAAACACGCTGTCTAGATTGGCGGAATCCGAGCGGTTCAAGTCAACAACTGGCTCCAATACACTTGGTACGTCTTGTGTATTGCAGAGCATGACGATATTGTCGGTAGATTCAGTATCAACGAGATCACGGATATCACCCTTGGTCTTCGAACTTTTGTTACCCTTTGATGGCGCATCGAAATTATCAAGTTCTTCGTCAGTACTTACAGGTATACCTTTTTGTGCCTCACGGGCTTTGATCCAGTTCACATTACCAAGAAGAGTATTAATTTCACCATTGTGTCCAAGTACACGCATTGGTTGAGCCAGCGGCCATTTGGGATTTGTATTCGTAGAAAACCGCCTGTGATAGATAACAAATTTGGTCGTGTAGTCTTCATTCTTTAAATCAAGGTAGTATTCTGGAAGAACGCAAGACTGGACCATACCCTTATAAACAATGGTGCGACTGCTAAATGAAGCTACGTAAGTGTCGGAGACTTCATCGTCGTCCCAAACTAATCCATTATTCTTCAATTCTACTGCAAAACGGCGTCGAACAAGATAAAGAGTTCGCTCAAAGCCGTCGCGTTCCTCATCATCTTTAATTCTATCAGGACTCTTTATGAACAATTGCCACATACTCGGCACGACAGCACCTGCCTGGGCACCAAGTGCGGCTTCGTTCACAGGAACTTCGCGCCAGCCGATCACCTCGAGCTCGTTAATAGTGCAAACATGTTCAATAACCTTTTTCACAGCATTTCGACGATCTTCATCCCGAGGTAAGAAAATCATACCAACACCAGGTTTCGCGAATCCATCCGACACATATTCAGAGAGGAGTTTCCATGGAATCTCTGTCATTATTCCTGCACCATCACCACTCTCTCCATCACCTCCACATGCACCTCGATGTTCCATACAATCAAGAGCAGCGAGGCCCTGTTGCAACACCTTGTGCGAACCCAATTCTAACGGTATGACAATCGTGAATTAACATGATTGTAAAGAAAACATGCATCATTGGAGCCTTCAAAAATTGTGCTTCGAAGTTTACAGAAATAACAAGAATACTCGAACCACGTACCTCCTGATGAAGTATTAGCAACAAATCCAACACCACAAGCATCCCTCTCCTTTACTAGGGGTGCGGGTCCATCGAACATATTGCTAGTAGCACCTTCCGGCATGTCAAAGGCCATTTGAAGGCCACTCGATTGAATGTTCTTCCTAGCATTTTCCAAGCTTCTACTGCTTCCGACATTTGGTGCAAATGCCTCAAGCAACACGGCAGATGCGCTGAGGATAGTGAGTGTGTGTATAGCCGCTTGGCTGAACTTCATGGCTCCTGTTAAATTGGTTGCGTGATATGGCCTTGTTGTGTATATGAATATACAAAATATCCAATATCATCGTATGTCGCGGGTAATATAAGTGCCGATATCGAAGAATTTTCTTCACGTGTGGTTGTCAAACAAACCCTCTTCCGCGAGCGGATCTGACGTAGAACGTAGGGGGAAGGTGGTACTTGCTGGATGCTCGATGATGATGATAGGAGGAGGATGATTTCCCTCAAGGAGCCCTAGAAACAGACACACAGTACAGGTACAGGGTACAGGCGTACAGGTGCACTGCACCTAGAGGTGTTAACTATAACTGCCAAATAGTTATTTAACTAACTAACTGCAACTAACTATCAACTAACTGCCATCACTAAAATAGTTATCTTACTGCTAACCAACTGCCAAAAAAGTATTAC
>Ga0115008_10002643_pt1 | contig 14831 bp, 12 predicted proteins | sample FraStrMetagenome_FD_87164 | JGI IMG/M metagenome (GOLD analysis project Ga0115008, IMG submission 87164) | Marine eukaryotic phytoplankton communities from Arctic Ocean - Fram Strait ARC3M Metagenome | ecosystem: Environmental > Aquatic > Marine > Oceanic | place: Fram Strait | collected...
CTTGATGTTCCAATAATGATTCACACCTCAAAACCATCTTTAGAAGAAAATTAATATTTGCAGCGAACGCTACTCCGGATAGCCCATAACAAAGCTATATAAATTGTGAAAAAAGCGTGGTTAAAATGAAACCATTAGATAGAGCCAAAGAATTTTGCCAGAATTACGGGCTAGAAATCCCTATTCTCATGGCACCTATGGCAGGCGCATGTCCAGCAGAGCTTGGTGCAGCAATAAGTAACGCAGGCGGCATAGGATCTTGCGGGGCAGTTTTAATGACGCCTGAGAAAATATCTGGCTGGGTTAGTGATTTCAAATCCAAAAGTAATGGCTCATTCATGCTCAACAATTGGATACCAGACCCCGAACCGGCACGAAATGCACAGCACGAAGCAGCCCTGAGATTATTTCTTACAAAGTTCGGGCCTGAAGTCACAGCAGAAGCAGCAGATTTAACGCCTATTTCATTTTCTAATCAGTGTGACGCAATGCTGAGTACCCGCCCACAAGTTATCTCTTCTATTATGGGACTGTATCCATCAGAATTTGTAAAACAGATGAAACAAGAAGGTATCAAGTGGTTTGCAACGGTCACATCAGTTGCAGAAGCGTTGATGGCTGAACAGGCAGGAGCAGATGCTTTAGTTGTGCAAGGATCGGAAGCAGGAGGGCACAGAGGAAATTTTCTCTCTGGTTACGACCAGTCTGCAGGATTAGTCGCTCTTGTGCCTGCTGTGTGTGATGCAGTAAATGTCCCTGTGATTGCAACTGGCGGTATTGCAGATAGCCGCGGTATTTCAGCTGCCTTAATGCTGGGAGCATCTGCTGTCCAAATTGGAACTGGATTTTTGCGAACACCAGAAGCCTCAATAGCGCCAGCATGGTCAGAGGCGATCAAGAAAACACGTCCTGAAGATACAATAATCACGACTTCATTCTCTGGTAAACCGGGCCGTGCTATTGAAAATCAATATACTCTAGCAGCTCATGATGTCTCTAACCCAGTCCCTGCTCCTTACCCTATTCAACGTTCTCTCACAAAAGAAATACGCGAACGGGCAACAAAATCAAATAATATTGATTATATGCAGGCTTGGGCTGGGCAGGCTGCGGCTTTAGCACAGTCCAAGACTGCTCAAGAATTAGTTACGCAGATATGGGCAGAGGCACAGGAACTTTTTGTGTAGCTCTTTACACGCATATACTTAATAGGTCTCATAAACAGAAAAACCTATGATATAGCATGTATCTTTGACGGGTTAGGAAGAGTTGATAACCGTGAATATAGTTAATCTTGTTCATGCATTCTTAATAATAGCTTGTTTAAATGCTTGCGCTTCTAACGACCGCTCGATCTTAACAATGGCAGGAGATGAGTTACTGGATTGCACAGCTTTAGAGGCAGAAATGGACTCAGCAGTAGATTTGGGTGAGGACGCACCAGCCCGCCGTCGACATATCAGGTCATTGCAAGAGCAAAACCAGTGCATTTCCAAGCCTAATATTTCAATGTCATTTGGTTATACGAAATTCTTTTAAAATAAATGCCTTGCAGTCATCTCTGATAAAGGAGTGGGTGATTCTGCAAAACGCATAAAACCGAACCTTCACAAAAAATATGTGAGAGCAGCAGAATGTGTTGCAGTGTAGAGGAAAGTTTTTGGTACCCCGGAAGTACCCAAGACATCAGATTTAAAATTTACACCAAGAAAAAAGCCGCTGAAACCTAATGATTTCAGCGGCTTAATATGGTGAGCGGTACAGGATTCGAACCTGTGACCCAGTGATTAAAAGTCACTTGCTCTACCAACTGAGCTAACCGCCCTCACGTCACGACAAGCGTGATTGGACTGCAAATTAGGCATTTACGGCTCGGTAATCAAGTGTTTTTTCATCTCTCTTGCAGGTTTCTCTCTTGCTTACCGTGAAGCCAGGAAAAAACTGGCTTATGCTTCATCATCAGAGAAATAATCTAGCAGGCGCTGATTGACTTTTTCAGGGACAAAGGAGGTCACGTCACCGCCAAAACGCGCCACTTCTTTTACTAAAGATGAAGCCACAAAATGCTGGTTTTCTGAGGCTGTCAGGAAGATAGTCTCCATATCTGGCTTTAGTCGTTTATTCATACTTGCCATCTGAAATTCATATTCAAAGTCAGAAACAGCCCGCAGGCCGCGAATAATCATGATTGCGCCGATAGAATCTGCAAACCGGGTCAGCAGACCCGTGAACGCCATGGCTTCAATTGACCCACCACCTTTTGGCTGAAGCGTAGCAATTTGCTCAGAGATAATGGAAAGCCGCTCATCAAGGGAGAAAATAGGAGATTTGCCGCTATTCTGAGCCACACCAACCACAAGCTTGTCACAGAGAGCGCTGGCACGCTCTATGATATTCAGGTGGCCGAATGTAAGCGGATCAAAAGTTCCGGGATAAAGGGCAATGCGCTTTGTCATCAGTCTATCATCCTCGCATGCATAATGACTGACTATTCCTCAGTCGGTATATCCAGTGTTCCGGCTTCGCCCTCATTGTTATCTGCTGAAACTTCAGAGCCAGCATCAGGACCCAACTCAGGCGCGTTATCATCGTCTTCATCATCGTCAGCATCGCGGATTACGCCAACCGATACAACTTTTTCATCACTGGCCGTCTCAAACAACCTTACACCTTGTGTTTTTCTGCCAGCGATTCGAATAACATCGCCCTCGCCGCCATCAACACGGATACGGATGACCTTTCCGGCATTGGTAACAAGCATTAACTGATCTTCTGCAAAGACTGTAAAGGATGCAACCACCGAACCATTGCGTTCTGACGTTTCAATATTGGCAACCCCCTGCCCGCCTCTTCCAGTCCGGCGATATTCAGAGACAGCTGTGCGTTTGCCATAGCCATTATCAGTGATTGAAAGCACGAATTCCTGCTCAGGATCACGGATAACGCACATTGAGACCATTTGGTCATCACCCAGAAGTCGCATACCGCGAACACCTACTGAGCTACGGCCAGCAAATACACGAACTTCGTTCACTGCAAAGCGGATAGCCTTACCTTTGCGGGTAGCAAGCAAGACATTATCGGCTTCCTGACACGGCAGAACGCCAATAAGGCTGTCGCCTTCATTCAGTTTCATCGCAATTTTACCGTTTTTCATAATATTCGTGAAATCGGTCAGTAGATTCCGCCTGATATTGCCCTGTGCGGTTGCAAACATAATATTTAGCTTATCCCATGTATCGGGATCAGCTGGCATTGGCATGACTGTTTGAATGGTCTCTTCAGGAGCAATTGGCAGCAAGTTAATCATTGCCTTGCCTAACCCTTGCGGTGAGGCGATTGGCAATTTATAGCATTTTAGCTGATACACCATGCCAGTTGATGTAAAGAACAGGATGGGTGTGTGGGTATTGGCAACAAACAACCGTGAGACAAAATCTTCATCACGGGTTTTCATGCCCGTCCTGCCTTTGCCGCCGCGGCGCTGGGCACGATAGTCAGACAAGGCAACGCGCTTAATATAGCCCCGATGCGATACTGTAACGACCATATCTTCTTGTTGGATGAGGTCCTCATCATCAGTATCATGGGCCAGATCCGATATTTCGGTGCGGCGCGGGCTATCCAGACGAGTGCGAACGGCCTCAAGCTCTTCAAGTACAACTGAAGTTAGCCGGTCCTGGCTAGACAGAATATCAAGAAAATCAGCAATTTGCTCAGCAAGATCTTTGGTTTCATCTGCAAGCTTATCGCGTTCCATCCCTGTCAAGCGCTGCAAGCGCAACTCAAGAATGGACCTGGCCTGCGTTTCAGACAGATGATATTTACCATCAACAACCATATGGCCCGGATCATCAATCAGCGCAATAAACGGTTCAACCTCGCTTGCAGGCCAGGCGATATCCATCAATGTCGTGCGGGCCTGCTCTGCATTTGGTGCTTTTTTGATAAGGTCGATAATTTCATCAATAGAGGCCAGCGCAACAAGCAATCCAGCCAGAATATGAGCCCGCTCACGTGCCTTGCTAAGCTGGAAACGTGTTCTACGGGTGACAACCTCCTGCCTGAATGCACAAAATGCACTGAGCACAGTCTTTAGCCCCATCTGCTGAGGTCTGCCAGCATGCATTGCCAGCATATTTACAGCAAAGCTGGTTTGAAGGCGGGTATGGCGATAAAGCTGGTTCAGCACAACATCAGCTGAATCATCGCGCTTTACCTCAATCACCATCCGCATGCCTTGGCGATCAGACTCATCACGGATATCAGAAATCCCCTCGATGGTTTTTTCGCGCACAAGCTCGCCAATACGCTCCAATAGCTGGGCTTTGTTAACCTGATAAGGGATTTCGGTTACGATTATCTGTTCCCGGTCACGCGCTGTAAGCTGTATTTCTGCTCGTGCACGCATCATGACTGAGCCGCGGCCAGTCGCATAGGCATCACGAATACCAGCCCGGCCCATAATATAAGCGCCCGTTGGAAAATCAGGTCCCGGCACGATTTCAAGCAACTCTTCATCGCTGATATCAGGGTTTTTGATAAGTTCCATACAGGCAGTAATAACTTCATTTGGGTTATGCGGCGGAATGTTTGTTGCCATCCCAACAGCAATACCGCCTGCCCCATTGACTAAAAGATTGGGAAACTCGGCAGGAAGCACAGATGGTTCAGGCTGTGTTTCATCATAGTTTGGCACAAATTCAACAGTATCACTATCGATGTCGCGCAACAGCGATTCAGCCGCTCTGGCGAGCCGGCTTTCTGTATAACGCATCGCAGCAGCAGGATCGCCATCAACCGACCCGAAATTACCCTGACCATCAACAAGCTGAACACGCATTGAAAACGCCTGAGCCATGCGGACCATAGCCTCATAGATAGAGCTATCACCATGCGGGTGATAGTTACCCATAACATCCCCCACGATACGCGCAGACTTACGCGGCGGCTTATTCCAGTCATATTTGCCTTCCATCATCGCATAAAGAATGCGGCGGTGAACTGGCTTTAACCCATCGCGCACATCTGGCAATGCCCGTGCAACAATGACGCTCATCGCATAGTCAAGATATGACCGGCGCATCTCGTCAGAAATTGAAACTATTGGGCTCGTTGGGCCACCAGACATTGTTGAATCAGACAAACAAAAAACTCCCCTGTGGGCTGCTAGTACTAGCATGCCATATTTCAATATTTATACCATAGGCCACCCCTCAAACACCAGATATTGTGGTTAAAAAGTGGTTTATTTTACATTTTTCAGGGCAAAAAAGAAGGCACACTCATCGATAGGGTGTGCCTTGCTAATATTTTACTGATTTAGGGCAAAAAACGCCCTATTTTGGATCGCTACCCTAGAACGGGATATCATCATCAATATTGTCACTACCAGCCATTGGTGGGGGTGTTGTACCGGTGCTAACACCGCCGCCGCCGCCAAAGCCACCCCCCATGCTGTCATCAGCAGGAAGCTGGCCACTATCAGAACGCCCGCCAATAAATGTCATCTCGCCGCGATAGCGTTGCAGCACGATTTCTGTTGTATATTTTTCGGCGCCCTGCTGGTCTGTCCATTTACGGGTTTGAAGCTGACCTTCAATATAAACCGTGCTGCCTTTGCGCAGATATTGTTCTGCAAGCCGAGCAAGGTTTTCATTAAAGATAACGACGCGATGCCATTCTGTTTTTTCGCGCTGTTCGCCGGAATTTTTATCCTTCCAGCGCTCAGATGTCGCAATGGCAAGATTTACAATTTTCATGCCGTCCTGAGTGCTTCTTACGTCTGGATCCTTGCCGAGGTTACCGATCAGAATCACTTTGTTCACGCTGCCTGCCATTGAAAATCCATCTCCCTTGCAAAGAGGTTAGTCTTATGAAGAAGCAGTTCGCCCCGTGGCGGTTCCAGCTCCCCTAAATGAGACATCACAGTAACACATATCATATCTCAAAGAAGACTTTTCCGACGGTTTTTTTCGTCCTCAGATGGATATCAGGTCGATAAGTGATTATATAGGGTCAGAAGCACCATGTTGGTAGGCGTGATAGGACCCTTTCCTCGCACGTAAGGGGTGTGTTTTCACGTCAGGTGTAAGAGGCAGGAATGGAAGAAAAACAAAGAGTTATTTCTGTACGCGGGGCACGTGAACATAATCTCAAAGATGTATCTATTGACCTGCCGCGCGACAAGCTTGTTGTTTTAACGGGCTTGTCCGGCTCTGGAAAATCAAGCCTTGCCTTTGATACGATATATGCCGAAGGGCAGCGCCGGTATGTTGAATCATTATCTGCTTATGCCCGTCAGTTTCTGGAAATGATGCAGAAGCCCGATGTTGACCTTATCGAAGGCCTGTCGCCGGCCATTTCCATTGAACAGAAAACAACCTCTCGTAACCCGCGCTCAACAGTCGGGACTGTCACTGAAATATATGACTATATGCGGCTGTTATGGGCACGTGTTGGTATCCCCTACTCGCCAGCAACTGGCCTTCCCATTACCTCTCAGACTGTTAGTCAGATGGTTGATGCCCTGCTTGCAATGGAAGATGGTACGCGGCTTTATCTCATGGCGCCTGTCGTGCGGGGGCGTAAGGGCGAATATAAAAAAGATATGGCAGCTCTTTTGCAACGCGGCTTTAGCCGTGCGCGAATAGATGGTGAAATGCATGACCTTGATACGCCGCCCGAGCTTGATAAAAAGCGGAAACATGACATTGATATCATTGTAGATCGGGTGATTATCAAGGGCGATCAGGATAGCCTTGCAACGCGGCTTGCTGATTCTCTGGAAACAGCTCTTGAGCTGGCTGACGGGCTTGTTTATGCGGTTGATGCAAAAACAGATGTTCGTACGGTCTTTTCAGCACGATTTGCCTGTCCTGTGTCTGGTTTTACCATTGATGAGGTTGAGCCGCGCCTGTTTTCATTCAACAATCCGTTTGGCGCATGCCCGGCATGTGATGGCCTTGGCATGACTGCCCATTTTGACAATCAGCTGATTGTCCCAGACAGCTCATTATCGTTACGTGATGGAGCTCTGGCGCCGTGGGCAAACTCATCTTCGCGCTACTATATCCAAACACTGGAAAGCCTTGCGCGCAGCTTTACCTTTTCTCTTGATGTCAGTTTTAACAAACTACCTGATGATGTGCAGGCGTTGCTGTTACATGGAAGCGGCAAAACTCCTGTTGAGATGGTCTATGATGACGGGTTGCGCTCTTACCGCACAACCAAGCCGTTTGAAGGTATTATGCCTAACCTTGCGCGGCGTTATCGTGAGACTGATTCTAACTGGGTGCGCGATGAGCTTGAAAAATTCCGGGCGCAGCATCCTTGCGATAGCTGTCATGGCAAACGCCTAAAGCCTGAAGCCCTTGCAGTTCGTGTTGCGGAAAAAGACATCTCGGAGGTCTCTGCCCTTGCTATCGGGGATGCACTGCAATGGTTTGCTGATTTGAATGAAAGCCTGTCGGCACAGGATAATGAGATTGCTAGCCGTATTTTAAAGGAAATCAATGAACGCCTTGGCTTTTTAGGCAATGTTGGCCTGCGCTATCTGAACTTATCACGCAATTCAGGCACATTATCGGGCGGCGAATCTCAACGTATTAGATTGGCATCTCAAATCGGCTCAGGCCTGACGGGTGTGTTATATGTCCTTGATGAGCCGTCTATTGGGCTGCATCAGCGCGATAATGACCGCCTGCTATCAACACTCGTCAGATTGCGTGACCTTGGTAATACAGTTCTTGTTGTTGAACATGATGAAGATGCTATTCGGGCGGCCGACTATGTGGTCGATATGGGCCCGGGGGCGGGGATTCATGGCGGGGTTGTTGTTGCGTCAGGCACCGCCAGCGAAATATCGGCAAACCCTGCCTCAGTCACGGGTCAATATCTCAGTGGTGCCAAGGAAATCGCTATTCCGGCACACCGCAGAAAAATAACAAAAAAGCGCCAGATAACTCTTAAAGGCGCAACCGGTAATAATCTGCAAAATGTAACAGTCTCCTTCCCGCTTGGGGTCTTTACCTGTGTGACAGGTGTTTCGGGCGGCGGAAAATCGACACTTGTTCTTGAAACACTCTGGAAGGCCTTGTCACGAAAACTGCATAAAGCGCGCGAGCTTCCGGCGCCCTATACAGATATTGTTGGCCTTGAGCTGTTGGATAAGGTTGTTGATATTGACCAATCTCCGATTGGGCGGACTCCGCGCTCCAACCCAGCCACCTATACAGGGGCATTTACCCCAATCAGGGAATGGTTTTCCGGCTTGCCAGAATCCCGGACACGCGGCTATGCCCCAGGACGGTTTTCTTTCAATGTCAAAGGCGGCCGGTGCGAGGCCTGCCAAGGGGACGGCGTTATTAAGATCGAAATGCATTTTCTGCCTGATGTCTATGTGACATGCGATACCTGCAAAGGCAAAAGATATAATCGTGAAACACTAGAAATAAGGTGGAGAGACAAATCGATAGCAGACATTCTTGATATGACAGTTGAAGAAGGTGTTGGCTATTTCAAGGCTGTTCCATCTATTCGTGACAAGCTACAGACAATGGTGCGTGTTGGGCTTGGCTATGTGCGCATAGGCCAGCAAGCAACAACCTTATCTGGCGGTGAGGCACAGCGTGTAAAACTCTCTAAGGAGCTTTCCCGCCGGGCGACAGGAAAGACGATTTATATTCTTGATGAGCCAACAACCGGACTTCATTTTGCCGATATTGCCAAATTACTAGAGGTGCTTCAGGAATTGGTAGAGGGCGGCAATACTGTTATCGTTATCGAACATAATCTTGATGTGATAAAGACAGCTGATTACGTTATTGATATGGGGCCAGAAGGGGGTGATGGTGGCGGACAAGTTGTTGCAACAGGCACGCCAGAAGATATTGCTGCAGTTGCTGAATCCTATACAGGTCAATATCTTGCGCGGGCTCTTGCCGCTTCCCAAGATCGCACAAAACAGGTATCCTAAACGTTATGACAGATAAAATATCTCCTCCCCTACTACATATCATTGGCGGCGGCCTTGCTGGCTCTGAAGCTGCATGGCAAGCTGCAGAAATGGGCGTGTCGGTTGCTTTGCATGAAATGCGCCCTGTGCGTAAGACTGATGTGCATGAAACTGAAAATCTTGCCGAATTAGTATGCTCAAATTCGTTCCGCTCAGATGATGCGAGTGCAAATGCGGTTGGCGTTCTTCATGCGGAAATGAGGATGCTGAATTCTGTTATCATGGCAGAGGCAGATAAGGCGCGGGTTCCGGCAGGCGGCGCACTTGCTGTTGACAGAGATTTGTTTTCCCAAGGCGTGCAACGCGCCATTACTGCACATCCCAATATAACCCTAATCCGCGAGGAAGTCGCAGGGCTTCCCCCTGAAGAGTGGGGACAGACAATTATTGCTACTGGCCCGTTGACTTCACCTTCTTTGGCTGAGGGCATTCGGGGGCTAACGGGCGAAGATGACCTTGCCTTTTTTGACGCTATTGCGCCCATTCTACATGTTGATAGTATAAATATGGATGTTGCATGGTTCCAGTCACGTTATGACAAAACCCATGATGGCGGTGATGGCAAAGACTATATAAACTGTCCGATGACTGAAGAGCAGTATCACAGCTTCATCTCTGAAATGCTGGCGGGTGATAAAATGTCATTCCGAGAATGGGAAGAAAACACCCCCTATTTTGATGGCTGTATGCCGGTTGAGGTTATGGCAGAACGCGGCGAGCAGACGTTGCGATTTGGACCGATGAAACCTGTTGGCCTGACTAACAGCCATGATGGCTCGCGGCCCTATGCGGTTGTGCAATTACGCCAGGATAATAAGCTTGGCACTCTTTTTAATATGGTTGGGTTCCAGACCAAGCTGAAATATGCCGAACAGGTCCGCATTTTCCAGATGATACCGGGGCTAGAGGGCGCACAATTTGCCCGTCTTGGCGGCTTACACAGAAACACCTTTATTAATTCACCGCGCTTGTTAGATGAGCAATTACGCCTGAAGGCGCGCCCTGCCCTGCGGTTTGCTGGTCAGATTACAGGCGTTGAGGGCTATATTGAATCTGCTGCAATTGGCGGCATGACAGGACAGATGGCAGCATCTGACTTGCTTGGTTTGGACTGGCAGGCACCGCCAATTGATACAGCCCATGGCGCCTTGCTTAGCCATCTGACAGGCGGCGCAATGGCTGACAGCTTTCAGCCAATGAATGTGAATTTTGGGCTGTTCCCGCCGTTAGAGATGGTCACAGTTGAGGGGAAGAAACCCCGCAAGCTACGCGGCCGTGACCGCAAAGCAGCTTATGCTGGCCGGGCACTTTCATCACTCGCAAAATGGGCTAATGTGACATTACCTGAAGAGCTTGCCCATATTGGCTAGGGTTTTCAGGGTTTTTCGCGTGTTTTAACAAAGCCTTATGCAGATGAGCGCAGCAGTAAGTGCCAGCAAAGCTTGAAGATGAATAGCGGGTCATCATCGGGATGCGGGCTATTTTCAGTGCTAGAGCGGACAGCCATAAAACTCAAACCCGATAGGACTGACTTTATCGCGCCCGAACGCATCAAAGCGTGCCGGCCATCTAGCGAAAGAGCGGTGACGGGCTGGCGTGTCCGCGACTGACATATCTGAGCCCCAATTTTGCGGGCTATTTCATCGTTGCTACCACTCATATTAGAGGCTCCAATTTTGGATGCCCCAATTATAGATGCTAGACAGGCTATGCTTGTCTGCCATGCCGCTGCCAGACAATCTCTATCTTCTGCTGCGCTACGCCAGCTCTCGCATAACCCATCCAAGGACTCAGCAGTAAGAATTCCCTGCTCTTTTAAGGTGATTATCTGGCGAATAAGGGGATGTGCATGATGCGATGTTCCTGCTGAAATGGCATCATCCCACCATTGGATACGAATAAGACGTATCATCACCTCTTCACTTACAAGCGCTTTTTCAAGTTCAAGCGCTAGCAAAAGCACTGTGCATAATGGCTCGCGTATTGCAGGTGAGACAAACATAAAGCAGTGCGCATAGGATACAGAAATATCACGAAGGAGGTGCCACTGTGAGGGTGCAGCTGTTCCTGCCATAACCAAAACCCCTTAGTCGATTGCCAGAAGACCAGCGGCAGCCGACCGCCCTTCTGACACCATCACATTCCATGTCCGGCACGCCGCAGGCGTTGACATGACCTCAAGGCGAACACCTTCTTGCGATAATGCTTTGCCAAGGACGGGAAGATTTGTCATCGGCGCTTCGCCAAGACCGAGCAGCAATAAATCGGGGCGTTCATCACCAAGCATTGCCATTATACCCTCAAAAGTGACATCGTCAGCAGTCTTAATAGACCAATCCAGCCGCAGGCGAGACGTAATAAATTGAGAGCCGACATAAGATTCTTTGGTAATTCTAAATCCGCCGCCGCCGTAGCTATGGACAATCTGAAGAGCAGCATCACCAGAAAATTCCTGAACTGTTATCGCCGGCTTATGAGGGCTGTCTGACATGCTATATTTTGCCTTCACGCTCATATTCTGGGATGGGGACAGAATTATCATCATCACTGCGCGATAAATCAAACCGCGAGACAATCCCAACAGCAATAAATACAGATGAGTAAGTCCCGATAGCAACACCCCACAGCATCGCAAGCGCAAAGTCACGCAAAACAGCACCGCCAAATACCGCAATAGCAATCAGCGCAAGCGCTGTCGTGATGGATGTCATCACTGTTCTGGCAAGCGTTTCATTTAAGGAACGGTTCAAAATATCTGGCTGGGACCATGATTTATAGCGCCGCATATTTTCGCGCACACGGTCAAACACAACGACCGTATCATTAATGGAGTAACCAGCAATGGTCAGGATAGCTGCGACCGTTGCCAGATTAAATTCAAAATTGGTCAGGGCAAAAATGCCAATAGTGGTAATGACATCATGACTAAGAGCAATAAGGGCTGCGAGAGAAAACTGCCACTCGAAACGGAACCAAATATAGACCATGATGGCAAATAGCGCGCAGATAACCGCCAAAACACCTTTTTCTGCTAGCTCTGCGCCAATGGTTGGCCCGACAAACTCTGTCCGGCGAATCTCAAAATCACTACCAAGGTCAGCTGTGATCGCATTAATCGCAACGATTTGCGCTTTTTCATCGCCTTCCTGACGCTGAACACGCACCAGAATATCACGCTCAGTGCCAAAACTCTGAATAGACATATCGCCAAGACCAAGACTGCCAAGAGACCCCCTCACCTTAGCAAGATCAACCTTTTGACTGCTTTGCGCCTCAATAAGGATACCACCTCTGAAATCAATACCAAGGTTCAACCCCTGAATGAAAAACAAACCGATAGACCCTATCACCAGCAAAACTGACAGGCCGCTCGCAAAATTCATCTTATTCAAGAATTCAAAGGCAGGCGTTTCAGGAAGAAGCCGTAATCTGAACATCTATCTTTCCTTTTCTATCTGCCTAAAGCGACAGCAATTTTGGGCGTGTACGGTTAACATAAAGTGTGATTATCAGACGCGTAACCAATATCGCTGTAAACATCGAGGTGATAATCCCAAGCGAGAGCGTAACAGCAAACCCCTTAATCGGCCCAGACCCAAAGATAAACAAGAATAGGGCAGCAAATAATGTGGTCAGATTAGAATCGATAATAGTCGAGATAGCTCTATCATAACCTGCTTCAATGGCAGCGCGCACGCTCCGCCCTGCTTTAACTTCCTCGCGTATACGCTCAAAAATCAGCACATTGGCATCAACCGCCATCCCCATCGTTAACACAATACCGGCAATGCCCGGCAAGGTAAGCGTCGCCTGAAGGGCAGATAAGGCAGCCAGTATAAGAATGATATTCACACAAAGAGCAATATCGGCAAACAGGCCAAAGAGACCATAGCTTACAAACATATAAACAATCACAAGGACCATACCAACAATGGCCGCAATCTTACCGGCAGCAATTGAGTCAGCGCCGAGGCCTGGTCCAACAGACCGTTCTTCGAGCACGATAAGCGGCGCCGGTAGCGCGCCAGCCCGCAGAATAAGAGATAGCTCTTGGGTTTCCTCAACCGAGAAATTACCTGTAATCTGACCATTGGTAAAAATCTGAGACTGAATAACAGGAGCTGATACTACCTTCCCATCAAGCACAATCGCAAAAGGACGTCCGATATTCTCGCCCTTAACACGGCCAAACTTCTTACCACCAAGAGCATTAAGCTGGAACGTAACAGCGGGCCGGCTTTGCTGGTCAAAAGAAGCAGAGGCTTGGTCAAGCATATCACCGCTTACCATGACGCGCCGTTCTACAACATATGACGGATCCTCAGGCTTTGCTCCTTCTAAAAGAACACTGCCAGGCGGCACGCGGCCAGACTGGCGGGCCTCTTGAGCGGTTGTACGCGTATCAACAAGCTGGAATGTCAGGCGAGCTGTCCGGCCCAAAAGCCGTTTAACACGTTCTGGATCATCAACGCCCGGAAGCTGCACAAGAATACGCTCTAAGCCCTGACGCTGAATAATAGGCTCTTTGGTGCCATCGGGGTCAAGGCGTCTGCGGATGATTTCAATTGATTGCTCAACAGTGGCTGTCTGCACATCAATGCGGCCCTGCTCACTCAATGTAAGACGCCACTCAAGGCCTTCGATTATAACATCATAATCACGAGATAACTCACTGATATAGCTATTAACTTTATCATTATCTTCGACATTACGAAGCCCAAAGGTAAGAGCCGTATTCACCACATCAAGATTACGGAACGCAACCTTGTTTTTACGCATTTCAACCCGAAGACCATCAGCAAGGTTAGATAGTCGTTCTCTTTCGACTTCTTCAATATCTACGCGCAGCAGTAAATGCGACCCACCCTGAAGGTCCAGCCCGAGATTAATAGGACTTCCCGGCAGGAATGATGCACCGCCACCAGACCCCAAGATATTTGGAGCAGCATACAGGACACCAAACAGGATTGTCACAGCTACAACTGCTTTTTTCCACGCATCAAATTGAAGCATTTTTGCCTCTACTTACAAAAAAATATTATTGGGTATAACAAATAGTAGAGACCGCTTTACTTGTCTTTACCTTTTGCTTTTGATTTTGCTTTTGGCTTTGCTGTTTCAGTAGAAGGCTTGTCCGCGATCATAGAGCGCATAACGTTTACCTTTACGTCTTTGGCAATTTCAACTTCAACCGTGTCCTGACCATCAACAGCCTTGGTAACAACGCCTGTGATACCGCCGGATGTGACAATCTTGTCGCCGCGCTTAATCGCAGCAATCATAGCTTTATGTTCTTTGGCACGACGCTGTTGCGGACGAATCAGGAAGAAATAAAAGACAACAAAAATAAGAAGGAAAGGCAGAAGCTGGCCAATTCCGGCGGAACCGCCGGCTGATTGAGCAAAAGCTGGACTGATAAACATAGGATAAATCTCCGGCAAGAAAGCACTGGCGGCAAGAAACGCGAAACCAGACTGAAAAACCCTTCTTAACAAGATGTTCTTGAAACATGAAGGATCATTGATACATTAACGGGCACAATACAGTGCACGCCGCCTGCCCGCAACAGCAAAACCTTACATTTTGTAAGCTTGTGTTGAGTTGATTAAGAAGAGGAAGAACCATAATGGATACTAAAGCGATGGAAAATGTAGCTCCTTATCTGAGCCGCATTGCTGATGCCCTTGACCGGCTCTCCCCTCCTGCAGCAGAACAAGCCGATTTATCAGCACATGAGGGTTATATATGGGAGGCCAAAACTAAGGTTTTTCAGGCGATTGATTCTATTCAGAGACTTCCCTTAGAAAGTTTAAAA
>Ga0115008_10002644_pt1 | contig 14824 bp, 10 predicted proteins | sample FraStrMetagenome_FD_87164 | JGI IMG/M metagenome (GOLD analysis project Ga0115008, IMG submission 87164) | Marine eukaryotic phytoplankton communities from Arctic Ocean - Fram Strait ARC3M Metagenome | ecosystem: Environmental > Aquatic > Marine > Oceanic | place: Fram Strait | collected...
ATGAATGTTTTAACGAGTTTGTAAAGTACCAATTGTAAATCTACCAAAGCGTCCTAAAAAGTAAAAAAAGACCCCTTTTGCCAATTTTTCAAAATTAATTATATTTTTCCATTCTTTTTTTTTTTTCTTAGATTTTTATTTTATTAAAATATCGAATCTAAAAATGGTTCCGTGGCCTCTACGAGGCCACGTTTAAATTTTATTAAAAATATTTATCAAAAATTATCTCGTGGACGCTACAGGGCTACGGTTAAATCCAAAAAAAAATCATTTATAAATAAATTCGAAATACATCTGTGGCCCTTTCAGGACCACGCTCTGCTGTACGGGTTTAATTTTTTCATCTCTAAAAAATCCGCTTTTGCGTTCCAGTAACTTATTTTCAAAACTTTCTTCAAAGCGACAAATCACACTGAATTTGTAACTGATTCTGATTTTTTCTTGTTTGTTTTCAAAACTCAAGTCAAAAAGAAGAAGTTTGGATTATTTTCCAGTCCATTGAAAATATATTATTTCTTTGATGTGGTCATTTGATGAGCAGCTACTCACGCCGCAGGTGTATTTATATTTATATCAAAGTGTGCGGCGACCGTCTTGAAATTGTTGCGGGCCCAAGTTGAGCTGATAGCGTGGTTATGTCGAAGCCACGGAAGAAGAAAACAATCAATATGAAGCTCCAAAGGCAATAAAACGAAAAGAGATCAGCTGATTAGCGCAATGGCTTGAGCGCGGATTGAGCGCATTTTGCGCCGTTCCCTAGCTGGCGCTCGAGAGCAGCACCGCGCATGCGCCGCGCCAGCGCTCATTTTTCCCTCTAACTTCCGAAAAACGGAGAGCGTGTTGAACTAGCGATTTAGAAAATCAAACTTTTTGACAAAATTTAATTTTCAAAACTCAGAATCACAAAAAGAGATAAAAATATTGAAAAAAGAGATTTCATGAAAAACTGAAGATTTTTACGAAAAAAATGAAGAAATTCGCTTTCCTCGTGCACGTGGCTTTTTCTGCCATGTGCCCAGATAAATGTGTGTGCCCGAACTTTCCAACAGATGAAATCGCGTTTTGCCTGCAAAGGAAAGGGTTTGGAAAACTTTAAAAATTCAGAATCAAAAAGAACAATTGAAAGCCTAATCTTACAAAAAAACTACATCGTAGAATAAAAGATTCAAGCAGAGATATCAAGAGCATCTCAAGATCCACTCAAGGTGATGGATCTCGTTCTCGCGTCAGTTTTAACACGTCTCTTTGTGGCCTACTACAAAACTCGGAGTCAATGAACAGCGCTTTTTTTGTAAGGACAATGCCACGTGAGGTGTGCTTGACCTTGAATACAATTTATGAAATTGAATTTTACCAAAACTCTCTTGTTTTGTTCAAAAAAATTAAAAAAAAAATCAAAAAAATTTAAAAAACTCAAAAAATTTTAAAAAATCTAAAAAAATTTAAAAAAAAATTCAAAAAAATTTTTATTTTAAAATTTTAAGATAAGACTCCGTTTTTTTTTGTAAAAAAAATGGAATAAACAGTAAAACTAACAATATTTTAATAAAAAAAATCTTAACCCCGAAAAAGCACTGGCTTTCCCGACATTTCCCGTTCTCCCGACTTAAAAGACCTCTTCATCGGCAACAACCTGGAACGTCTTCCCCCTCTTGCCGACCAGCTCCCGCAGCTCCGCCTGTTGCAGCTCGAAGACAATCAGATAACGTCCTTATCGGGTGCTAGTATCCCGCTGAGTCTGAACGAGCTGACCCTCGATGGAAATCTGTTAGAAAAAATCGACGTGGGAAGTATTTTGGCTGATCATCCGAATTTGAAGCGGATTTATATTTCAAGGGTAAGCAAAAATGACCGAGTTTTATCACTCTTTTTGTCATCTTTAAAATGTTTTGAGCCCCTCACGCTGTTAATTCTGGCCGGCAGTTTCTGTCAAACAAATGCATTTAATTATCCTTTCTGATTTGATTAGTCCATCTACTTATACGCTGACTAACTCGCAGTTGTATAATCTGCGCTAAATATTTACTCCAGCTGCATCGAGTCACTCAGCCAAACGCCAAGAGATCGAGATTATAACAATCGCTGATTTCGCTGAAAATCAGTTTATCTGCTAATGACAAGGAGTGACAGAAATATGGGTTTTGAGCACGTCCTGCCGCCCCATTACACGGTTATTATTTAGCGAGCTGATTTAGACAGATTGTCATCGTAAAAAAGTAAGGAGGATGGTCCAGCTTATAAGAAATTGAAGCATTTACGAGTAAGCCGTCATACCTATCAAGGTCCTTGAATTAGCTACTAATAAAAAAAATTTTCGGGAGAAATAATTCTGATCAAATTTATTCAAAATTTTCCCCAAAATTTTGCAAGCTTTCTTTAATGGTCGATGACACCCTTAACCTTTGCGCGCGGCTTCCGCGTCCTTCCGAGCTCAATAAAGGTTCAATTGCCGCGGAGGAAATCGCCGACTCCCATTTTATTTGCCTCAGCTGCTCATAAAACCGAGTTCAAAAATCAGCGAAAGAGGATTAAAAAACGTCTGCTTATCAGGAAAAACCTTAGCAGGAGTATCCTCTTATTTTATTTTTTCTAGAAAATCCATTCTGATAAGAAATTTCTGCTCAAGCAGAAGAATTAAAATGATCCTAAGAATTAACCTGTTTGCGCAGAAATGTTTTAGCCATCGTGAGAAGACAAGAAAACTGACATTTTTTAAAGCCTTCTTACTATTTTGCGTTTGCGGAGTTCAATTATCCCAAATCGAAGCCAGTCCGGCATTCATAATTTCGCTTGAAAGGGATTTTCTGAATAGTTTATAGCCTCTTTTGCTCCATTCAACTATTCAGAGCTGCGTTTTAATGATTTCAAACTGCCAAATTAAACTTGAAAGGGACTTTTTTCAGTTTGAGAAAAAACGGCATTTTTATAATCCGTTGAGAAAGACTCACAATAGCTTTTTTCTTATCACAAAAACCGTGCTCAAGCGAGGTTGAAAATTTTGCGATAGCGCAACCGGCCAAGCATCAGCCCGGTATCTTTGTAAGTTGTATTTACGATACAGCTTGGATAACACGCGCTTGATAATTTTTTTTTTCGTACTCTTGTGCCTCACGCGCGCGGGCGATTTTTATCAAGGGCGAGGTCTTCAACGCTTATCAACGGAGCGTTTATTTGGCCGAGTGACTGCCCAATCGTGAAGAGACGTTCCATTTTTTTAAATAAAGATAATAAAGAATACAGAACTTGTCAAAATATTTAAATTTGTCTTCAATTTTTACTTCGTATTTCAATATTTAGTAGCGTTTTTGACAGATTTTCTGACTTTCTCGAATCGTTGATTGGATTAATTATGCATACAGCCGTCTTGAACAGTGTCAAAATGTACAGTAAGCAGACTGTACGGACTCTGGAGATATTTATTTAACCGAAGACTGTTTTAATTGGCCCCATACCGTGCCGTACTGTCAGACTTTTTGAATAAATTATTTTTCCTAAGCAGAAGCTTGGCTGCGTGCCTAAATCAAGGCACGTCGTGTCATATTTACTTTCTAACAAAACTTCTTCAGAACCGACTTACAACTCTGACCGGCGAATTTGAAAATCTTCCGCAACTGATCGAGCTCAAATTGTCCGACAACTCGCTGACGAAAATCCCCGATCTTCGAAAAGTGCCCAGCCTGGTGCTTCTCCACCTCGCAAACAACCTGTAAGTACTTTCGAGTTTTTCGATAAACAGAAAACTATCTTTGCGTATGTATTGCGTATTACATTTGCAAACATGGAGTTATTTAGGGGCTAAGTCGGGTGGATAAGCTCGGGAACCGTAAACTGACCCGGGTGTATCAAAATAACTAAAGGGATGAGGTGGGAAGGGATTATGAAGAGGACATGGAATTATCGAGTTTTAGAGTGGAATTTTTAGAAAAAATAAAAAATTCTTCAAAAAAAATCATCTTTAACCCTTACGGGGAAAGTGCCAGTTACTCGTCAGTTTGAATTTTGCTAAAATGGATGAGCGAAGCGAAGCTTCGCGTCAAAAATATTTTTTTAATATTTTGACGCAAAGCTTCGCTTTGCGCTTTAAACTTCGCTTCGCTCAGCCATTTTTAGCTAAATTCAAATTAGCAACTAATTGGTCAGTTTCCCCGCAAGGGTTAAGTGTCCCAAGTATTTTCAAACAAACGGCGAGGGATCTTCATGATTTTATGTTTCCGAACAAGAAAGTTTTTTTTTCGGAAGGATCTTCAAAACAGCCGGAAACGCGGCGCAGAGGCATTTCCTCGTCCGCTTCTAATAATTTTTTTCGAAAGCTCAACGCTCCTCCACCATTTGGTGCATACCGTTCAAATAATTATTTACCGCACCTTTGGCCCCTGGAACACATTAGGGTGGTGAGTATTGCAAATTGAGGATTCTCCGTCGCAAAAAACGGGGCTTACAAGAGCGAGGTAAATTTCCGGCGGCTTATTTGACTGAACCTCGGTCCGAGAAGCATAATAAATCGGATTAATGCGCCGCCTTCAGCCCGCGTTGCTGAATGCTGACAATATTGGATCAATTTTCACGAATATAGCAGCCGCGCGGACCCGGCCTATCCACCCTTAATTCCACAACAAAGCTGTAAATATAGTTAAAGTGGTGTTTATACAACACTCGCGGGGACAAAGTGTGCGCCAATTCTCTCGCCAATTCCGCGAGAAACCACAAATTGGAAAACTATTTTGGGTTGATTTTAGTGCTTTATTTAGGCTTCTGAAATTACCGAAATAATTCCAAAAAACTAGTTTTTTCGCTTTGAAAATTTCAAATATTCAAATTGAATTGGCGATCTACGAGCTCGAACTCGTGTTATTCCAATTTTTGATGCATTTTGCAAACATCACCTAACACGGAGCAGCATTCGGGGGATCAACCCTCCGTGAAAAAGTTTATTTTCATTCCGACACGCGCCAACTCGTTCGAATTTTTTCGGGGTCAGTTGGCTTTTTTGCGATTTTTTTCGTTCATAAGGACCTCTGGTCATTGTCAAGTTGCCATAAAGATAAAAAGGTGTAAGAGGATTTTCAAGTTTGGAGTCGGCCATTGTTAACCTCAATTTCCGCCTCCCACAAGTTAAGGCAAAGCGGCTTATATCGCGATAGTATTTGGTGGAAACAAAAAATGAAAAGGCTTGATATGAAAATCTGCGCCGGATATGCCAGTGTTCTCAGGTGCACCTTATTCGGTGAACCCCTTTTGAAATCTGAAAAATCGCGCCATCCGGTACTCCAGATAAGCGCACTGTCACTTCAACATTTCGAGCTTTTCTAGCGCACCAAAGTGAGTGTCCGATTTGTTGCCTTTTCAAAGAGCCTTTTCAGGTGTGCCAGTTTTCGCAAAATACGCCAAAAATTGAATTCTGAAATCGATCAAATTTATGATTTTTTTTTCAATTTTTTGATTATAAAAATGACAGGGGCGATTTCCGGTGGGAAGCATTCGGTTTATATATTGTTTTAAACGAGCACGGGCGAGGTATAATTTTCAGATTGAATTCTAGCCGCCGACGGGATGACGCTCAGAAATGAAAGTCTCACGAGGTCCCCTTAATTTACCTCCAATCGGGTGATTATAAATGAAATCCGATCGATCAGCAGTTTTTTCCCAGATAATAAAAAGAAGCGTTTTTCAGATTCTTGATTGCAAGAATTTGATATTTATGTTTTTTCTATTCTGAGGAAACAAACGCAGATGGATATTTTCGCTGGAATGCCTAAATTGGCGTGTTGCCGCGCGTGTTTTAAATATTTAAGCGTAACATGTGTAATGCTGCCTGTTCTAGTGACCCATAACAATAAAGACATGCTTCTCGGCCTTGGCGCAAATTGAATTTCATAAGATTCAACACCTTTCCACTATTAAGGGTCTGGCGTTATTTAATTGGTAGCCAGAGCAAGTTTCTACAACTCTGAGCAGAACGGAAGGCGATAAGGTCCCCTTACGGAAACTACCCGCAGCCGGTCGTCGTCATGGGTCCCTTAGCGTAGATTCAAAAAGAAGCGTCGTAAAGAATATTTGCTTCGCGTAAATATCAAGAAAGCGAAAATTCAAGGTCAACTTGCATCTTTGCATTTTATTTGACATGTCAAACTTGATCAAAGCGCTAAATAGATCGATTTGGCGTCCATCGGTACGATTCTAGAGGTCCCGGCGAGGCCGCGCTCACTGAATAAGCGTGTCAAGCTAGTGTTTTCGAGCTTCCGCAGTAGAAACACAATGGATTTATGTATGGTTGAAGGGCGGACAAAAAGAGTTTAAAAAGTAGTGACAAGCTTTGTTTTGTATAAAATGCTATCAATGGCTTTTAATCATGTTTTTGTCAAAAACAATTCTTGATTTTCAAACTAAAATTTTCAAAAAAATACAGCAAAATTCTAATTTTCAAAAAAAAAATTCAAAAAAAATTTCAAAAAAATTATCAAAAAAAAAACTGCAAAATTCTGATTTTTTGATCTTTTTCAAGCCATTGGTGATCGTTTACATTTGGCCGAGTTACAATAACTCTTTATCTTTTCCATTTCCTGTTGCTCGTGGTCGGACTGGGAGGCGCCGGATGAGTAGATCCGCCATATTGTCCCACTTTGGGCAAATACGCGCGTTTCTGTTCCAGTGCTCAAATGAATATGCTCATTTTCATTCCTGCTGGCAAGAGCCTTTCTTGGAAGCACAGCACCTGTGCTTTCGCGAGTTCCTGAAGCACTGGGCCAGACGAGCGCACGCAGGTGCTCTTGAAAGTTTAGTGCTTCATTTCAATTTTGCCCGGGCGCGCGCGCAACTTATTGCAATAAGCAACCGTGTCCTAAGCAGCCTAAAACAACCACAAAAACCACTCTCAAGTCAGAACACGGCGCAATTTGCATTTGAAGAGTTTAACTTCCGATTCAAATTTTTTTTGTTTTTGCAAAAAAATGGCAAAATAAGGCAATTTTTCGTTTTTGAATATTTCATATTCAAGTTTAGCTATATTTTTTGGGGAAAGATTTGGCTGTTTAAATTGGCCTTTTCATAAAATTTAATACGCGATGCGGAAGTGCGCAACTTCGCACGGAACGCGATTTTGAATTTTGACAAACCCAATTTACGAGCGAATTGTCACTCTATCTGCATTCAAGAGCTGATAAGCGGGCCATTTCAATTTTTCAATTTTTCGATTTTTGAGAGCGTTTGATATTTGCGCGGAAAAGTGATACGCAAGTAGGAGACAGATTCAAAATCGTGCTCAAATATTTGGGCACACTGATTTGCACCTGCGGTCCGGTCGCTTGTCTTTTGGCAGCTAGGGAGTTTAACTGTACTTTTTTGCAATAAGTACAGGCAAATCGAATTCGCTGAATAATGCAGGAAGAAACATAAAAGGTTTTTCTTCCGAAAAAGACTGTATTCCGTAGTTCTGAATAATTCCCATTCATATTCATTAGGGCACGCTCGTTTCTGAGCTGAACACTGCTGGCGTCATGCTGGGGTCATTAGGCGCAGCAGGGGAGCCTTAATTCTAACTCTGAGCCGCTTTTAGAATGCTACTTTGTCTTTTTTTATGTAATTACGGTTAAATACGGTATTTTCTTTTTTTTATAAACTAGTAAAAAAATCGTCAGTTCTGAAATTTTAACCGAGGTTCATCCCTTCGGATTACGTGAATAGGACGGTGCAAATTGAATCAGCGCGAGAGGACGGGTTAATCCGCGCGTATTATTTTGCAGCAATCCTCTGATCCAGCTGCTTATCACCTCCGAAGCTTCGAAAATACGCTCGCCGGCGCGACTGATAGTGGCCCCACCTGAGATATCATGAAAAAGAAAATCCCTCGCGTTTTTTTGGAATACGCCCGATTTTCAAATTTCAAGGCGATTTTTTCTTGAAAAGGGTAAATAAAAACAAATTGCTAGACGGCAGATTGGGAATCGATTTCGGAAGTGGGGAAATTTAGGCTCAAATATAACTAACGTCGGGTGATAAATCAACCGCGCGTCACGTGATTTTGTAAATTTCAACCCCACCGAGAGGGACACGACAAATATCTTCCAGACGAGGGGATTAAATCGATAGTTTGCATATCTTTAGGAAGCAGCTGAGCATTTCTATTATGGACTTTTTTGGCAAGAACTTCTGGTATATTTGATCAAAGAAGGTGTAATATCCCGCGGTTACCCGATCACGTGGGGGGCTCGAGCTGATCTCACTTTGAAAAGATCGAGCTTAGGTCGCTTTAGAACCGATAAAAGGACGCTCTACAAATCGGTAATTCTCCACCGCGCGCTTTTTCGCGCTTTGAAAACCAATACCGTCTTATCCGCGCTTAAACCAAGTCCAGCTCAATCTCGAATGCTCAACAAATTCTGCCAGATACATAAATCACCCTCTGAAAATTTCAATTTGACAGTTTGGCGCGCGGCGCGCACCCGCAATTAGCGCAGACGGCATTTGAGTAATCTGGCTCATCCCCTTTACGACCTCACCGTAATTGCACTGCGGAGGAATGTGCTGCTTTTTCTCTCTCACGCAAAACATGGTTTAAAATATCAATTTATTTTATTCTTCTTATTTAAGGGAAGCTAAAAGCGCGAAGCGAAGCTTCGCGTCAAAAAAGAAAATTTGCGATATTTTGACGCGAAGATTCGCTTCGCGCTTTAAGCTTCGCTACGCTCAGCCATTTTAAGCGAAACTGAAGTTAACCATTAATTGGTTACTTTCCCCGCAAGGGTTAAACATCTTCTTATTTTATTTTTCAGAATTACCTCCCTCAATGGCAGCATCCTCCGCCTTCCGAATCTTACACACTTGGACCTTTCCGGCAATTCTATCAAAACCGTCACGCGCCTGCGGCTTCCAGCACTAATGGAGCTCAATCTCGCGCGAAACTCGCTTCAAGCCGTCGACGACACTTTACTGAACTCCCGCGAGCTCGGCTATCTTCAGCTCGCGCAAAACCCGCTCGAGAAAGTTCCTGCAAATCTCTTTCAAAAACTCAGCAAGCTAAAGAACCTCGATTTGTCGTATACAAAGTTGATGGAGATTCCCAAAATTCCAGATGAAATGATTGTCAATGAGCTCCGATTGACTGGAGTTTCGCTGAATTGTGATTGCGATATTCTCTGGCTCACTGAATACGCGAGAGAGCTGAGCCACGTCACTCTTGGTCTAACAGAACTGACTTGTGGAACTCCATCGCGCTTCTCCGGAATCCCGGTCGTCGATTTCAACCCCCTCGAATGCAAATCAGCTGACAGCGATTCGTCGAGCGAAGAAGACCCCTGCCGAAGCTGGGAGTGCAACTACGGCGCTGAATGCATCATTGAAAACGAAAAACCAAAATGCGTTTGCTACGACGCATGGGGCGGCGAACACTGCGAGCAGCTTCTTATTGATACTGCAAAAGTCACAGATCTGCCTGTTAAAAGCGATGAGCCAACTATTTGGGTGGATGACGTTGGCGCAGTTTTCGTCGAGGTAAGCTTAGAATTTCGCGCCTTAAACACTCGTGCCAAATACTTTGTTGGATAAAATTCCATCCCCCGTCCGGTAATCAAACTAATCCCGCGACCCCTTGCAGAGGCACTTCCGCAGCGGACAATTCCAATTCGTTATCGAACATTGTCCAGTGGTTTTTATATTCGATCTACGCTTCCGGAATTAAATTCTTAAGGATGAATAAGGACTAAATGTGCATTTAAGGTGTCTTTTGCCCGATTGAGTTCGACTTTGGCGACTTTGAGACTTTGGATCACAGCTGAAGATGAATTTGTTCCTGTTACTTCGGATGTTATCGACGCTGATATTACGGAATTCAGGTAAAATGGACGATTTTTAAATTTTCAAATTTTTTTTTGAAGTTTTTTTTTCAATTTTGAATCACAAATTGGGTGGAAAGATAATATTTTGTGAACCAAAGAGATGAATAATGCAAATAAGGTCTGATAAGATCGCAGCAGTTGAATTGAAAAGAGTGAATTTTGGAAGAAAGGGCTCTGCGCCTAATCTTATCTCCAACTGGTACTGGCCAAGTGGATCGTGCTTGAAATAAAAAGTGCCCGAAAGTCGAACTGGCCACGCGCCAGTTCTTCCATTTTTTCTATTCCGATGCAGAAGCTGATTTATTTTGTCATTTGAAAAAATGAAGCATGTTCCGCGGTTTCTCAATCGCGAGTTGATTTACTTTGCTGACATTTTTGAGCGTTATTGAATTTATCCCGTCCTCGCGCGAATCAATGGAACTTTATTTGCGCGGCTTAATTAAAATCAAGAAAATCACATTTCCGCGAATACCATTTCTGATCCTTCAATCAGAGCAAATTCAATTTGTTTTTATTGCTAACATGATCAAATACGATTTTCTCGCCTTTTTCAATTACAACAAAAACTTCGGTCTAAGCAGCTCCTTTTGCATATTTTATCAGATCTACCGATGCGTGAATTTTTCATCGATCATTTTTTCGGACAATACAACTTTTTGAGCTCCGGTGTTAGCAAGCGATGAAATATGCAGCGGCCCCTTTACTTGCTAGCCCGTCGGGTAAACAGTTCTAATAAGCTTTTGTTATTGCCTTGCCAAATGGCAAATATTAAAGTTGATTACGCAACATATGGGCATGCATATAATATGCAATAACTTTACCTAAAATAACTCTTTTACTTTAGATATGAAAATCTGCAGCCATCACGGGAGTACAAGCTCTGTATCAGCACAAACGGTCCAAACTCCTGCGCGATTTTCAACACTCTTCCAAGCAACGACTTCCTGGCGATTGAAACAACGCTTACAGAAGAAACAAACACTGCTGAAACCTCCTCCGAGCCGTCCTCAACGAAAGAACTCATCGGCGCCGCAATTGCCGCGGCAGTTCTCGTTGTTGTTGTCATCTGCGTGGGTGTTTTCATGAAAAGGAGGAAATACAGCGAAAAGCACCAAAAATCATCGTACTCTGGCGCGTCAGGAGAAGAATGCTCGACCTGGAGATACGCTGGCGCTGCAGGCAACTGCCCGTCGACCGATCGCTCAACGAGTAACATGACTCCCGAGTCAGTTCCTTACTCGTCATACACTGGCAACGGATCCGAAAACAATTACGCCGAGGTCTGCACAAACTATCATCTCGCTCGAACTCCAAAATTCGCTTTCGAGCCAGTCGCTCTTGCTCAGTCGACACCGCAGCGAACAGAGCCGCGTAACAGCCGCTGCGAGCCGCCTTTCTACCACTACAACCCAGATGAGCTGAGCAAAACATTCCACGGCAACCAGCATCACAGTCAGCCACGACCACTGTACACTCATCACAACAACACAAATGGATACTATTGTGCATAATTTCCAAAATATATATTGAACTTTATCTGTAAATACAAATTATCAAACATCGAAGATTAAAAAAAATCGAAATAACAATTATTTGCAGATTTCTTTTCGAAAAATGCAGCAAATAAGCCAGTAAGTCGTTAATTTTGAGAAAACTGCGGAACGGTTGACTATTTTGATTGAGAATGAGTTTCGACATTTACGTTGTTTTCATGCTGCGGCCTTTTCAAGCCACAATTGAATGATTTGGAAAAGTGTTGTCGCTAGCCGCCGCTGACCTTCTTCACGTCATTCACTAAGTCTCCGGCATTTTTACCGGATCTCGAATGCCGGTGCCTATGTACAGCTTAACATGGCGATTTCATTCGAAGATCTTTCTATCAGCAACAATAAAAATGACTCTTCCATGATTTCGGAAATTTATTGAATTTCTGGAATTTTTTAATGTGATTTTAGTGCAAGTTCCAATTTTGAAAATTTTGTCTTTTATTTATATGTCGAAGCTTTGAAGAGCAAATGAAGGCGTTTGATTATGCGTCTGGAAATCTCTTCTCCGCGCCCGGATGATCACGACTCATTTCCATATAAAAGGGTTAAACTCTTCATAATGCATGTTGACGATGTCTCGGTTGGGCAGGAAGCCAAAAATAAACAAAACATACAATCTTTTGATAAAATAGATTTGCATAAATTGTATGCAAACTGCTTCTGCTCTTTCTGAATTTATTAACCTTGAATTGTTATCAAAGCTCCATTTGTAAGCTGCGAGACCAAAAGAAATGATGATTTTTTGCTAAAGCTTCTGATAGTTTCTCAGGGCCAGCCTCGTCGAAATAACTCATCGGCGTCGTATTTAGATCTAGTCAAGGTTCTCGTTGTTGTCATCTGTGCGGTTACTATTCGGGATTATACGCGCGATAACAACGCGAAGGTAGTCCATGAAATCAGATTGATAAGCTGCTTTGAAATCTTGAAATGCCGGTATACTATTCTCTCTAAGTTTAACTCCACCTTGCGGAGATTTGGCGTATAAATAACTCGTTCATCAATGCAGAAACCATAAGAGTATCGAAAAAGATTTCAATTTTTTTATAATTTTACTTTAAAAAACAATCAATGATTTTCAGCTGATCTCTTTCATCTCCCTTGCTTCTGCTTACGATACAATTGTCAATTGCCGAATACAATCCGACGTCCACTTCTGATTCCATGGTTAAAAATAGCGGTTTCGAGTTTGAAATCGTCATAACAATACGGCTCCAGATCATCTCGCATCACGCCAAGGTTCGTTGAACTTTACATTTTAAATATTTTTTTTTCAATTTCTAGCGAATCTTTGACGGCAATAGGGAAGTTTGGACGGGGAATAAATGGGCGGCACGATATGAATACCGATTAAGCAAAGTCATCAAGAAGCTGGAAAACTCCGACAATGGCTCCTCATGCTACGACGATAATGTTCCCCAGAGCAGCGAAGACTAGGGAGATGAAGTCGATCAATTGACCGCACATGTGTTCGACGAAAACGACTTCTGCAAGCTCAATGGACAAGTGAACGCTGCGATCAACAGTTACGCGCGACACCATGCTTGCGAGGGACGAGGCAAGGTCTATCGACAAATCATTCGATCTGCACGAAAAGTGAAGAAGTTCTTTAATCGTAAAAATGAGTGTTAATATCATCCTGTTTACTTCTTATTACTGAAAATTTAAATAAACAGTTTTTGATAGATTCTTATAAATTCGAAAAAAATCTGCTCACGTTTTTATGTCCTGAAGAGCGCAATCCTATAAGCGGGCTGAACTTCAGCATACGGTCATAACTGTCAAAAAAATAGTCGAAGCGCTTTTTTGTAGAAGCTTGAAATTCTTCTGAAGCGCATATTTCTTAAATCGATGAACGTTAAAGCGACTTGCGCAAACTGCAAATGCAATGGAAAATTGTTTAAGAGAAAAAAAAGACGAGTTATACTTGTCCCTACTGATGAAGTTGATTTTGAGGTCCAAGATGAAGACTCTAAGAGATATGAAAAAGGCTTTTTAGCTCCACATGGATTTGCCACGGCGTTACAAATGATAAGTTTTGTATCTTTGGGAACACTCTTTTGGGTTACAGTTATGCTCATTGCGAATTTTATAAGTTTGGAAAACAATAAATTCAAGCCTGGCGTCGGATCATATTGCGTTCTGGAGTACAAAAAGTGCATTTCTGAATTTGATTGGAATCTCTGTGCAAGCTCGATGTACGATTGTGGCGATATGGAAAACGAGAATTATGGCAGCTTCATTTTCACTGCTCCTCAGAAAGATCAAACCCCCTCAAATACTGAGCAGTCATTAGTCGTCTTTTCAAATTCGCAAAATAAGGCGAATGAAAATTTATGTCTTTTCACCGCGCATGTATCAAACAATATTTGTGAAAATCTCTGCTTCAGCTCAGATTTCTCGTACGATCCGGATGAAAATGAAGATTTAATTTATAATCACCAGAAAGACGCAGAATGTAAAAGTATTTGCATTTCTGCCTCAGATTTGGAAATCGAGGAGGATTGTCCATTACGAAAACGCTGTCCAAATGGATGTCCATGTCCTGGCTATAAATGTCTCGAAGACGTTTTGGATTTCGATTTGGCTGGCGTTTATTTTGGAAGAAACGATTTTCGGAATTCCAGCATGTCCTTTTACAAAATTTCTCTACAGCAGCATTTTGTCTCAGTCAAATTTGATGCGCTTACGATGCCTGCTATAGACAATTACTGTATTGTTCCGTTTCAGGGAGATTATTTTATCATACAAGCAAGCCTTCTTGACAACAAATTAACACTTCATAAAATTCATAAAAATGGAGTTATTGAAAAGCTCTCTGAAGATTTTGCAAAAGTTCAGATAATATTTGGAGGAACTACGTCCGGGACAAGTAATAAGATTTGTAGACGGGGAATTTACGACAACAAAGAAGAACGGATTATATTTTGCTCAACAAATGAAAGTAGGGGTATTTGCCACAGCTACGCGATCAAAGAAAATAATGTTTTTCTTACGGAAATATATAACAGACCTGAATCAACAATCAACCCTCTTCTCAAAAACAATGGTGTTTTCGGATTAACATTTAATAACATGCTCGTATGTGTAAATAAAAAAAAGTGATAACCTCATATTTTTAGACGACAGTAAAAATGGAGAACTGTTATCAGACTGTTTCAATAACTTCATTTGTCGGCCAAGAAAAATCTGGAAACCACAAATGGACTCATCAGCTAGTTAATTTTCCAAATTATTTTAGTATGTGTTTACCTATTTTAGTCTAAAATCAACACGATTTAGGGGATCAAACATTTTCAAAGGAAGATATTTTTGGAAACATAATTCTTATCTCCGCATTTTCTGACAACGAAGGGATTATTTTTGTAACGAGAAACGAGTATTTATATCCTCATGAAAAAGAAAGCACAATTCTCTTCCACAGAATTTATCGAAATAATTGGTTTTATC
>Ga0115008_10002645_pt1 | contig 14823 bp, 6 predicted proteins | sample FraStrMetagenome_FD_87164 | JGI IMG/M metagenome (GOLD analysis project Ga0115008, IMG submission 87164) | Marine eukaryotic phytoplankton communities from Arctic Ocean - Fram Strait ARC3M Metagenome | ecosystem: Environmental > Aquatic > Marine > Oceanic | place: Fram Strait | collected 2012-06-18
ATAACTATATACCTAGCCTTAAGCTAATAAACGATGGTGATGATGATGATCCGTATATTGAGGAGGAAATAGTACTATCTACATCTAAAAAATACAGACTAAAAGTTAAAGTCTCTTACGCAAACGATCCTACTGGTGCTGGTGATAGCGTAGGGTTAAAGCTTCAGGCTAAATCAGATAGTGGAGCTGAAGATGGAAACTACATACTTAATACTACTGCAGTAACCAATGGAGAATACTTTTTAGACTTTGAGCCTTTAGATTATTCTGGTGGTGGTGGTAATACAGAGCAGTACCAGATAATCGTTGGGCTAGAAGAAAACACTCAAGATAATACTGTTATACACTTTTCAGAAATATCACTTAAAGAAATAGATAACTCAACTTTAGCTACGGATATTTACAGGTTAGGCGAGGTTATGTATAAAAACTCAGGCTCTTCTTACGCTACACAGGTAAGTGAGGTTAGTACAAACCAATTAGTATCATATAATTTATCTCCACTTACTAGACCTACGGTTCAAAACCCTTTATACGTAAGATCTAACAATGCTTCTATAACTACGTATCCCTCTGTCCTTACAGCTGGCTCTACTCTAACTTACAACTATGTTAAAAACCCTTCCGCACCTAAGTGGACTTATAATGTTGTCTTAGGTAAAGCAGTGTACAACAGTTCTGCTAGCGATGCTAACGATTTTGAGCTTCATAGCTCTGAAGAAAACAACTTAGTATACAAAGTGTTGCAGCTTGCAGGAATATCAATGAATAGACCAGATATAATACAAGCGGCTACTGGTAAAGACGCACAGGAATCACAACAGCAAAAATCTTAATAAATGGCACTAATAGATAATACAGCCTCAAGTTACTATAACGGTGACAACATAGGTGGCTATCAATTCGTATCTCTTCAGAATATAATAGATCAATTTATGATTGCTTATGTTGGAGAAGATAAAATCATAAGTAGAATAAATAAACCTGATGTGTCTTTTCACGCTCAGAGAGCTTTGCAAGAATTCAGCTTTGATACTTTCAAGTCTACTAAAGCGTATGAAATAATAGTACCAGCAACATTAGCTATGCCGCTGCCTCAGGATTATGTCAACTATACTAAGCTTGCTTGGGTGGACAACTCAGGCGTTGAGCATAGAATATATCCAACATCAGATACAAGTAACCCATCAAACGTAACTCAAACGTCTACGCCAGGCAGTGCTCCTTACTACGAGTTCACTAACAACGAGTTAGACACTAATGCGGACTCAGATACTTTAAGTAGATTTACTGCTGACAACCCTGCAGAAAATAAAGTAAATGATTTTGATTATGACGATAACATATATGACCCTAACATTGGTCAAAGGTTTGGCTTAGACTCTCAAAGAGCGAATATAAACGGTAGCTTCTACATAGATGAAAACAAAGGTTTTGTTAGGTTTAGCTCTAACATGGCTGGTAAAGTTTTGATATTAAAATACATCAGTGATAGTTTAGGTACAGCCTCTGAGATGCAAGTTCACAAGTTTGCTGAAGAAGCTATGTATAAGCAGATTGCTTACGCTATATTATCAGCAAGGTCTAACACACCTGAGTATGTGATTAATAGATACAGAAAAGACGCTTTTGCTTCTAAAAGAAAAGCTAAGTTGAGAATGTCTAATATAAAAATAGAGGAGATCGCTCAAATTATGAGAGGTAAGTCTAAACATATCAAACACTAAAATATGCCAGAGTTAAGTAATAACTTCTTGAGAGGTAAAATGAACAAAGATCTTGACGATCGAATTGTTCCTCGTGGAGAATATAGAGATGCATTGAATATAGAAGTTTCTACCTCTGAGTCTTCAGATGTTGGTACTGTACAAAACTTAAAAGGTAATAAGAACATAGTGTCTAATGTTTTAAAGCCTATAGATAATTTTAATGTCTACAATACCACAAGTCACTCTACTAGTATTATAACTAACATTAACGCTGTTGTTTCAGGCAATGCTGGTTTAACAAACTTAACTAGCTCTGTTTTTGATCAAATAAAAGTTGAAGAGTGGCAAGATGGGTATTTAGCTAATAGTGCTGTAGCGTTTTTTTCTTTTACAACCACACCTCTGCAAGTTGATAATTACTACAATGTATCTTTTGATATTAATGTAGATTTAACTAAGTATGAAGATGGTGAGTACACTTACACTGTCGGTGTGCCTAATGAGCCTAACTTGCAGTTTTCTGACACTATAACTGTAGAAAATAAAAACCTTGTAGCTAATTCGGATACTTCCGTAGGCGTAATATCTAAAACAGTTTCTGGTGTTATTTACGCTCAAAATACAAGCTTATCAATATCTTTTTCTTCTACTTTCGCTGGTACTGCTGATAACATATCAGTCTCAGAGCAGTCAGTATTAGTAAGTGATACTAGCAACGCAATTACTGTTGGTTCTAAGAAAGACACGGCAACAGATACTATATATAATTTCATACACAAAGCATCGGGCTTAAAAACTCAAAACTTTACAAACTCACAAGGTGTTTCTTTTAATAGAGACTTAGGTATAGTTAGTGATGCTATTGTATCTCACAGACCTAAAGAGTCTACCGACGCTGCTATAAGTGACGTTGTTTTAACAGACGTGTATAAAGTAAGAGTAGCTCCAATTAGACTTCCTAATGGTAAACTTCCAATGGTCAGTATTTTAGGTGACGTGGAGCTGACGAGTATAACGGGGTTGCCATTTATAACAAATGAGTATGGTGATAAAGAGATACAAGGTATTAGAGTTGGAATGAAAGTTTCTTGTATAAACAAGGATAATATAGATTTATGGGCTGGTCAAGATATAAGAGTGACTAACGCCTACTTTGACAACGCTACTGGTTTTGGTAGAGTTAACATAACAAAATTAAACCCGCTAGTAGCAGGACAGCCAGTTAGTGACATACTGTACGATAACTCAGCGATAGAAGAAAACACTGTTTTAGAGTTTACATCTGATAGGCTTTTAAACTTTTCAACAGGTAGCAGTGAGTCCGAGCTAAATACAGATGGTAAAAAATTTAGCAACACACCATTTGAAACTAATATAACAGCTATAAATATATTAGAAAATTTTATTTATTTTACCGATGGCAGAAATGAGCCTAAGAAAATAAATATAAAAGTATTTAAAGAGTCAACAAGGAATGTGTTCACACATACGTACATAACAGAATTAAATACGTCTAATCCTAAAAAATACTACGCAGAGCAAAAACACATAACTGTTATAAAAGCAAAACCAACGTCGCCACCAACTCTTATACTTAATGGTAAATCTAGACTTTCAACAGGTTATATAACTATATCTCCTGTACCTGGACAAGTAGTGGTATTTGATGGTAGCTCTCCTCTAACTCCAGAAGCTCACTATGTCAGCCAAACAGTCAGTCTTATAAACGGTAGTAATAATACAGAGCCTTTATCTTTTTTAAAAGAAAACGACACTATTATAGGTTCTAATACCGAAGTCACTATATACTCTACTGTTAGCAGAGTGAACTGGAAAGAAGGTGATAATATAGAGTTGACGGGTGTTTCTAATTTTAAGAAAGTTACTGTAAGAATTAAAAAAGCGCTACCAAACAACGCTCAATTTAACGAATTTAAGGTAAACGTAGTCTCAGCTGAAGACACTTATGAACTAAACGGTTACAACCCAGAGTCTTGGATAGGTAGGCTAGAAGCACCAAAACCTCTTTATGAGAAAAACTTTATATCGTTTGCTATAAGATATAAATACGACAACAATGAGTATTCAGCTATAAGCCCTTACTCTCAAGTTGCGTTTGTACCATCGGCATATTCTTTTAACGCTGATATAGGTTTTAACGCTTCTATGGAGAACTCGCTTAGGTCTTTAGAGGTTATAGACTTTGTACCTAGTGATATTCAAGAGGATGTGAAGTCAGTGGATATAATAATAAAAGACCACCTTACTACTAATTGCTACATTGTAAAAACTATAGAAAAAGATTCTACGGAGTGGAATACTAGCACGCATGGTAAACATAAAGGGAAGGTTGATATAAAGTCTGAGTTGAGAGGAGCTACAATGCCGTCTCTTCAACTTTCTAGAATTTTCGACGCTGTACCTGTAAAAGCAAAAGCACAAGAAATTATAGCGTCTAGATTAATGTACGGTAACTACACCGAAGGTTACGACATGTTAGATGATAACGGTTCTGAGATAAACTTCTCTATGGTTTCAGACTTTCAAAACTTAAGCAATGTAGGTGAAGAAATAGGTACTGGGTTTTCATCTAATGATTTAAGTGCGAATTGTACACCATTTTTTGATGAAAACGAATCTTCAAGGGATTACATGCACAACTACTTTAGATCAAACGCTGAAGCCAGCCCCAGTGTTTTAGGCGCTACCTATACAACTACACATTCTTCTGGTCAAACAATTAACTGCGCAGAAGACATAGATGAAGAGTTTAACGCAGGTTATCCTGGAAACGGCCCTAGTTACGCAAAAGTTTTAATACCTATAAGGCCTAAAGACGAAAGTTCTAACAATACTAACCTAATGCCAGGTCTTCAAGATTTTGCAGAAACAAGTAATAATTCTGGTAATTCAGGTAATTACCAAGATTTCTCTACATCTGAATCAGAGTTCGCCTCAGGCATTAAGCCTTTTTTATATAAAGTCGCCATTGCTGGTGAGCATATTATAGAGGTTAACACTAAGGCTGACGCAAGGTATTTTTATGGACCATCTTTAGGTGAAGATGTTGGATTTCTTTGGCCCTCACCACCAACAGCTTTTACAGCGCCTTATTTTACGGCAGCAGATAAAGTTCAGCTTTTTAGAAGTAGACCTTCAAGGTTAGAGTTGCACAAGGTAGATAACGCTGGTGTATCTCAAGGTATAATAAAGAACGCTTTAGATCTGTTAAATCAAGATCAATCCACTATAGACTTTAGTAAGTACGGCTCATATGCTGCTTCTAGTATGCGAGATGTAACATCTTATGACGGTCCTAATTTTAGAATAAGCAAAGGGGCTGAACCTTTAGAGAGACACAGGCTTAGTATTCACGATGAAACAACCTCAATACCTAATCATCATTTAAAAAGAAAAATAACCTTCACTCAGGATGAGGTGGATGCTGGGTATTATATAGGTGTATTTTACGTTTACCAAACTAGTTTTAGTTTTAACAGTCAGTATACAGAAATAATACCTACACAGCATTTTTACGATAACGATGGTAACCAGGTGTTAAACTCACTTACAAACCCTAACCCCAACCAAGATGCTCATGTAAGGTTTCTTATAGACTCCACTGCAACATCTATGGACATTCAAGCTCCTTTATTAACTAACGGTCTTGAAGTATACAACCCTACTAAATCTGTTAGATCTAATAGACCTTACGAGGTTGGTGTGACTTACTTAGACTACTACGGTAGAGAAAGTACAGTAATGATAAGTGAGGATTCTAACTTTGAAATAACAAAAGGTTTTAGTGACAAAAGAAACATAATAACAGCTAGTATAAAATCTAAAGCACCAAGCTGGGCTACTCATTACAAGTATTACATAAAAGAGTCTTCTCAAATAGCGTATAACCTAGTACTACATAAAGCGTATCCAAATGATGATGATGCAACTTATTTTTGGTTAGCATTTAACTCTAATGACTACAATAAAATAAACGTAGATGATTACTTGATAGCTAAAAAAATGCACGGTAATAACAAAGCCGTGAGTAGCGATCTAGCTAGATATAGAGTTTTAGATATTAAAGAAGAAATACCTAGTAGTGTCAGCGTTGATGGTATAACTACACCTCTTGAGATAACGGCTTCTGAGGGTTCAGGTAAGTTTTTTGTAAAAATAGAAAGATTAGCTATAACACCACATTTAGTTGATGTTAGTAGTAATGAAGACTTGATCACTTATTTAGCAGCGTCTAGTAACTCTTCTCTAGGTGCCGTATTTGAAGTTGAGCCTAGATCTACTTCTAGCAAAGGACTTTTTTGGGAAACTTCAAGAGCGTATCCTATAAAGCTAGACAACAACACGGTTCACCAGTACATAACACCAGGTGATAAGGTAGAAATAGACTCTATGTACGATAGTGTAACTGGAGAATCTATTAGCTCTGTTTTTGCTGATGAATGGAATTCAACAAACACAGATGTTAGGGTCCAGGTAGTTAATGGTGCGTTTTCTTTCCCTACTAACAATATTCTGCAAGCACAAGAAAGCCAATATAATAGTTGTATAATAAGCACAAGTAGTAATTTAAGCAACTTCCAAGCGTCACTTGGCTCTAACCACGCTGTACTTAGGTTTATAAAAAAAGACGGATCTTTTGTTACCGCGACAATGATATGGACTCACAGTAACTTAATATCGATAGTGCCTTACACGCACCCTACATCTAAAACAAGCACCGTTGTCTTTAACAAAATAGGCTTACCTTGGTTTAATTGCTTTCAATGGTTTAACGGAGTAGAATCTGATGTTGTCGGCGATGTGTTTAACGCTAATACTTTATTCCCGTATACTCAAGAAACTAAACAAAGCGGGTTTAACGCTAGTGATTATTACCCTGACTACGGTCAGGATATAAAGCGTAGTAACATAATATACTCTCAACTGTTTAACGACTCATCTAACGTAGATAGAACAAACGAGTTTATACTTGCCGACTCTATAACTAAAGTACTAAATTCTAGTCACGGGCAGATAAATAGTTTGATAAGCAGGAATAATGATATTCTAGCTTTCTGTGAAGATAAAGTTTTAAAAATATTAAGCTCTGGAAAAGATGCTTTGTTTAACGCTGATGGTAGCGCTTTACAAATAGCGTCTAACAGAGTTTTAGGTCAATCACTTCCTTTTGTAGGTGACTTTGGTTGTCAGCACCCAGAGTCTATATGTGTAGATGAGTATAGAGTATACTTTGTAGATAAAGCTAGAGGAGCTGTTTTAAGGTTGTCTAGAGACGGTATAACTAATGTTTCTGAGAAAGGCATGAATAGTTGGTTTAACGACCACCTAGAGAACGCTAGAGCTGTTGTTGCTAGTCTTGATGACAAAAAGTCAGAGTATAATGTAACTATACATGATGTAGTATCTCCTGGTTCTACTAAAAACGTATATACAGTTAGCTACGATGAGTCTACAAAAGGCTGGACTAGCTTTAAATCTTTTATACAAGAAAGTGGTTTGAGTTTAAACAATAAGTATTATACTTTTAAAAATGGAGAAATGTACTTACACCATAGCGACGAATCGCTAAGGAATAACTTTTACGGTAGACAATACAACTCTAGTGTAACTAGTTTAGTAAACATGGAACCAACTACTGCTAAGTCTTTCTCTGTTATAAACTACGAAGGCTCTCAAGCCGAAATAGTCAAAAACACAACTGATGGTAGATACGATAATATAAAAGCTAAATCAGGGTGGTCTGTTGAAGTTATAAAAACAGATCAACAAGAAGGTGTTGTAGAAGAGTTTATAGAAAAAGAAGGTAAATGGTATAACAATATTAAAGGTAAAAAATAAAAATGGCATTAGATGTTTCTAAAATAAGTACGCAAGGTTTAGGTGTTTTAAACGCTAATGCCTCTATGGTTAGTGGTTCTGCACCTCAGGCATCTTTTAATGTTAAAGTTGCGGTGTCTAAGGTTGAAGCAAAATGGGATTCTGACGGTTTGCTATTAGAGAACATAAGTAATATTAGTGGTTCTAGTTCTTTTACTATATCTCCTAAGCCCGGTTATAATATATCAGCCTCTATGTTTAAATACAGAGATGATCAACTTAGTTATATAAGCGCTATTAATTTTTCAAATACTGGAGACGCGAGTAACCCTTTTAACACTGTTGTCTGCGAACTGGTTTGGGTGACTCAAAATGTTACTCAAGATATTGATATAGCTTTAAGTAATATAGAAGTTTCAGACCCAACCGTAGGAACAGTAAGAGTAGGGTTTTCGTGCTGGCTTATGAGCCCAGACTTTAATATAAGCCAAGAATCTAATTTTTTATTAAATCCATTTCAAGAAGCTTCTGGTGGGCTTAAGGCTGTTAGTGATGATTTCTACGCTGAACCTGGTCAGCCTATACTTTTAACAGTAATAAGTGTAACACCTAAAAACGTTGGTGGGTATTTTACTTCAGATGCTGATGTTAGTGTTGTAAGCGGGTCTAACGTTAGTATACAAAAGTCTTTTACACCAACGAAGCAAACTATAAAAGTTTACTTTACACCTTCAATTAACGAACTTGAAAACGGTATTCAATTATTAATAGAAAGTTCTGAATTCACTTACGGTATAACCGTATTAAACAGTAGCGCCTTAATACAAAACGAGTTTCAATTTCCTGGTAGTAACGTAAATGATCCTACTAAAGCTCAGAGACCTACATTTAACCTACTAGAAGAAGGTGTTAGATTTGCTGAAGCTGTAGCTTACAATTACCCTTATGATGGTTCTACTTTAGCTAGTTGGATCACGAGTTTTGTTTACACAGAGCGAAGCACAACATCTAATGGTATTGTTTTATCAGATTTAAGTTGCCTTATTGCTCAGAATACTGGTGCGGATAGAAGTGCGGTTATACAGTTAAGAGCTGTGGTAGGTGGAGGCCCTGTAAACAGTTTTATAATAACTCAAAGTGATAATAGCTTTTTAGAAATAACACCAGTTTCCTATGTAGATCTTTATTCAGGTGAAGAGCACTTGATTGATTCTAACTCTAGTGATGTGCCTTTAACTATTGGTCGTCAAGGAGCATATATAACAATAAACGCAAACATAGAGTCAGGTTTTACTTTCACTGAATCGTTCTCAGCAATAAGTGAAAGTAGTGATGGTTTAGGTATTGAAAGCTCTGGCTATGCTAGTATACAAGAAGTTGATTACCAAGGTAATACCGCTGTGTTTAAAGTTAACATAGCTGCTAGTAGTACACCTGGGGTGTCTTATAGGTCAGCTAACCTACATATTCAGCACTCTTATAATAATAGTCTTATAAAAACTTTGCAAATAAATCAAGATAGAGCTTACGATCCTAACATCGATAGCTTAACCTATTGGATTTCAAACACCATTGGTATTGTTCAAGCGCAAGACATAGAAGGTAATACGGTTGATGTTTCACCTACATTAGGCTTTTTGCAACCTGTACAACTTACTGTTCCTAATCAAAGCGCTATTACATTACCTGGAGAGCTTGATCGTCATGTTCATGTTCAAATGCAGTTTAACGGTGATGAATTAACTTCTGAACCCATATTGGCTAGAAGTTATACAAGTAATGAAGGCGATGAAATATTCGCAACATTTAATCAATCACTTAACTCTGTGTACGACTCGTTCAACGATTGGGTTGACATGGGGCAAGTGCATAAATTTTATGAAAACAATGCTTATACTTATAATTGGTATACAAACATTAGTCTAGAAGAGAATGACAGTTTTACAAGCCATCGAAGCGTAAACATAGAGATACACCACCCACATAATACTGGTCAAAACTACATGAATCAACAACCTGCGGGCTCTTTCACTATAACTCAATTACCAAAGCTTGCTGCTAACTTTGGAGAGTTAGGAGACCAAATAAGTTCGCTTAGCATAGATACAGGTGACCAAACTCCTTTAAACGATGAATATATAATTGATATGTTTGCAACCTTAGGTCAAGTTACAGTTAGATTAGAAAGTTTAGTCCTTGTAAACGAAGCTAATAACTCTATATCTTCTGGGTGGCTTCAACAACAACCAAAACAGTATTTTACAGCTAATGGCAATGGGGTTACAGGCGTTACTAGTAGTGGTGTAAACTCAATTAGTTTAATTGGTAACAATAATATTGATAACAACTCAAATCAATTAAAGGTTGATTTAAGCCCTAATAATGCTCAATTAGCAGATAGCGACTATACAAGGTTTAAGTATTTTACTTTAGTCTGTTGGCCTGGCAACGAAGCATCTAATCCTAATTTAGATTATGTGGTGGAAGATTCTTCTACAGAACCAGGTGGTTCTATTGCTGTTTGGAACAAACCATACTCTAGTAAATTTATAATAAAGCAACAACCTTTCGCAGCTTCACCTGTTATAAACGCTACGGGCTTTATGATTTCAACAGGTAATTTTATTCCTAACGCGTACTCGGTTGGAGGTGAGTATCTTTATACAGCCCCTTCGTTTACGTCAACTAATGAAGTACTATTTATAAACTCTTCAAGTGGCTTAGCTGTAGTGAACCTTAAGGGAGTGCCAGCAGTAAACGGTACTTTTATGTTAAACAGTTCGCTAGCGGCTAGTACAGTTAAATCAACAGCTTCACAAATGGTCTTGGGTATTGACACCCACTACTCTAACAATTTAACTATAGAGTTTATAAGACAAGAGTATATTACTAACAACCCATCCCACACTACTCTTACAGCTGTGTCTAATACTACTTACAATAGGAATGCGCAAATAATACAAACTAGCAATAATCCTTGGGGCGATGCTTTTGATAGATACTTCAAGTTAGATCTTAAACCTTTTAACCAGTTCAACAGCCCTGCTGGGCACCCAGTAACTAGAGTAGGTACATTATATAGAGTTAACGTAGGTGACACTAGCAGTTTTATAAACATACTAATATATCAATACCCTAATACTTAATAAGAAATGGATATAGCTAGACTTACATTTGACAGTAACGCAGAAAGCCAAGCAAGTATAAACGATTTTGTATACTATTGCTCTATACAAGCCGTTGGAGGGTTTAAGACACAACTAGATGAATCTAACATAAAAAAGTTAGGTAAAATACTAAGCATGTCTAATAATTCAATAACAGTTGAGTTAACAGAAGGAAATTTATTACCTTTAGCAAACGACTTTATTTTTACAAGTAAAGATGAAGAAGTTAGTGTGAGCTCTTTGTTAGGTCATTTTGCTGAGGTTAAAATGAAAAACACATCAACAGACAAAGCAGAGTTGTTTAGAATAACTCTTGGGTTCAGTGAGAGTAGTAAATAGAAGACTAGCACTGTAATTATTAAATTACTAACATAGAAATAAAATGGCAATAGGAAAACAATCACCGTTTAAGATGTTTGGCGGCAGACGAAGACAAGAGCAGGTAGATGCTACCGCAGATTTTCAAGATCAGATGAAAAGTTATAAAAACCTTAACGTAGGTAAAAACACTTACAAAGGCTATAAGAATGTGTACGAAGGTGCTCAGAATGTATACGCCGATGCTAAGAACGTTTACGAAGGTATGGATAATACCTTTGAAGAACTAAGAGTAGATACTACAGGCGCTGAATTAGGTGGTGCTCAGTTTGCTCAGAGCCAAGCGGATACATTAGCTGCTTTAGGCGGTGGTGTTGGTGGTTCAGGTTTTGGGGCTTTAACGTCTACAATGGGTAGACAAGCCGCTCAACAAGCTGCAAGCACTCAAGCAAACATTGCTGGTCAAGTAAATAGAAATGAAATGGCTAGAGCTACTGGAGCCGCTAATATACAGACGGCAGAAAGAGCTGGAGCTGCAGCACAACAGCAAATGATTTTAGGTGGAGAAGAAAGATTACAAGGTTTAGTATTAGGAGGAGAGGATCAAGCACAGCAAATGAGATTTGCAGGCGCTGATCAAGGTTTTAATAGAAACATAACTAAACAGCAAGAATTATTAGGCATGGCAGCAGGTAGAAAGACTGCAGCTGATCAAGCTAGAGCAGCTAACACTCAGATGTGGATGGGACTAGCTGGTGATGCAATAGGAGCTGTTGGTAGTCTTTATGCTGGAGCAGGGACTGCTGCAATGGATGATGGCCCAGTTTAATAAGTAGTACTATAAAAAAACAACATGCAATACAATAAAGATTTAGTAGATAAAGTAGTTGGAGCGTACGCTAGTAGTAGTGCCATGGGTCAAGCTGTAACAGCTGGAACCGTTGGTATTTTATCAAAAGCGTTAAGTACTGTTGCAGATTTATCTAAAGAGAAAAAAGACAAACTGTTATCCGAGAACGTAGCTAAAAATGCAGACACTGCTAGCTTTAACGAGTCAGAGATAGACAACTTGATTAATTTTAAAAATCAATATGATGATGTAGCTACAAAACTTGCTAAACCTTTCTTAGGTAAAGAAAAGAAAGCGGAGCTGAACAAACAGTTGAACATGATAAATAAAGCTACTTCTACATACGTGCGCAGCGTGAATCATATGATGAAGAGGCAGGAAGAGGCTATTGCAGGAGATAAATCAAGGTCTAGTGCTTACGATCACCAACAGCATATGACTTGGGATAGGATCGCCACAGGTGAGGCTAGAAACGAAGCGGCTCTCAGCGTTGACTTTGCAACTGGAGAGATGTTTATTCAAGACCCATATGGTAAATCTGGTGATCAAATGAATGTTTTAAACTGGAGTGAATTAAAAACTGTTGACTCAAGCTTTTTAACTAACGACACTAAGCTTCTTAAAAGTAGTAATGCTTTAGCTAAAGACTTAACCGTGACACCTGATGTCGCTGAAGCTCAAGTAAGAGACGCTGTGACTAATAACTATTACACTAATCCTTCAGCGATATGGGATCACCCTTCTAGTAGAAGTAACGAGTTTGCAGACTTCTTGATAGAAAGCGACGGGTTTGAAGAGTTAATGGAGTCTAAGTACCCTAGCGAGTTTAATGAGCTTGAAACTTTAGAGTCCAATAGAGATAACGAAGGTTTTTATGACTTAGTAAAGCAAAAAGCTAGAAAAGAAGATATGTCTGAATATTGGGTAACTTATAGAACTCAAACTCAGATGTCTCAGTTTAACAGTATTAGAGAAGAGGCTGAGCTTGCAAACCAAACAAAAAGTAAAAGCAACGGTGGTGGTGGAGAGAAGTATACGTCTTCTCAAAAAATAAAGTTTGACACTTTTGTGAGAAGTTTCAACCAAAGAGGTAATATATACCTAGGTAAAGGACAGGGTTACGCTGTAAAAAACCCTGAAGGTAATTATGAGATTTACAATGACGCAGGTCAACCTTTATTAAAACCTGGTTCTAGAACAGAGAAAAACCCTAAAGGTGAAGTTCAAGCTGTAAGCTATGACGATCTAGTAAATAGAGTTGGATTACCACAAGAGTATATAAAACAATTAGATCAAAGTACGAGAAGCACTTACACATCAGGACCTTTTCCTGGAGCTGACAACACGAACGTACCTAATAAAAAATTACCATAACACAGGTAACACTATAATTATCATATAAAATATACGCACATGCCAGAATATAAGTTTGGAGACACTTTCTTTACTGAAGATGATGTAAAGCAAAGAGCAGCAGAAAAAGGTTTAACTATAGATGATTACCTTACTCAAAACCCAGAAGTTACGAAAGTAGAAGAGGGAAAGCAAAACGGTACTGCGCAAACGGGCACAACGACGGTACCAGATATGGTGTCCAAATCGGAAGATGGTTCTTCGGAGCCACCTGTAGCTCCCGTGAATAATAGAACAGACTGGATTAAACCTAACTTTTTTGATTTACAAGAAGAAGAGGCTGTAAGCCAACTTCAAGTGCGCTACCCTGAGTTTGAATTCAAGCAAAGCGGTAGGTTTTTTCCATTTGATGAGGCTAATAAGAGCGATCATAGAAAAGAACAAAGACTTGGTTTAGCAAATTATGTAGAGGTTACCGCTCCAAACGGAGAGAAACTGTTACTAGAGACAGCGATAAGTCAAACACTGCCTAAAGCTATAGCCTCCAAAGGTGAAGGTTATGATGTAAAAGGATACTATCAAGATCAACTACAAGATTTAACTAACTTTATAGAGGTAAATGCAACCGCTAAAAAAGATAAGCTTACTGAAGCTAAGTCAAGAAGAAGATCTCTTTACTTGGGCTTTGCAGAAGCTACTGGCGTAACGCCTGAAGAGTTAGAAGGCATAAACGATGAGTTTCCAGATATTAGCATATTTGATACAAAAACATCGAAAGACTTCACAGGTTATATACCAGTAAGAGATAGAGTACCAGGTTTGCCTGAGTATAAAGATGTAGTTACTCAACCCTACGAAGATATATTAAAACAAGCTGCTGTCGAGTTAAAAACAGAGGGAAATATAACTCAAGGTGATGAGAACTCTATAAAAGAAAAAGCTTTACAGATATTAAGAAATAATGCTGAAAAAGCTAAACGCGAAGAGAAAGGTAAGCAATACCTAGAAACTTTAGAAGGTGGCGAGGTTCCAAAGGTGCTACAAGAGGACTTCTTGCGCTTCGTGAAAGAAGGTGAGAAGTTGAACATGAACAACTTAAAACCTTATATAACGGTTGGTGCAAAGGAGTATAGAGAAGACTTAAGTTTAGCTATGCTAAATACTGTAGACGCTAGAGTGAAAGTAGAGAACTCTCAGACTGAGCTTCAGAATATAATAAATAAAAAAGTATATACAGAGGAAGATAAGTTAAGGTATGAGGAGTTGTTTAAAACTTACGAGGCCAACTATGATAACTACAACAATTCTGTAGAAGAGCTAAATGGCTTTACTATGAGTGTAGATGATCAACGCGCTCAGTTAAACATGCTACAGAAAAATTATAACGACTGGGACAAGCAAGGTGCTAGTTTACTTTTAAACTTTAGAGACTTCGCAGCAAAAGCAGCTTACGGTACTTCTGCCTTAGTAGGTGCTGATGGTGATTTACCAGACGAGAAAGACCCTACAAGGACTAGAGAAGAGGTTAGAACTCAAGAGTTAGTCGATGTACTTAATCAGTCCCAGATAATACGTAGCGGTTACGGAG
>Ga0115008_10002646_pt1 | contig 14822 bp, 8 predicted proteins | sample FraStrMetagenome_FD_87164 | JGI IMG/M metagenome (GOLD analysis project Ga0115008, IMG submission 87164) | Marine eukaryotic phytoplankton communities from Arctic Ocean - Fram Strait ARC3M Metagenome | ecosystem: Environmental > Aquatic > Marine > Oceanic | place: Fram Strait | collected 2012-06-18
TATAGATAGGATAATGGCGAGAACTTGTGCAATTTGAATGATACTGTTGCATTTTATAGGGATGCTCAGTGTCGTTCCAAAAAAGTCTGTTTTTACTTGTTCTAGAATGATGACAACGCCTAGAGTAATTTGAATAGAGAATGATATCATTCCAAAAAGCCACTCCATTGACAATAAAGGTGAAAGCATCATCATGGAGAAAAAATCTTGATCTAATTGATCATTATCAATTTGGTTGGTTTCCATTCCTGTCAAAGGAATGATTGACACAGAATGACGCCTCCTTGGACTTTTATCATTGTCATCTTTTGTTTCCTCAGAAAGCGCTCTTTCAACTTCTGCACGAACAGAGCCTTCAATTTCTTTTTTTATAGACTTTTTAAAGTCTTCAAGATACTCGAGTAACAAGGGATCTAATTCCTGATTCTGTCCCTCGATATCATCTTTGGCTTCCTTAAACCACATTGCTTATCCAATCAATAAGTTCTAAATTCTAATGTATTTAATGCCTTTTGAATTTGCTTTTTTGTGCTTTTGCTATGTCAGTTTCATTGATTCAAATTTGTGATTGAATGATACACATTAATGTGAAACGACAAACACGCGTAAGTAAAGTATGCACAATCGCTATGATTTTGCTTTTTTGTTTAGTTTATGTGTGGATGAAAAATTGAATGACAAACAAGCGTAAGTAAAGTATGCACAATTGCTTTGATTTTGCTTTTTTGTTTAGTTTATGCTCCGATTAAATTAGTTCTAATGGGTTTTGGGAAACATGGCATTAATTCTAAGTTTCAAGCTCTTCACATGAAACTGATTCGTCACGAACTCCTTTTCCAATGAATCATAGAGGATATTTCGAACAAAGGGCCTAATGTTTCTACTAAAATTAGAAATCTTGGTAGCCACCACTTTTTCGATAGAGTACAGTTTCATAGTGGGGTACAATTCACAATTTGATTCGATTGCCATATCATAATTAATTGCTGGTGCTCTAAACATTCCCACGAATGCCAATATAATCTACCTTTATTTTTCGTAGATTTAGATATGATATAGCTACGTACTGTAATTTACTGATTAGAAACAAAAATTATTGATGGCACAGCAGGGTTGAAGAAATTGATGGTTGCTTATTCAATTTCTCAGCTGATTATTTATTATTTGGCATCAGTATAGACTTCAATAATGAGACACCAAAAAAGGATTAGTGATCCTGAAGATATAGATCAACGTCTTGTGATAACATCTTACGGCAAAGGTCTTGTAGTACGAACTAGGAATAGTGGTCGAGAAACGAATGCGGAAAAGATAAATAGTATACAAAAACCTTATGAATATTTCAGTTCCTCTTCAAAAAAGATAGGAATACAAGAAATCAGACTCCTCGATTGGCATAGCGCTACTCTCTATTCGTCGGCTGACATCTCCAGCATAACACCTGAAATTGGCTTTGATGTCATTTCTCAATTCGGCCGAGGAATTATCACTGGCATTAATGATGTAGAATCGAAGCTTCCCAAGAAATATGTAATCAGCCTCACGTCATGGAGACTTGCAAATCGCTCTTTAGTCAAATGCTACTTAACCGAATCCTCTTTCTGTGTCGTTCGCAAGAAAGTTAGGCGCGAAATGAATGCCTATGATAAAGTAATGTACGCGCAAAAACGAAAAAAAGATGCTGCTATTCAATTTTCTAAAGGAGAGTATAGCCCAGCTCTAATGTCCTATAGTGATGCTGTCAATGTTGTGCGATATGTCCAGCATGATTCCAGCTCCACCAATGAACTTCGTGCTGATTTGCTAGAAGTAATGGTAACTTGTAACAATAATGCTGCAACATGTTGTATAAAGTTGAAGCAATGGAATGAAGCAAAACGTTTTTCAACCAATGCAATGATATTGTTGGATGCACTATATAATAAAAGAGGGATGAAAATTCACGGAATTTTGAATAAAGATGGGCTAACAGACCCAAAACTTTTTGGCGAATGGAGGGGGAAAAGTCTTACAATTGTTGCAAAGTCATGGATGAACTTAAAAGATTATGAACAAGCTATACAATGGCTGAAAAAAGCTAAGGAATGTATTAATCCATATTTCACTGGGAAAAGTAGAAATGAAGCATCCGAACCATCCCAAAAGATACTTATGATTATGGATAAGGAAATTAATAAACTTCTTCATCACTCTATGCAAAAGAAGAAAGCGATTGACAAGAAAGAAAAACTAAGAGCGAAAGCTATGTTTGGTGGGCCACCATCATCTACTAGTTCAAATACTTCATCAAAAAAAGTAGTAGCAAACCGTAATAGAGAAAATATATCTACTCAAGAATTTTTACAGATTGACACTAACAAATCCAAAATTAAATCATTACCAGATGAGAAAGTGGAAAACGACCTCACAGGCGATGACCAACCATCCCCAACATCTATTTTGAGGCAACCGTCTTTCAAAGAAAGTGATACAAAGATAAAAAATGAGCATAGAGTAAAATTTGGCGAGGGGGTCAAAGAAGGCAATGAATACATAGAAGAGGATGATGAATTCGATGAACCATGGTATAAGGAACATAAAGAAGCGCTAATCATAGCTGGCGCTTTCTTGGCTGGTGCAACGTTGTTTTTGCGCCCGAGAAAATAAACTTATGATAGAGCACTTAGAGATATTATATTTGGGAACGAAATAAGGAATTGATTTAAGCTTGTTTTGAATAAGTGACGCCTTCGTTTCACGTGCTATGATTGCACTCAAATGAAAGGGTTTTTAAGAACAATCCAAATGTCTGGGAAGGATTTTTTTCCACGTTTCAAAAGTCGCAACTATTACCAAGCAAGTAATGGCCGTAGACATCAAAGAACAGCTTCGAATTTTTGTGACAGGAATCATAACGAGTGATCAGGACATTATGCTATTAATTATTAAACACATCAGTTATTAGAAGCTTTTATGACATAAAACTTCTCTCTTATGTAAAGATAATAATATTATTTTACATTCTCATGGAACGAATTTTAATACGTTTTGAATTCTCCTAAAAACGTCAGTTTACTATTGCGCCTCAGCAAGATTTGTCAATCCCTTCTTTTCAAGCATAAAGTTAATATCAGGATCTCTGCCACGGAATGAACGAAATAACTCATCTGGGGCAACAGTGTTGCCAGCGGAATAAATGAATTTTCTAGCTTTTTCAGCAGTCTCTTTATCAAAAACATCTCCTGCTTCTTTAAATGCGGCAAATGCATCTGCGTCTAATACTTCTGCCCATAGGTACACATAGTACCCAGAAGCGTAGTGAGAGCCATAAAATAAGTGTGCAAAATGAGCTGGGCGATGACGCATGATAATGCCTTTGGGCATTCCAATTTGTTCCAGATAATCTTTCTCGAATTTTGCCAAATCGAAGTCGTCTGGATAGTCTTCCATTTGATGTAATGCCATGTCCAACAAAGCGCATACTGTATATTCGATTGTTCCAAAACCTTGATTAAAGTTACTAGCGGCTTTGAGTTTTGCAAGTAACTCATCGGGTACAACCTCACCAGTTTCAAAGTGAGTAGCATACTTTTTAAGAACTTCAGGTTGCTCAAGCCAATGCTCCATTAGCTGAGACGGGAGCTCAACAAAATCGGTCAACACGCTAGTTGAAGAAAGGCGCTCATAAGTTGCATCTGAAAGCATTCCATGATGTCCATGACCCATTTCATGAAATAAAGTTGTTGCGTCATCAAAAGAAAGCAGGGTATTTTTCCCTTTTGCAAAGTTATTATTGTTTGAAATAATTGGAATGCCTTCCATTTTATCTACTCCTTCACCCAAATTTTTCGTTTGACAGCGATATTCTGACATCCATGCACCGCTGGATTTGTAGGGTCTAGCATAGTTATCATGAATAAAGATTGCAACTAACTTCTCTTCACCATCTTCTGCTGTTTTCCGAACTTCATAAATATCTACATCTGGGTGATACGCTTCGATGTCAGGACGCTTGACATACTTTAAGCCAAAGAGATTATTCGATACTGCAAAAACGGCATCTGTAATCTTGTCCAGTGAGAAATATGGTTTTAGTTCTGATTCGTCAAAATCATATTTTGCTACACGCACTTTTTCAGCGTAATACCTCCAGTCCCAAGGTTGAATTCCTTCCATTCCAATGTCGTCACCACTTTCCATCACGTACTTTTCCAAAGCCAATCGTTCACGATTTGCAGATTCCTTAGCCCTTTCCCATACATTTTCAAGTAGATCCATAACATTTTCAGGAGTTTTTGCCATTCTATCAACGCATTGATAATCAGCAAAAGTCTTATATCCATGGCATTCAGCTTGTTTTTTTCGAAGGCGCAGGATCTTAGTTCCAATTGCAAGATTATCACGCTCAGGATCTAGTTCTCCTCTTTTACTCCATGCTCTCCAAGCGTTTTCTCTTAGATCTCTCCTTGGGGAAAAAGTCAAAAATGGTTCCACTAACGATCGGGATAATGTGACGACATATTCATCTTCCTTTTTTCCAAGTTCTTGTGCTGCAGTGCGGGCAGCTTCAATCAAAGAATCAGGACAACCTTCCATATCTTCTTTGGTCAAAATTATTTCAAACTCTTCATCCTTCATCAAGTTTTGGGCAAATTGAGTGGACAATTCAGCCAATTCTGCTTTAATGTTGGCATATTCCTCTTTCTTCTCAGACGTAAATTCAGCTCCAGCACGAGTAAAATCCATGTGTATACGTTCCACAAGACGAATTTGTTCAGGTTTTAACCCCAATAAGAGTCGTTGTTTATGAATTTCCTGAATTTTTTCAAATAATCCTGGTAGAGTGTAAGTAGAGCTCGAGTGACGACTCAAGATAGAACTCATTTTAGTTTGAACTTCTTGCAATTCAGGAGTATTGAGCGAGCTGCACATATTGGAAAAGACAGAGGAGACTTTTGATAGACTTGAACCAGCTTGATCATATTTGGCGATGATTGAATCAAAACTGCACTCGCTTGTGTCTACAATGGTTTGAAGATCGTTCAAATGATCTTTCATACCTTGAGTGAAGGCCGGCTCAAAATGAGAAGGTTTAATTTGAGCAAAGGGCGGAAGATGAAAAGGTTCATTAGCCCACGAGGATAATAGTGGGTTAACGACAGTTGTTGAAGTTGAGGTACTTGCAGACATTTGAAGGAGCGCACTAGTTGAATGAAATGATGTAGATCGAATGGGGACAAATGCGCGTGCTTTTAGTGTAAGTGATGCAAAGAAAATAATGGTAGTGAAGGAGAGACGAGATATCGACAAGTTATTACTTGGTTTTGAAAACGATTGCAACAAGGACATTCCACAGAATCAAAGCAATCGAATACAAATTATGATGGATTCGAAAGAGTGTGATAGAACTATGATTCTATAGGTATGGTATATACCTTATGAGAACACTTCCAAATCAATATGATCACGTACGTAGAATATTCTCATATTTTTTATTCTCTCTGACGTCACACAAATCAATGCAGAGACTGCAGAAAGATAAAAATAAATGCCTACAGAAAATTGTTTGATTTTTGTATGGCCTAATTCTCGCTCTAAGTAAAAATCAAATCTGTTCCGTTCAAAACCTAAGTAAGAGCAGTGTTGAAGAACAGACATAGTTTAAGCCACCACTTAAACTCCACAGGAGATGTGTTGATAGGTGCAAATCAACAACATCATTCATTGTAGGGACATACGAAATTAGGGAACCTTATCATAAATTCAATTCGAAATGCCTCATCTTCAACACAAAAACGCCGCTGGTACAAAGAATAATACCATTGATAACGTGGATGGCGATTCAATCGCGAATCAAAATCATAGGCATCATGACCAAGGTGAAAATGTATCTAGTGCACTCATTACGGCCACCAATAGAAATGATAGAGACATCTCTCCCAATGGTAATCATAACGATACCATCAGTGATAATGAAGTTCCGTCCTCCAATCCTTCTAGGAGAAACGATGTAGAAGCAACAAATACAGGAACCCATAATGCTATACAATGGTATGAAACTGAAATGAAAAAAAGACTAGATGCCCTGGAATCTGTGGTTTTTCTTCAACAAGAGAAAATTAGAATGCTGGATTCAAAATCAAAAGAACAAGCTCGAATTTTTGACGCAAAATATCGCGTGTTAGAGTTACAAATTCAACAGTTACAAAATCAACTACAGGATCAACAACCACAGTCCCATCCACAGGCTTTACCTCCATCTTTGAAAATTTCCCAAGGACCCTCAAAAATGCAGCTGCTAAGATATCAACTATGTCAATCAACTTCTGATTCAGAATCTGCACTACCACCAACCAATCCACCTTCCACCGCCAAACCTCTGGCTCCATCTGAATCAAATCATAATCATGATAATCATTCCCCACACGATCATCACCACGATCACCATCATGACCATAACTCGAACACAAACGGTTCTAATCTAGTCAACCCTACAACAATACCAGGTGGAACAGCTGGAGATTTTGCAGGAATTGCAGCACATTTACCAACACTGCTACAACCGCCACGAAAAAAAACGAGAGTGAAAAGAAGCATGTTGACAAATGGAGCAATGGACTTAAAAGATTTTCCCCAACGAAAACATTTACCATCTGAATTGCATTCTCGTGTTTCTGGAGGAGAGACCAAAAAAAGCAAAAATAGGCGTTCTTGTGCCTACTGCTCCTTGTTGTACATGGAACGTAAGCGAAAAGACGGCAAAAACTCCAGTGTGAGTTGGGATGCTTTCGTCAAACGAACCAATTCGGAATGTAGCTATTGCAAAGTTGTTTTGTGCAGAAATCATTTTAAGATTTTTCATGATTTACCGTGAAAATATCATTTCTTATGTTTCATATACAAGTGTATGTCTTTGTATTAGAGTCAATATTTTGTTTAGAACTTACTTAATATTTGTTTCTTTATATATTGCATAGATGATGACTTCACATTCAACTTTAATGCTAATTTATGAAGAGCCATTATATCTAACCATTTAAATCCTTATTATGAGCATTTATTACAAACTCAAATACATTACTGGAAAAACTTTATTTTTAAATAAATTGGTCTTTGAACCGTTTAGGTTTCCGCCTTGCATTCCATAGAGCCAACAATTTCTGCTTTTTTTGTTCAGCTTCTATCTTTGCAGCTGCGGCTTCCGATCCAAAGTCACGCACTGGTGGTAAAGTTTCAAACATCATTCCTCTCATTCTAGTCAAAGCCATTGCTACTTCATATCGTCTTGGCCGAATGGCGTATCCCACACTTTCTAACATAGATATTCCCAAAGTATCATTCTCTGTACAATTTTTATCTGCTACAAGAGTTATTTCTTGTAATTTCTTTAATCCACCAAATTCACTTGTATCATCAAGGATTTCATCCATTTTCTCTAGCAAGTCCTGCATACCCATTTTAGGATGTTGAGACGCATATTTCAATAACCAAACAAGGCACATTCCACATCCGTATAATTCATGAGTAGAGCCAAATAATTGTTCACATCGACTCATGTCAATAACTCCCTTATCATCATCATCCTCATATTCATCATCGTACTCATTATCTAAATGATCGGTATCATTATTTTCAGGTATTTGACAAACAGTAGTATTGTGTCCATTTTGTAAACTTTCATCTTCTGCTGTGTTTGCATTATCCATGATTGAATCCATATAAAGGATTGATCCTCCAGCTTGAATTGACATCGACAATCCCTTTCCCCAATCATTATTGTTATTATTTTCGTTCCCATTGCCAAAATTTATGAGAGGACGTCTTTGTAAGGGTGTACCCTCATCATCCCATTCCAACCGATGTACTACTCCTCTTCCACCATATTGAACATGTCCGTATGAAAATGTTTCACTAACACTTTTTGCCTTTTTCGTTGCGTCATATACTTGATATTTCTCCATCAAAATCACCGTATGGGGGACATCAAGCCAATCACCTACACCACCAACAACAACTACAGTAGATACACCTCCTGCTTCGTTTTGTCGATATATATTGGAAGTATTGTACAATCCGTTGACTCGATACAAAAGAGGCGTTATGGATTCATTGGACACCAATGATCTCATTCGTCCATCACGTGCCATAAAATTTGCAGCGGATATATCTTCGTCCACTAATAATGTTGTTGCTCCCATCTCAATGGCCTCTGATACATTGGTTGCTTGTGAAGTAGATCCACTAGCCTCCTTTGTTGAAAATCTTTTGGTTGTAGAATTATCTGTTGCATTTGTTAATTTGTTTCTTGGAGCAAACGGTAGATTGGAAATAAAAGCTGATATGTTACAGTTTTGCACGTATCGACCATCTTCTGCTCTAATAGATACGGCTGATCGAGTTGTGACACAATATTCCCGGCCATCTCCAGGAATTTTATTATGAATACCCAATGCTATGGCACGCAATAGGGTAGACTATCATTATAGGTTGAATTATGAATAAGAGCAAGAATGATTTAGGTGTGAAAATGAGCCCGTGTAAAATTGATTTTGTATTTATTGTATATATACCTTAAGTTTCTCCTCAAATCCAAGCTTACCTTTCCATGATATCCTCCACCCACAATCAATGTCACACCTCTTGGAATCATCAATCCATTTAATTCCACTTTGCATTCGTGACCAAAAGAATCTTGCTTTTCCAATCTGCTTACATTTTTATCAACATCATTATCATTGCACACTTTGCGAATAATGATTCCACATTTATAATGTTCAGGTATTTTTAGAAACCAACCGATGTACATGCCCATTGAAAGGGTTAAAGTCTTATGCATAGGACTTTTATCTTTGATGGGATCTACAGGTTTGTTCCCAACTTGCATATAGGTAGTAGGTGCAATAAGAGGTACAGCAGGAGGACTTGCCATTGGTCGAGTAGATGTTCCACTTTTACGTGGCAGGATAGACCCATTGGTTAAAAACGAGACTGCATGGATTTTTTTGTCTTTACCATGCTGGATATTACTCTTGAAAGCATTTGTATCATTTTCATTTTCATTTTCATTTGTAAAACTATCATCAGATGCTGGAGATAAATGATGTAATTGATGTCGTATACGATCTTGCAATACATGACTTGCTATGTAAGAAAATAAAGATAAAGGTCGATTTTGGATCGGATCTATCACCCAGTCATTGATTATTTGCAACAAGACTGCTTTGGTCTCTTCCATCATTTTAGATTCATCAACTGATTTTATTAAATTATCGTCAGAAGCTCTCCAAAAAACACGAAGTGTCATGGAGAGATAGTTTGGATTACACCATAGATCTGTTCTCTCAAATACATAAGGAAGCTGTGTTTTTTTGTGTTTCCAAACTACGGATTGTTTCTTTTTTTTTGTAGAGGAGCGAGATTGAAGTTTACTTGTCATTTGATCCAGCATTTCTATTTGAATTAGATATTTATACTCATTGTTTGCACTTTTGATATAATATTGTTTTTGTTTCGAAGTGTCATATGTGCACCTTTTGGTCAACATTCGTGATACATAATCAGCCAAAGAAATTTGAGCACTTCGGCCTCCTTCGTGAAATGCCATCCTTTCATTTTTGAAAGATTTGGGAATAATTGTATCCATAGGACATTGGGCTGTCACTATTTTTTGTGTTAGACGAATTGGATTGCCATTGTTTTCTGAATCCAAGGGATCATTTGCAAAGATAATAGAACACATATTGAGAAATGGCTTGAACTGATAGTTTCTGTAGTATAGAGATATTACTATGAATTGTTTCGGATTGTGTTTGTATATGCAAGTTCAAGAGGAGAATAAAAATCAAAAGAACAAAAAAAAGAAATGGAGGAGGAAGATTTCCAGGCATCATGACCTATAATGAATTTTGTCAATCACGGTCTTTGTGAATGAAAAGCAACGTAAAAGTATGGTATCCAGTAATTATGTAGAATCATACGATCCATAAGATTGTTTTTTTCCATTTTATTGATAAAAATAATAAAAAATGTTGAATACTCGTACGCACTTACTTGGAGGGCTCAATGAAATTACCTCCTCTCGTGCTTTACGGTGCTAATCGGAATTAAGGAAAACCACCTCATTCTACGTACTCATTCGTATTCATAGATGAGGAATCTAAGTAAAATCTTCGGTGTCTACTGTCTTTATTTAAATCATAACGTACACGTACGTCATCTCAATAAGTTTATTTGCTGTCTCCTCATGATCCATTTGGATGTTGATGTGTACAGCAGTTCACCTCGTCTGATTACCAAACCTTCAAACATAAAGAAAGGCTGCAGACATTAGTAAAGGAGGCTCACCAAACTTACACTAGAACTTAGCTTTCATACTGCTAGTCCTTTTACACACACATCAGAACATAAAACAATAATTCTTACTGACCATTTCAAGAAAATGAGACTAAATGCTGCCGTTGTTCTTCTAGCAGGTCTCTTTGCTGAAAAGAGTTCTGCTTTCATCCCATATACCCAAACGACAAAATCATCTACTTTCCTTCAAACTCCAACTTCAAAAGCCTTCACATCCATCAAATGTCCCACATCAAAATCACCATCAAAACTCTTCATGTCTGAATCACCTACTATAACTCTCGAGGAAATCACAAAAGGCCTACTTGTTGACCAAGAACAATTCGATGAAGATCTTTCCTCTGCCAAAACAACTCGTGATGTAGAAGATATCCGTGTTGCCTATTTGGGAAAAAAAGGAAAAGTCTCTAGCGTCATGATCTTTATGCGCTCTCTCTCGAACGAAGACAAACCTAAACTAGGATCGGTTGTGAACAAAGTGAAACAAGATTTAGAAGAAAAAGTCAAGGCTCGAAAAGAAGAACTAGAATTATCTGAGATTGAAATGCAAATGGAGGCTGAGAAGTTAGATATTACCATGCCAGGGATTATGGGACGTAAGGCTAATTTGGGATCGCGTCACCCTTTAAGTATGACTATCGAAAAAGCTGTGGATATATTCACTATTTTGGGATACGACACTGTAACAGACTTGGAAGATTCTCCAGAGATTGAAGAGGACTATTATTGTTTCGAGGCACTAAATTGTCCTAAAGATCATCCAGCAAGGGATATGCAAGATACACTTTATCTAACAGAAGATATGGGAAGCTTGCTACGAACTCATACAAGTGCTGTGCAGATTCATCAAATGGAGAAACGGAAACCTCCCTTCCGTATTGTTGCTCCTGGAAGAGTGTATAGAAGAGATGATATTGATGCCACGCATAGTATGATTTTTAATCAAGTAGAGATATTGGCCATTGAAGAACGAGGAAACTTACATATTGGTCACTTAAAAGGTACTGTAGAGCATTTTTTGAAAGAAATGTTTGGACCCGACATCAAAGTACGCTTCCGTGGAAGTTACTTTCCTTTCACAGAACCAAGTATGGAAGTGGATGTTTTCTTTCGTGGTAAATGGTTAGAGGTTCTTGGTTGTGGAATGGTAGATCCTAATGTGTTGGAAATGGCTGGAATCGACCCTCTCAAATACTCAGGTTTTGCAGCAGGTTTCGGAGCAGAGAGGTTTGCTATGGTTATTCATGGAATTACTGATATAAGAGAATTTTATAAGAGTGACACTCGCTTCCTTGATCAGTTCCCTCACTTTTACGATGAAGGAGCTCTTACTCATGCACAAGGATTAACTTACAAGCTTCAGTCAGACCTCACAAAATCAGAAACTTCCTTGAACACTCCATCGGAAGTTTCAGAAGAAAAAACAGAAAAACCTAAGGGGAAAAAGAAGAAACAACCTCCAGCTCCAGCCGGTGATATCGATGTTTCCAAATTAGATATTCGTGTTGGAGTCATCACCAAGGCATGGTTACATGAAGAAGCTGATAAGCTCTTCTGTGAAGAAATTGATATTGGGGAAGAGTCGGGACCACGTAACATCGCTTCAGGATTAAGAGCTCATTACAATCTAGAAGATCTTGAAGGACAAAGAGTACTAGTACTGAGTAATTTGAAAACAAGAAAGTTGGTAGGCTTCCCTAGTCATGGAATGGTTATGTGTGCTGCAAATGAAGATGGAAGTAAGGTTGAATTCATTGAACCACCAGAAGGTGCCAAAGTTGGTGAGAGAGTTATGGTAGAAGGGTATGATGGAGAACCAGTAAGTTTAATCTGACTAAGTTGTCTTTTCGCGTTTTCATTAAACTCACAACGTTGTTTCAAACACGATCAAAAACGATTACAGGCTACAGAAAACCAAATTATTAAGAAGAAAATGTTGAATGATATCTTCCCCGATCTCGTTACAGATGGTAGTGGTGTTGCTACTTTCAAAGGAACTCCATTCATGACAAGTGCCGGACCCTGTGTTGCCCAAAATAAAATGCCAAATTCACAAGTGTCATAAATAAACCTGTCAATAAAACTTAACGCGATTTCACATACTATTTTATTGAATACCAGTAACAATTCTACCTTAATTACAATTGATGGAACTTTAAAAGGATGCCAGAACAAGACACTTGCGATTGAATAAAACGTCTATCTCTTGCAACAAAAGATTAGTTACGATAGCTGTTCGGCTCTTTTCAATCCACCACAACTCCTTTATGTAGTTTCAAACCATATCTAACGGGTAATAGCATTGTTATTTCGAATACTGAGTATACAAAATGTAAGAATTATCTCGCAGTACTTTAACGATGACTGTATATTTCTTTTCTTTTTTCCAAAAGTGTTTGGGAAAATAGATTCATGTTATGAGAACAACTAAGTATTTTTATCCCCAATTCAACTGTTTATGCTGGTACGCATAAAATAGTTCTTGTACTTTCATTTTTCTGTAAAAATTGGATTAGAATTTTAAGTGTTCATTAAAATTAAGTACAGGGATAACTCGAAACCCTTGGTTAAAATAGAAATGCGATTCTAGAGTGATCAGTATTCAACTAGTTTGGTCTTCCCTCCAAAACCCATTTGTTTCCGTCGGGCCAGCGAATTCCAGCGGGCTGAGAAGTTTCCCATTTTCCTTGCAGGTTCTTTGGTCCTCCTTTTGGTGAAAAATCAACAAAAATGTTTTCTCCATCAATTTTACCCACCAATTTCCATGGTCTACCTTCTCCTGTTGGACATCCTGGGTTTCCATCAGCTCCAGAAACTAGTGCACTAGTGCCTTCGGTAGCAACCAGTCTTGCGCAACCAGGATGGTTAGGATCTGTGATCAAGGTTCAATTGAATTCATGTTTTTTATTTGGTAAAGGACAAAGATTTGAGAAATATAGATTACCTCGCAACTAATATCTATTTTAATAAAACATATGTTGTATTAGAAATATTGACTTATTCCGTCTTACCTTTGTAAGATCCTGTGAAATCAGCTGCATTTACAGGTGAAGGTCCAGCAACTACACCCGCTGCCAATGAAACTGCGACTCCGAAAGTGGTTGCGCCCTTGGCTACATTTTCCATACTTTTAGCTAAGTATGTCCACGCCTCTGTGGATCCAGCTACACAGGCAAGAGCAAGAATTAGTGTGCTTGTTGATAGTTTCATTCTTTATCGGCGATGCAAACAATGTTGTTTGAAGATTGTCCAAGATATGAGTCAAGAATGAAGAGAATTTAAAGTTTCTGCAATGAGGAATTAATTCGTGTGCTCAAGATTTTTGACACGGACTTACGTATGACTTACATCACAGACAATGTATCTAAATTTGACGTCAGCGTACAATAATGAAATTGACTTGGTCTCAAAACCTAATCGATTGTCTAAAGGCAAAGTCTTCAAAGTAATTAACCAAGTTGATTCAACAAAATGATGATAATTGATCTTAACTTTATGATATGAAGAAGTACTGTTGGCATTTGGGAAAAAAATCTTAGTTTATTTTGTCGCATTAGGTTTTGTCTTCCCCTATACCTGCGAAAGAATTTTATACAAGCCTGGCGTATGCTCTTTTTGATTATGATTGGATACATATTTTAAGTGCTAACATAAACAATAATTTTTAGTATTTTGGATTTCAAGACAATCTTAAAAGTATACCTTTAGTGAAATAACAAAAAGATTAAGCTTCAACTAATAGCGTAGGTCTCTAAAAAGAATTATTGATGTGATATTTGAAAACAACCATGACCTTTTCCATACAACTGTATAGTCAATGAGACATCTCAACAATGTCACATGTGGAAGACTAATAAAACACGTTTCTTCTACATGTAAAATATTACAATAAAACTTTCCAACATTGAAAACGAAGGAATCAGGTTGGATTTAAACTGCACTAGTTTCAGCATTCAGTGAAATTCTCCCCCTTCTTAATTTCAGTTCCTTTCTACTTTTTCAAAAATAAAAAATAACTCTTTGAATACCACACATACAACAACATACTATCCTTACAATGATGTAGCTTCGAGCTTAGACCTTGGTTTAGGGGGGTACAGATTTGTTGAAAACTCATGTGAGGCAAAACCGCATCTAGTTTGATAAGGAACAAAATGCTGTTCAATAAAAATATTTTGCAAGATATAAAAAAGTCTCTTACATTTTTCTGTTTTTTAGCTTGGATTTTTTCTAGGTAAACGATCCAAAAAATGTCAATAGGAATCAAAACTCGAATGCGATTTCAGCATAACCTTTAGGAATAGGTGAGTCTAATCAAGTGATATTTAGGTATTAATTGGCATACATGGGTGAATGTGTATTTTATTGTCAGATGAAAGCAAACAAATGGAGCGAATCAAAGAGTTCTTTATCCACGATAGAGAAGCCAATCCTATATCTTTTCTTGACATTTTTTGATTCGGAAGTGTCATCCGAGATCCATCAATATA
>Ga0115008_10002647_pt1 | contig 14821 bp, 15 predicted proteins | sample FraStrMetagenome_FD_87164 | JGI IMG/M metagenome (GOLD analysis project Ga0115008, IMG submission 87164) | Marine eukaryotic phytoplankton communities from Arctic Ocean - Fram Strait ARC3M Metagenome | ecosystem: Environmental > Aquatic > Marine > Oceanic | place: Fram Strait | collected...
AGGCCTCTGTTGGCGACTGACTAGTCATCTTAAACGCTTCCATGCTGTTCTCGCACTGAATCTATCTCAGCGTTAACAGGGGCATCCAATACTCCAGCATGCTCGCTATTTTGCTCGCCCAACTCATGTAAGCGATCAGGTGTAATATTCATTAGGCGCAATGCTGATTGCATAACACGTGAAAAAACGGGGGCAGCAATTTCGCCGCCATAATACTTTTCGCCCTTAGGATCATTAATCGTAACAACCGCAACTAATTTTGGCGAAGAAGCCGGAACCATGCCTGCAAAAGTCGACCGATATCGCCCTTCTTCATATCCAGAAACACCGACTTTATGAGAGGTACCTGTTTTACCGGCAACACTAAAGCCAGGAATACGTGCTAGCGTTCCAGTGCCACCTTTTTCAACAACACCTATCATCATCTCGCGTACTTCACGCGTGACGCTGGCAGAAATAACACGATCGCTTGTAAGTCCAGAATTTCTCGAAGCACGCTCTTTATCACTAAGCTTTAATAAACTAACAGGATGCTTGATACCATTATTAGCTATGACGGCATAAGCACGAGCCAACTGAACAGTATTAACAGACAGACCATGACCGAATGATAAGGTAGCCTTTTGAATATCATCCCAAGTTTGATGATTAGGTAAATACCCTGCCTGCTCGCCAGGGAAACCTGTCGCGCAATACTCGCCAAGCCCAGCACGCGCAAATAAACCCTGCATTTCCTCAATATCAAGATCCAATGCAATTTTACTTGTACCGACATTACTCGATTTACTTAGCACAGTTGCAAGATCGATTTTTCCATAATCTTTATGATCAAAAACGCTCTTTTTATTTAAGCGAATATAACCTTTAGTTGTGTCAATAATTGATCCTGCATCAAAGTCGCCAGACTCTAGCGCCGCCATAATCGTAAAAGGCTTTACTGTTGAGCCAGGTTCGAACAAATCAATTAGAGCACGGTTACGCATATTTTCAGGAAGCAACTGACTGCGATCGTTAGCGTTATAAGAGGGTTGATTCACCAACGCCAATACTTCGCCCGATTGCACATCAAGAATAACCATTGAACCTGATTTTGCTTTATAACTGGCAACTGCAGCCTTAAGCTCTCGATAAGCAATATATTGCAATCGCATATCAATCGATAAAGCTAAACGCTGACCATCTGTGGCTGCTTTTACTAATTTAATATCTTTAATGATTTCGTGGTGAGCGTTCTTCATTACCTGCTTGACACCGGCTTCAGCAGTTAAGAGACTGTCATACGATAATTCAATGCCTTCTTGACCATGCTCATCAACACCCGTAAAACCGACGAGATGCGAGGCCACTTCACCAGCTGGATAAAAACGCTTGTATTCCGTTTCAAAAAACACGCCTTCTAACTCAAGAGCCCGAATACGTTCGGCTTTTTGCGGATCAAGCTGGCGCTTTAAATAAACAAATTGGCTTTTACTTGACAGTCTTTTGCGAACAGATTTTTCGCTCATTGCAACGGCAGTGGCTAGGCGCCGAATACCTGCATCACTTTTATCCGCTAATGTTGGATTAACCCAAACTGATTTAACCGGCGTGCTAATAGCAAGTAACTCACCATTACGATCAACAATCTCTCCACGACTCGCTGGAATTTTTTCGGTACGCAATACTCGTGCATCACCCTGCTGCTGTAAAAACAAACGACCACGCTCAGTATCCGTCACCTGCAGCTGACCTAAACGCACAACAATCGCTATCAGTGCTATCAATAATAAAGCCCAAAGGGGATAAACCCGCCATGACCATTTATTAAAGCGATTTTTATTCGCCATTAGCGATCACCCTGCTGACTTAAGGTGGAGACAACAACGAGTTGATCGGGACGAGGAACCGTCATAGAAAGTTGAGTACTAGCAGTATGCTCAATGGCAGCCAAAGAAGACCAAGTACTCTCTTCAATGAGCAATCGACCTAATTTAACTTTTTGCTGAGTCGCTTTAAGCTGCAAGGCTTGCAACTCAATAAATAACTGGCGGTTTTTAAAAGACGTGTGGGCTACAGCTAACGCAGACAGCGTTACAACAAATAGCAGCAAAGCGGCTATACGAAGATGTCGATGTGACAAGCTCAGCGCAGACATTAGTATTTGAATCCCCTCAGATTCGATTCTTTATCAACGCGCTTAACACGCCTTGATCTTTCTGTTTTTCTGTCTAGATTTTTTCTTTCTAGACTTTTTCTTTAACAGTTACTACAAGCGCTCCGCGACTCGTAATATGGCACTGCGTGAACGCGGATTACCTTTAACCTCTTCGTCACTTGCCTTGCCGGCCTTAACAACCATTTTCATACGACGATTCAAGTCATTATCTCGGATGGGGACAGAAGCCGGAGGCCTATCACCATTTACTTGATCTCGAATAAATCGTTTAACGATACGATCCTCCAATGAATGGAAGCTAATAACCGCTAAGCGCCCACCATGACAAAGCAATTCCACACTATCATCCAAAAAACTTATGAGCTGCTGAAGCTCTTGGTTAATATGAATGCGTACACCTTGAAAGCTACGTGTCGCTGGATGCTTGCCCTTCTCAACAAACGGCATAGCATTATCAATAATCGCTGCGAACTGATGGGTCGTTGTTATTGGTGTTTCAGCCCGCACTTCAACAATTGCTCTAGCGATACGCGTGGCAAATTTTTCTTCGCCGTACTTACGCAACACATCTCGTATTTCGTCTACTTCCGCAATGGCTAACCACTGCGCCGCGCTTTGACCCGAATTCGGATCCATACGCATATCTAAGTCACCATCACGCATAAAACTAAAGCCACGTTCTGCCGCGTCCAACTGAGGCGAAGAAACACCAAGGTCTAACAAAATACCCGTAACCTTTCCCTGCCACTGCCGATCAATCACTAACTGCTCCATTTGCGCAAAATCACTCTGCGCAACTGAAACCTGCTTAAACTCTTTGGCCAACTGCTCGGCAACCACTATCGCTTCAGGATCTCGATCAACCACCAACAACTGACCCTTGCTCGATAATCGCTCTAACAGCAAACGACTATGGCCACCGCGACCAAATGTACCGTCAATATAAATTCCATCAGGATCTGTAAACCAACCATCAACCGTTGCTTTATCTAAAACCGCTTGATGCGTTAATACTACTGACTCACTTGTTTCGTTAGGCGCCATTAAAGTGAAATCGTAAAGAGTTCTTCAGGTAACGGTTGATCCGCCGCCTGACCCAAACCACTCTCTCTCTCGGCATCCCAAGCAGACTCACTCCAAAGCTCAAGCTTTTTACCTTGACCGACGAGCACCACTTTTTTATCTAAACCAGCATGCGCTCTTAACGCACTAGGCAATAACAAACGACCATTGCCGTCTAAATCAATATCGGAGGCATAACCAAGTAACAATCGCTGCAAGCGACCGACTTCAGGCTTTAAGGTAGGAAGCTCTTGGATTTCTTGCTCAATGTCTTCCCATATTGGCAATGGGTAAATTAATAGACATTTCACTTGGAGGTGAATAGTGGCAACCAATCGACCCGCACAGGCATCCACAAGGCGATCGCGATACTTGCTCGGCATCGCAATACGGCCCTTGGCGTCCATATTGATTGGATTCACACCTCTAAACAATTTACTTCCTCGACGGTATTTTCACTGTATGAATAAGTTTGGGCTTATCTGAAAAAATAGCCGACGGGCAACCATCGGCTAAATACGTCTCAAATTAACGGTGAAAAACCATGGAATATCCACAAATCACCACTTTACGCCACATTCATACACTATAGTGCGACAGAGAGCGGTATGCAAGCACTGTTGAGTACTATTTTTATTATATAAATCAATCAGTTAATAGAGGTATTGCGAGGTGGAGTATAAGCTAATTTCAAGCTTTTGAAGTGAATACATACAACTAAATCCCAAACCTAATGTTCTACATTAACTTTGGTTCGTAATATATTTTTATTGGATAAAAATAATGATTTTTAGACGATTAAGCTATTGAATTGATTAGAAATAATCATCAATCAGCCTGAAAATGACTAATTAACAACCACTAAATAACCAAAAGCAGCCTTGAAAAGACCGAGCTGCCGACTAAAAAAGATAACAACAACGGAAACAAGCAAGATGAAACAGAGATATTAAGGCGCGAGAAGCCCTGCTACCACATCCAGCAATTGCTGATTCTGCTCTTCGGTACCCACGGTAATACGAATAAATTGCGCAATACGTGGCGTAGCAAAATAGCGCACAATAATCTTATGCTCGCGTAATTGCTCGGCGAGCTTTTTAGCATCGAGCTGATCATGTCGCACTAAAACAAAATTCGCCGATGATGGCAGACAATCAAAATTCCATGCTTCAAGTTGGTCAGTCAATTGCTGACGATTAGCAATTATCTTGTCTTTAACCGACTGAAAATAAGGTTCATCCTGAAAGCTCGCAATGGCAGCCACTTCTGCTAGCCGATCAACTGGATAGGAGTTAAAGCTATTTTTAACTCGCTGAAGGCCCTTTATTAAATGAGGGTGCCCTATTGCATAGCCTACTCGCATGCCGGCAAAGGCTCGCGATTTAGACAGGGTGTGTACCACCAATAAATTACTATATTGCTGCGTTAAATCAATCACTGAAGCAATGCTACCGGCCGATGTATCAGCATCTGAGCGCTGAGAAAAATCAATGTAGGCTTCATCAACAATGACAACCGAATTAGGGTTAGCTTCTAGCAAAGCAATAATCGCCTGCCGAGCCAAGCCAATACCGGTAGGCGCATTAGGGTTAGGGAATATAATGCCGCCATTCGGCTGCTGGTAATCGGTTGTATCAATCTCAAACTTAGCATTTAAGGGAATAAGATTGTATTCAATATTGTATAACTGGCAGTACACCGGATAAAAGCTGTAGGTCAAATCCGGAAACAGTATGGGCAAGTCTTGTTTAAAAAACGCATTAAAAGCATGCGCTAGCACTTCATCTGAGCCATTCCCCACAAAAACATTATCAGAGGCAACCGAATAATAATCGGCAATAACCGTTTTTAAACGCAACGACTCAGGATCAGGATATAAACGCAAACTCTCGCCAGCAGCATCTGCTATAGCGGCTAAGGCCTTAGGTGACGGAGGATAAGGGCTTTCGTTAGTATTGAGCTTAACCAAACCCTGCGTCGCTGGCTGCTCACCAGGTACGTAGGGGTCGAGCCCATTAACCAATGGACTCCACAATGAAGAGTTGTCAGTCGATTTATTCATAACACACTGCTTTTTAAAAACGGCTTATTAAGATTTTTTTTGCGCTGCATCTTTACGAAGCTCTTCTGCCGCTATACGAAGCTCGGCTGAACGCGCATGCGCAGTTAATGATTCACTGCGCGCTAACACAGAAGCTATTTGACCGATATTCGCAGATGACTGCGGCGAACATTGAATCAATGAGCTGCGCTTTTGAAAATCATAAACACCTAAAGGAGACGCAAAACGCGCTGTTGTCGATGTCGGTAGAACATGATTAGGACCCGCACAGTAATCACCTAAAGCTTCTGGTGTATGACGACCCATAAAGATAGCTCCCGCATGCTGAATAGCGTCTAACCACTTTTCAGGGTCATCAAAAGATAATTCGAGATGCTCTGGAGCAATCGCATTAGACACTGTCATTGCCTGCGCTAAATCATCCACCAAAATAAACGCAGCGCGTGAGTTAATTGAACGCTCAATAATATCGCGACGCTCTAGCGATGGCAGCAATTTATTCATACTAGCTTCAACGGCGTCAAGGAAAGCTTGGTCGGGTGAAATCAATAATGCCTGTGCGTCTTCATCATGCTCAGCCTGCGAAAATAAATCCATCGCTATCCAGTCCGGATCAGTTTTACCATCGCATATCACTAAAATCTCTGACGGTCCTGCCAGCATGTCTAAGCCAACATCACCAAAAACCATTTTCTTAGCACAAGCGACAAAGCGATTACCTGGGCCAACAATTTTATCAACGCGTGGAATACTTTGCGTACCATAAGCCAAAGCCGCTACCGCTTGAGCGCCCCCCACACTAAAAATAGTATCAACACCTGCCACAGCAGCAGCAGCCAATACCGTTTGGTTAACCTCACCCGCTGGTGTAGGCGTCACCATAATAATTTCCTTTACGCCCGCCACTTTGGCAGGAATAGCATTCATCAAAACACTCGAAGGATAAGCCGCCTTGCCGCCCGGCACATAAATACCAACACGTTGCAGCGCCGTTACTTTTTGTCCTAGCAAAGTGCCGGTTTCATCAGTGTACTGCCATGACTCTTGCTTTTGGCGTTGATGAAATACATCAATTCTTTGTGCCGCTTGCTCTAACGCTTCACGAATAGCAGGGTCAATATCAACTAACGCCTGCTGAATAGTTTCACGATTAATCGTAAGTTCGACCATTGATGACACTGGAAAGCGATCAAATTTAGCTGTGAAATCGACCACAGCACTATCACCATGAGAGCGAACCTGATCGATAATATCACGTACCGTTGAATCCAGCCCGTGATCGGCCACTGCAGACCATGCAGTCAGCGCCGTTAAATCAGCAGAAAAATCGCTATTATTAGCCGATAACCGTCGTACCGATAATGACTGAGTAGAATCGTTAGACCTCATCACTCACCAACCGCCGCTGCAATCGCATCGCTTATAATCTTAAGCTCTGCATGCTTCACTTTCATCGATGCCTTATTAGCCACTAAGCGCGAACTAATATCAGCAATAAAATTAGCTTCTTCTAAACCATTCGCAACAAGCGTTTTACCTGTATCAACAATATCTACGATTTCATCGGCTAAACCCATAATGGGGGCCAATTCCATACCACCATAAAGCTTAATAATATCGGCTTGTACACCTTGCTCAGCATAATAGCGCTGAGCAATATTGACGTACTTCGTCGCCACCTTAATACGTGACTGATAAGCAATACCCGCTTGATCTTTTTTGGTCGCTGTCATCAAACGACAGCGAGCAATACCGAGATCATGCAATTCATATAATTGAGCACCACCATCTTCCATCAACATATCTTTACCCACGACACCCATATCGGCCGCACCGTAGCGAATATAAGTTAATACATCAGCCCCTCTTAGGACTAACAACTGCACATCGGAGCGGTTAGTCGCAAAAACTAATTTGCGACTTTTCGATATATCTTCTTCAGGCACAATACCCGCTGCCGATAATAATGGCAGGGTGTCTTTTAAAATGCGTCCTTTAGTTAAGGCGATGGTAATCATGCAATCTCTTTATATAACGTTTTAACTATTGTTTTAATAACTATTAATTAAATACTAATGCGAACGCTTAAGTCCTCAACTTCAGAGCTAGGCCTCAGCATCTTCATCTACATTTTGTCCGCGGCTTAAACGGCCTGGCACACGTCGAACGCTGGCACCTAACAGCTGCATTTTTTCTTCGATACATTCATAACCACGATCTATATGGTAAATACGATCAACCAAAGTAGCACCCGTTGCGCAAAGTCCCGCAATAACCAAACTGGCTGATGCTCGCAAATCAGACGCCATAACTGGCGCAGCCGTTAGCATTTCAATGCCTTCTACAATAGCTGTATTCCCTTCAATACGAATTTTAGCGCCCATTCGATTCATTTCATGCGTCTGAATTAAACGATTTTCAAAAATAGTTTCAACAACCGTACTCACGCCATCGGCAACACTGTTCATTGCTGTAAATTGCGCCTGCATATCGGTTGGGAAAGCTGGATATGGAGCCGTTCGAATATCAACAGCCTTAGGCTTGCGACCCTCCATATCTAAGCTAATCCAATCTTCACCTACCTCTAACTTAGCACCAGCCTCTTCTAATTTAGCTAAGACAGCCTCTAATGAATGCGGGTCAACATCTTTAACTTTTATTCGGCCACGCGTCGCCGCTGCAGCCACTAAAAAAGTACCCGCTTCAATACGATCGGACATTACCGCATAATCACAGCCAGATAACTCTTCGACACCATCAATAATCAACTTATCAGTACCAACACCTGTAATCTTTGCACCCATAGCAATAAGGCAATGGGTTAGATCAACGACTTCAGGTTCGCGCGCCGCATTTTCAATAATAGTTTGGCCTTCTGCCAATGTTGCTGCCATCAAAATATTTTCGGTGCCACCCACAGTGACCTTATCCATGAAGATATGCGCACCTTTTAAGCGCCCATCAACTTTAGCCTCTATATAACCGCCATCAATCGTGACGGTTGCACCCAAAGCCTCAAAACCACGTAAGTGTAAATCAACAGGACGACTACCAATGGCGCAACCACCCGGGAATGACACTCTTGCTTTACCCAAACGTGCCAATAACGGACCTAACACTAAAATTGAAGCGCGCATGGTTTTTACTAATTCATAAGGCGCAGTGCACTCTTCGATGGTAGCCGCTTCAATTTCGACACCTAATTTTTCATCAATCATTAAATCGACGCCCAAACAGCTGAGCAATTCGATCATGGTTGTCACATCATTTAAATGTGGCAGGTTACGAATCTTAACCACACCTTTACTCAGCAAGCTGGCCGCCAAAATAGGCAGGGCCGAATTTTTAGAACCTGAGATACGGATTTCACCATCGATACGCGACGGGCCATTAATTAATAATTTATCCATTAGAATTTATCTTATGAGTTTTAAATTAAACAGTGGGTTGCCACTGCGAAGGAGTGAGCGCTCGAATGTTAACGGCATGAATCTCACCAGAGGCAATTTTTTCATTTAAACATTGGTAAATACGCTGTTGTTTTTTTACCGGCGAAAGTCCTTCAAAATCAGCACTGACAACAGTAACGGTACAATGATTACCGGCCATCTCAACGTCTAAGTGCTCAACCGTAATTTGCTCGCGTATCAATCGGGATACTTCTTCTTGCATGTGACTAATTCTCTGTTAAAGCACGCTTTAGTGGTGCTGTGGTTTCACTTAATAATTTTTATTTAATGTTAATTTTTGATTGCCGCCGCTTCTGGCGCACCTGCCACAATCCAGCCATCAATAACACGATCAATATCACCTTCATAAACTTTAAAGGCATTATCAAATTGATTACGATAAATTTTGCCTAAATTTATAGACTCAACAACCATATTCCTTAAACGCCAACTCCCTTCGCTGTCCATACGCATTGAGTATTGCACTTCATAAGGTGTTTTTCTATCGCCATAAATCAGTTGCTTAACAACCACTTTTTTGGATTGCGGCTTATCAGCATTAGCCACTGGCGGAACAACTTCAATTTCTTCGCCATCAAAGGCCAATAAACCTTTGCCATAGGTTTGAATTAGCGCACTTAAAAAGATCTCACTAAAACGATCAATTTGAGTATTTAATTCTGCGCTCTGCGCGTCAGTTAATGATGCCATTTTTTTAGAGCTGGCATGTCGCCCCATTACCGCACGAGCGAAAGAGCGGAAATCAATAAAAGGTCGTAACAAAACATCAAGTTCAGTAAAAAACCGCTCTTCATCTTCATCAACATACTGCTTAGCATCATCAATAAGTATCAGCAATTGAGCGGTAATCGTATTGACTACTTGATAGGCTGTTGGCGATGACTCTTCGGTAGGCGCTTGTGAAACGGGCGGCACTGACTCAGCGCTAGCTAAAACACTGCCGAACACCAATAACGCTAGCATTAAGCATTTTCGGCCCGCTGCAAATCCATTCTTAATTATCCATCTACTCTGCATCATTAAACACTCTACCTTTATTCATACTGGATTGATAATGTATAGGCAATCTATTGATCATCTATCGATAAGCCACAATACTAAATTTTGCAACAAAAGCTATGACAGCAGCCTCAGCTGATAGTCCCGCTGATGAATAACCTCACAAAACTGCCATGCACTCAATAAACAGCAATTTACTTAAGACGCTCACTGGCCAGCAAGCAACCATGCATTGAGCATGACTTAGCCCTGCTGTATAGTCGCGCCCTTAATAATCGACGGTGGCAGCTATCGGTTGGGACAAAATAACAGATGTTATTTTCTCATGCTTAAGTGTTAAATCACAAAGGTAAAATACCAGACAAATTTGCAGTATATTTGAGTACTAAATAGCCCATAGTGTTGACAACTAAGCCATCGTTCAACAATGACCATTCAAGATAACTGTGTTTAACTTTATGTCGATTCCCGTTCTTGCTCTACTATTCCTCATTATTGGCTTAATCGGCCTAGTTTGGAGTGCTAATTTATTTGTTAGCGGCAGTGCCTCTGTTGCCAAACATGTAGGCATGACACCTATGATGATTGGCCTTACAGTGGTTGCCTTTGGCACCTCCGCACCCGAAATGATTGTATCGGCTGATGCCGCATTGAATGGTATTCCTGCCATGGGCGTCGGGAATGCAATAGGCTCCAACATTGCAAATATAGGCCTAGTACTCGGTGTTACAGCACTCATTGCGACAATCCCTGTCAATGCAGGACTAATGCGCCTCGAAGTCCCACTACTTTTGGCAGTTACTGCTTTAGCGGCTATCTGCTTATGGGATTACCAACTTACCAATATAGAAGGCTGGGTTCTACTGGGCTCTACCATTCCCGTCTCAGTTATTCTTATTCGCCACGCACGAAATGCCAACAAGCAGTCAAAAGCGCCTGGCGATATAGACGAAAGTGAAGAGATCGATGTCGACATTCCTGACTTATCACGCTGGAAGTCAATACTATGGCTGATTATCGGTCTAATTGCCCTACTCGGCTTTGCAGACCTGCTCGTTTCATCCGCCAGAACTTTGGCCGAATATATGGGCGTCAGCCCCATGGTTATAGGCCTCACCATAGTTGCATTAGGCACCAGCCTTCCTGAGCTGGCGGCCTCAGTGACAAGCGCACTTAAAGGCCATCATGATATAGCCATTGGTAACATCATCGGCTCCAACATCCTCAACTTGTTGGCTGTCATGGCTATGCCAGGCATTATTGCCTCTACCGCACTCGAATCATCCGTTATAAGTCGTGACTTACTCACTATGGCTTTATTAACCTTAGCGCTAGTTATTGTCATGTGGGTCAAAACACGCATCAACAATACTAGCCAAGGTATTGGTCGGGTTATCGGCTTGCTATTAATTGCCGCCTACATCGCCTATTACGCGGTTATATTTATCAGTAACAGTTAAAAAACCCCTTCTGGCTGTATTTTAGCCAGCGCGCAAAGCACCCACAGGTGCCAACTAATCACGAGCACAGGCGCGACATCTCAGCCGTGACCGATCTACAATAGTGTTTTAAGCATTATGGATAATGGACACTACAATTTTGCCTAGTACTCTTGAAATACAGCAGAAGCCGATGACTAAACAGACATTTATTGAAGCCGGACAACGCACTGTCCGTCTTGAACAACAGGCAATCGAAGCTCTTTATAGTCGTATCGATAGCCATTTTAGTGCCGCCTGTGAAACCTTGCTCGCCTGCACTGGCCGAGTGGTTGTCACTGGCATGGGTAAATCCGGCCATATCGCGAACAAAATAGCCGCTACACTGGCTAGCACTGGCACCCCCGCTTTCTTTATGCATCCTGGTGAAGCCAGCCATGGCGATCTAGGCATGCTAACTAGCAGCGATGTAGTTATTGCATTATCTGGCTCAGGCACCACTAGTGAAATCATTACGCTACTACCACTCATTAAACGAATTGGCGCACCCTTAATTGCGATGACAGGAAACCCGTCATCAACACTCAGCCTCACTGCCGATGTCCATTTAGATGTTCATGTAAAAGAAGAAGCTTGCCCACTTGGCCTTGCCCCCACTTCAAGCACTACAGCCACCTTAGTAATGGGTGATGCATTAGCCGTAGCCTTACTTGAAGCGCGCGGCTTTAGCGCCGAAGATTTTGCCTTTTCACATCCTGGTGGAGCATTAGGTAGACGACTGCTACTCAAGGTCAGCGATGTTATGCAGACCGACTTTCCGCAAGTCAAACCTGAAACACTTTTAAGTGATGCACTAATGGAAATTACCCAAAAAGGCTTGGGGATGACAACCATTATAGGTAGCAACGGAACATTGAGCGGCATATTTACTGATGGCGACTTGCGTAGAGCGTTAGATAAACGACAAGACCTCCACACCACTGCCATCATTGAATTAATGACAGAGAATTGTAAAACTGTGCATCCTGATATGCTTGCTGCAGAAGCATTAAATATTATGGAAGATAATAATATTTCCACACTCGTGGTCGTAAATGCAGATAAAACGCCTTGCGCAGTTGTTCACATTCATACTCTTATCAAAGCAGGTTTAGCATAATGGATTCGCCGTCAGAAAAAAATACAATGAGCGCCGAAACACGTGAGCGCGCTTGCGGCATCAAGCTTCTAGCATTGGATGTTGATGGCGTATTAAGCGATGGCAAACTTCACTACGGTAATAACGGTGAAGAGCTAAAATGTTTTAGCATCCTTGACGGGCTTGGTATTAAGCTACTGCAAAACCAAGGTATTATTGTTGCTATTATCACTGGACGTGAATCCAACATTGTAAGCCGTCGCGCGCGTGAATTATCTATTCAGCACGTTGTACAAGGTCGAGAAGATAAAATTACAGCACTGCATGAGCTACTTAAACAGACAGGCTTAACGCTTGAGCAAACGGCTTATATGGGAGACGACTTACCCGATTTAAGCGCTATTATGCAATGCCGCTTCGGAACAACCGTCGCAAATGGTCATGATGCTGTTAAACAACATGCCGATTGGATTTCAACTAAGTGTGGCGGCGCTGGCGCAGTAAGAGAGCTCGCTGATTTGTTATTACAAGCAAATGATTTATACGATGCCAGTATTAAACCGTTTTTAGATACGCATTTATAAATACAGGTATAAATATAAGCTTGATTTAGCATTATCTGGCATTAATTATGATCACAAAAACACGCAGAAAACGTACTCGAAATATTCTAACGCTTGCCATTAGCATCGTTATTATCACCTATTACGTTATCGGTATTAGCCAAAATCAATTTCTCCCTATCGGAAAGAAAACGCTCGATAACCAAAGTGCCTCTCCTGATAGCAGTAGTACAGGCGTTATCATTAAACGTTTTGATTCAACTGGACAATTACATTACACAATGAGTACGAATCAAGCCGACTTCTTTTCGGCTAAAACTATAGACTCACCAATAAAAACGCAAAAAACTGGCAACGCTTTGATTGACAACACACTAAATATCGACAGCAAAGTAATATCAAGCGGCTTAAAAAAAGCACATAACCAAAAACCAAAGCAGCAAGATTATTTAAGAATGCTAGACCCCAAAATCACTGCCTATGAAAATGGCAAGCCAAGCAAATCTATTGCCGCAAACCTAGCTTATTTAACCAATAATGGTGATACTGCGGAACTGATAGGTAACGTGTTAGTCAATGACTCAGCCACAGCAGTAAAACTTCAAACACAGTCGCTAACGTTAAATGTCACCTTGCAACAAATACTGACTCAAAGCCCCGTTGTAATCAAAACACCGATATCCACCACCCATGCAACAGGGCTGCAAGGAAACCTAATTGATCAACGCTGGCAGTTACTTTCAAAAGTAAAAACAGAAGTGAGACAGAGGTAAAAAGCATTGCTCAACTATAACCAAACTCCTACAGTTTTTTTCACAAAAAGCATAACGCTAATTATTAGCTTCTCACTGCTTCTTTGTCATCAAGCGTATGCCGCCAACTTAAAAGCTAGCGACCATCGATCTGCACCCATTGCCATTGAAGCAGATAGTGCCGAACAAGATGAGAAAAATGGCATCACTATTTATCGTGGCAATGTATCTATTGAGCAAGGAGATCTCACCATTAAAGCTGATACGGTCACCATCCAAAGCTCGCCAAGTTCGACTCAAACAGATACCGCCCCCAGTCGAAACATCTCGCACATTATTGCTAATGGTAAGCCTGCTCGTTTCACACAGCAATTAGACAATGAACCCAATCCTATTAATGCCGAAGGAAACACTATTCGCTACGCTATAGAAGAAGGTGTTATTCTGCTTGAAGATAACGCATCCATTGATCAAATTGGCTCTAAAGTAACGGGCGAAAAAATTGAATACTTTATTCGTGAAGATAAAGTAAAAGCGCAAGCAGATCCCAATGATAAAAATACTCGCGTACATACTATTATCAACCCCAGTTCAACTAATGGCACCAAGTAATTATGGGTAAGCTCACCGCACAACACCTGGCTAAAAGTTACCGACAACGTCAAGTAATTAGCGATGTATCGCTAGAAATTAATAGTGGTGAAGTTGTCGGCTTGCTAGGCCCTAACGGCGCAGGCAAGACTACCTGTTTTTACATGATTGCCGGTATCGTGAAAGCTGACGAAGGCACCATTATTCTGAATGACGCCAACATCACGCATAAAGCCATCCACGAACGCGCCAAACTCGGCCTTGGGTACCTGCCGCAAGAAGCCTCCATATTCAGAAAACTAACCGTTGCCGATAATATTACTGCTATTTTAGAAACGCGTAGCGACCTTCGACGCGCAGAGCGCATCCAAAAACGCGATGAGCTGTTAGAAGAGTTTCATATCAGCCATATACAAAATAGCCTTGGCATGTCTTTATCAGGCGGTGAAAGACGACGCGTAGAGATTGCTCGCGCACTGGCCAGTGATCCAGCTTTTATGCTGCTAGATGAACCCTTTGCTGGCGTCGACCCCATCTCAGTCAACGACATCAAAAACGTGATAACTCAACTCAAAAATCGTGGCATCGGC
>Ga0115008_10002650_pt1 | contig 14798 bp, 11 predicted proteins | sample FraStrMetagenome_FD_87164 | JGI IMG/M metagenome (GOLD analysis project Ga0115008, IMG submission 87164) | Marine eukaryotic phytoplankton communities from Arctic Ocean - Fram Strait ARC3M Metagenome | ecosystem: Environmental > Aquatic > Marine > Oceanic | place: Fram Strait | collected...
CAAAATCCCCACCCCATGGTCCGGCATCTTTGCACCATTTAATTTTCGCCAAATCTTTTGTATTACAAGTGCTAAGCATGTATTTAGAATTTTCTTTATAAGCAGTACTATATTCTGTTAATTTTTTTGCGAATTCAGTTTCTAATTTTTTAATTTTTGCAAAGCCGGTTTCATCTAGTTTTTGCAAAGAACTTTCTGTTGTTAAAGGAGAGCTTGTTTTCATATTTTCTAAAGATTCAACAACCGATCCCAATCCGGACATTGTAGTTTGGGATATTAAAGGAAGATCTGGTAGGACTCCATTTATAATTTTTTTTTGCATACCATTGAAATTTGCACCTTGATTTAAACTATTATTCTTTGTTTGCGGATTTCCAAAAATATTATCAACGATATTTGTAAAAGACATTTTCTATAAATTAGACATAGAAAATGTATTTATGAAATCAATGTTTATATAAAAAAACAACCCCTGCGATAATAGCCAACGAATAATATCCTAAATATAAATATTCTTCAATCATTTTTGTTTGTATTTGTTTTTTAAATGGGGTTGAAGCCAATTGTGTCCCTCGTATTTCTTGCAATAATTTCATTTTATTATTGTATTTTTCTTCAGAATTATCAATATTAATATCATCTTTTTCAATAATTGCATTGTTTTGAGAAATGCTCGTATTTACATTAGTTTGTAAAATAAAAAGGTTATTGTATAATTTTGTTTCTAATTCATTTTGATTTTTTTCAAATATATCTTTACTATCAGGAGTCGGATCCGCTTTATAATTAATTAAACTTTGTTTATAGTTTTCTAAAACAACCTTTTGCATTGTTTTTAAATTTGAAACACGTTCCCTATAGTCTGCAGGCGTAACTGGCATTTAATATAAGTTGTGATAATTAATGTAAACAAAATCTGTAATATTTTGATTCAATTGATGTTGGAGAAGGTCTGATTATTTCACATATTTCACCCGGCTTCATACCCAGTGCCTGCGCCACCGGATCAAAACGCGAAATTTCAGGTAATTCGGAATCATTCGTTATGTTATATTTTCTGTAAATTGTTTGCTTTTCGGTAGAACTTAAAATTCTATGTGACGGAACCAATGCATGTTCTAAAATATTAAATAAGTAGTCATTTAAATTATATATATTGACAAATTTATTGTCATTTTTATAAATATCTAACAAAAGGGTTTTGATTTTGTCATTGATTTTTTCTTTTCCAACCATAATAAGTTCGTCATCATCGTTCAAAACTTCTTCTAAATCAAACAAATCTTCAATCGTTTCTTGGATATGACTACTTTTGATTCGAGCAGTGATCAAATGATATTTAATATATATTTTATTTCCTGTTTCATTTTCTAATAACATGTCTAATTGTTTTGGAACAGCATTAAACATAGAAAGAACATCTCCTACGCTAAAGTTATCATAATCTTCCGTATTATACCCTCTACTTTTTAAAATTTTTAAAATAATATTTCTAGATTTATAAATCTTTGGAACAATTGGACTATAACTTACTGAAGAACTCATTATATAATTTAAAAGAACATTTTTAAATTATATTTTAAATCAATTTTATAGTTTTGTAATTAGTTTTTTAATACCAGTTGTTTCTTGATCATCTTTATTGCTTCCATCAGATGCAGATTCTATATTAGCTAAATGTTTCAAACTTATACTATCATCTTTATCCAATACAGGTGTTCTGATTACAATTGTGTTTTGTGTTTCTTTGCTGTCTTTGCTGTCTTCGCCATCTTTATTTTCTTGCTGTTTTTTAAAATTTTCTTCCAACCCTCTCTCCTTTATCCTCTCTTTCATAATTTCTGATGGCTCCCATGATTCACTATTAGTTTTATCCTCTTCGCTTCCCTTACCAGTTGGCGTGTCTTGTTTTACATCTATTGGTATTTCAATGTCCAATGATTCAGGCTTACTTTTAGAGGGCAAATCTGTTAAATCAGCAAAAGAAACTTTAATATTATCATCTCCTTTAAATGAACCGGGTATTAGATTTGCCTCATGTCTTTCTTGGTCAATATTTGATATTCGCCATATCCTACCTGGTTGTGGATCACCACTCCATAATACCAATTGTCCTAATTTATCATTGCTTAAATTTAGCGGAGGCGGCGAAATTGGCATAGCATCACCTGGGGCGTACGTCGGTGAGTCTGGAGCGTACGTCGGTGAGACTGGTGTGTATGTCGGTGAGACTGGTGCATACGTTGGCGATATACCTTGTGTTGAAACATCTACGTCCCAATCCACAACATCTTCTGCGTCTTTCATTTCTAATTCCCCAGTCTCTTCGTGTGTAACAACTAATAATCCATCTTCGTCTGGCTCCTGTTCCAAAATCCAGATATCTGGGCTTCCTTTGAATTTAATGCGCCTTTTGGTTGGCTTTATTGATTGATATTCTACTTCTTCAAATAAATTTTCACTATCTGGTGATTGTTGATATAACATTGGCATACCTGGTATAGATGCTTGTGAATTTGGAGATACTTCATCTTCTAAATCATTTTGCTGTTGAAGTTTTAGACCTTGTTCATCGGCATTTGTTCTTTTAATAATTTCATTTTTAACTTTTGCAAAGCTATCTAAATTACCAGTTAATTTAATAATATTATTATTATTTCCCATCATTGTTGTCATTTGATCTACGTTTGCGGCGGTTATCAAACGCATCTGGACATTCATACATTGCAATTCTTGATACAATAGCTTGAATGCATAAGGTACGTTTACTACAGAAAAAGATCGTCCAAAACGCGTTACAGGAACAATGTTAAGATCACCTTCTAGATTTCCAACAAATTTCACAGGACCATCCACAATTGGACTAAGAAATAAGTTTTTACTTTCATTATAAACTGCAATTGTTCCACTTTTATTACATACTGCCATTTTGAACTGATCTCCTCTTATCATCATCGATTCTCGTAAAAATCCAGACATACCATGTGCTATAAGGCAATCCCGGTCCATCTCTCCAACCCGAAGCCCCCCATCATTAGCTCTTCCACCAACCGTTTGTCTGGTTAAAACAGATCGAGGTCCTTTAGCACGATGGTTAATTTTATCTTTAACCATATGCTTTAATCTCTCATAGTAAGTGGGTCCAAAATAAATCTCTGTTTCAATTTGTTCACCTGTCATTCCATTATACATGATTTCATTTCCTGTAGAACTAAATCCTACTTTTGTTAATAAATCTCCAAAAAATTTATCTTTGGGTCCTTTTTGTAGAAAAGCTGTACAATCGCCAAACCCGCCATACATACACGATGTTTTTGCTATTAATGCCTCAACCAAATGACCAATGGTCATTCTACTAGGCATTGCATGAGGATTAACGATTATATCAGGCCTAATTCCTTCTTTTGTAAAAGGCATATCTGCTTCTGGTAATACGAGACCGATTGTTCCTTTTTGACCTGCTCTTGAACAAAACTTATCACCGATAGCAGGTGTTCTATCATGTCTAATGCGAATTTTGGCTAATTTATTGCCATTTTCATTTTCTGTAAGAAAAGATTTATCTATATAACCTAATTGGCCTTTTTTGGGTTTAATTGATTCATCAATATAGTAATCAGATGATGTCATGCTAGTTGAAGCTTTTCCAATTATAATTGTTTTATCATTAACTTGCACATTCTCTCTTATCAATCCTGAATTTCTGTCCAACAAACTATAATCATAACCGGCTTTCAATCCCAAGACATTCTCATTCACAACGTCCATAAATTTATTTTCTATTGTGATTGGTCCAACTTTCTTTTCTTCTTCATGTGATTCATAAGTAGTAAAATATGTTGTACGAAACAAACCTCTTTTCAGAGCACCTTCATTAATAATAACAGCATCTTCTACATTAAATCCCGTATAACACATTACAGCAACAATCGCATTTAATCCATATGGATGTTGGTTTTTTGTTATATATGATAAATATCTACTACGAACAAGAGGATTTTGTCCATAATGCAAAACTAATGCTGATTTATCCATTCTATTTTGATAATTAGAATTATATAACGATACCGCTTGTTTACTTTGTCCACACGAAAAAGCATTTCTTGGATACGGGTTATTACTTGGAAAAATAATCTGGTTCGCCATAACGCCCAGAATAACAGATGGATGAATTTCTATGTGAGTTACAGACTTCTTAACATAATCACCCGGCTTATCATAATAGGTTGCCAATTTAACTCCTTCCATTTCAGTTGTATCAATGTATTCTATTATAGCCTGCATTGATTGTAAATCAGAAGATTCTGAATATAAATCAGATTTTTTAAAAATTTTGCTATTATCTTTTTTGATTTCTTTATTTTTTTTTCCAAAACCCATTACAGCTTCGTTCCAAGTATAGTTTTTGTCTAAAATTTTATCGATAATATAATCACTTTGATAACTAACTTTATTTCCATATACCGGAAATAAAGGGTGACATGGTCTTCCAGCATCCGTCCATATATGTATTTCATTTACTTCAATGTGCCAACCAATACTAATAAAAATATTAAATAACCCATTTCTGCGTCTTAATCTTAATATATTTACCATTTCCAAAGGCGTCAATGTACAACCAACCCATGCACCATTTACTAAAATTTTGGTGGTTTGTGATAAATATTTAATAGTACATTCTTCCAATAATTTCATATTTAATTCTTTTCCTCGCAAATATTCAATAAAAGGATATCCTGAACAACCACTTGTAATATGTGTCATCATTGCTAAGTGTTTGTGCAGTCCAATATTACCACCATCCGGGCTATGAATAGGGCATAACAACCCCCATTGAGTCCCATTTAATAAACGGGGGCCGATAATCTTCGCCGCATCTCCTGGTAACGGAACATTCGTTTTTCTTAATTGGCAAATGGATGAAAAAAATGAAAGTCTATTTAAATCTTGTAAAGCTCCCAATCTCTTTGTATGAGCTTCAGATCCCCAATCACCTTTAAAAGCCTTTTTAAATCCATTTTCTACAATTCTATCTCCAAAAATTCTATTTTGATTGTCTATAATCAAATTTAAAAAATTCAATCCTTTATATTTTCTAGTATCTTTCATTTTAAAATGTTCTCTATCCATGGTTTGTCGAATATTTTTTTGCTGTAATGAATAATATTCTAAAAATAAATCATATATTAATTTTCCGGATACTAAAAGTCGTTTATATAAATAACTATCTCGATTAGTAGGTTTTTCAACATTTATTGATACTTTTAATAATTTATTTGTCATATAACCCAAAAATAAGGCCTTTTGTTTAAAATTCCTCTCTCCTACATGTGGCAAAAAATAAAGTGTTAAAATTTCCAATGCACGATATGTATTTGATCCACCACCGCCTCCTTTTGTGAAACTAGAAATATATTTAAGAGCTGCTTGCTGTGTAAATACTTCACCAGCATCGTGAACACTAGATCTAAATAATTCAACCATTGATTCATATTTTTCAATATCCAATAAACAATATTCTATTATTTCTTTATCCGAAATCACACCTAATGCTCTCATTACAATAAATAAAGGTATTGGTTTACGTACATTTGGTATGGCTACCACTATCTGTTGATTAACCAATGTTGTTTGCTCTGCCACTAAGCGAATAGCCAATGTTCTTATGGGTTTTGACGCATCCTCTGATACTGAGCGAATTTTGGATGAAAAGCTATAAATATCATTTGTATTTGCTTGGACATATACTACGTTATCTGCAAATTGTTCTTGACACACAATAACTTTTTCTTTTCCATCAACTATAAAATATCCACCTGGGTCTGTTCTGCATTCACCCATATTAAATCTTACTTCTGGTGTCAAATTATGTAAAATGCATTGATTTGATTGTAACATGATAGGGAATTTACCCATATAAATTTTTTCTAATAATATAGAATGTGTTTGTAAATCATATTTATTACTCCCATCTGCACGTTTAATATAAATCTTATAAACAGCTTCAATATCCACATGTAATGTAAAGGCATAAGTCATATTTCTAAGTCGAGCTTCATTTGGATACATAAAATGATTCTCTCCATCCTTCTCGTAAATAATTGGTTTTCCAAAATATAATTTATCACCATTTCTCCCTCCTACAAATAATTTACATTCGTATTTATAATCTTCTCTCGTATTGGTTTTGATAGGACCCTTTCCCCTAGAACTATCCCAAAGCTTTTCTAATGCTTCATGGGATTTATGCGGGTAAATATTAACCATTTCATCGTATGTTACAGGAATAGACTCACCTAAAGAAGTTTGATATCCTATATGACGTGTTTCATCGTCTGTTGTAATTACAACCCTTTCTTTCAAAAAATGTATCGGATTTCTTTCTTTAAATAATTGACTTAAACCCTTATCAAAAAAATCATTATATGATTTTAAATGATGATCTGTCAGGAAATGGGGGTTTTCCGTAAAATATTTATTTAAAATTTCCCATGGTATTTCATTTATAGTTGCCATTTCTGATATATCTTTAGTTAATATTTTTAAACACTGATTAAGGATATTAACTTATTTTAAAATGTTAAAAAGTAAAAATAGTCCAATTATAACAAAAAAAAGGATAAACGGAAACAAAACCAATAACCATGAGATGCTCTTATAACCATTTTTACATAATTCTTGTAATATATATGTCCAAACAATAATATAAATTATTTTAAAAATAAAAAATACTATATTATTATGTTGTAAATTGCAGCTATACATACCGACTTTATATTTGTTAGGTGATGATATATTTTGCCCCAATAAGGCTAAAACGCTAAAAAAAGAAATAAGCATATAAATTTGAGCAGGAGTACAATAAGATCTAAAATTTTTTAGAATTTTCATTATATATTTAATAATTATTAAAAATATAATTTATGCAAACTTGCTAGCTGTTAATTGTGACTTTTTATAAATCGCACTCATGTCAAGTGGGGATGATGACGATGAGTCTGGTGGTTTATCTATTGGTTGATCTGTTGGATTAGGACTTGGATAAGCTTTCCCACCAATCCAAGATTGGTACATATTCTTAGCACCATTTAAGCCTGTCCAGTATGCAGACATCATATCAGAACCACCTGGGATATTTTTTGCTAAATTATATACACTTCCTCCGGATTGAGAAAAAGGGATTCTGGTGTTTTTAGGATTCGGCAAATAAGGATTGGTATTGTTTTTATAAAAATATCCTTTGTCTAATCCATTGCTAATGCTGTTTGGGTTCCATGGACCACCCTTTGGAAACGGATTGGGGTAATTTGAAGGATTCAGCATTTTTGATCCACCTCTTTGACGTTTTTTACGAGTAGAATGTTTTCTGCGATGTTTTCTGCGATGTTTTCTACGATGTTTAGTTTTTTTGTTACATCTACAAGATTTTTTACATTTGCGACGATCCTTGCATTTGCACGATTTTGGACATTTACGACGAGTATTGCGTTTTTTATGTTTGTGGTGTCTCATAGTTTTATTACCACGTCCAGATGGTTCACCCATTTCACGACCGCCATTATCAATATCAACTATATGTTCGCGACTCTTACTTGGAGAACTTGTTGTTGGACTTCTGCTTCTGCTTCTGCTTTTACTTCTGGAATTAATTGTTGGTGAAGGCATATACATATTGTATAGAAATTATTCTATATCAACATGCGTCAACATGTGCCTTCTGCAACACATCCTTGTTAGCTTAAGATTATCTAATACATGACCTTCGATTGTTTTTTCAACATTATCTTCAGTCAAATAAATAACTTTTTCTAAATCAATCCCTCTTGCAAGTTTTTCTTTACGCACTTCACGAACATAATAATTCCATTTATTTCCAAGCACTTTTCCACAAGTAAAACATTTGACTGGTATAATCATCTTTGTTATATATTAAATATAAAATTTCCATAAATCAATTTTTTAATAAAATCTTTGATTTACTCTTTAATTTACCTAAATAATACCATTCGTCTATATTGGATCCTAAACTGGTTGGTCTCCCTCTAGTGGCATTTACACATTTTTCACGCTTAATATCAAATAAACAACAATCAATATCAGAACATTGTTCTTTGCCTAATTTATTACAATTGGCCTCGGCCTCGGTAAGATCTTTACTATCTGTATTAGTGCAAAATCCCTTTTTTAATACATTATTAAAATTATCAAAATTTTCAAATATAACAACTTTCTTTAATTTAGGATGGTTTTTTTTAATTTTGATACCATGAACAATCATATAACTAATGCTTAAAAATATAATTAATACCACAAGCATTATATCCAATATATTTATACTAATAAAATCGAGCGATTGTCCTAATAAATCCTTTGCCATTTATATAAGGTTTTAAAAAAAACGATTGGGTATTTTGCATATTTATTAAAAAATTAACATTCCATATATTTCATCCCATCGCTCGTTTTTGTTTTTCTTAGCCTTCTATCAGATAAAGTTTCTTTATGGTGGCATGATTTACATAGATTCATTAGATTTGCCGCGTGATTTTGATGGAAACTACCAATAAATTTATTGTCATTTGAATCTTTCTGGGGTATCATATGATGAACATCAATACCATTTGCCCCGCAAATTTCGCATTTTCCTTTTAACTTATTGGAATTATATCTTGTTTTATTTGATTTCATTATTTCCTCATCTTCTGGATAAATAGAACGTCTTATTTCATGCGCTTTCAATAAAAAATCAGTTGGCATATGAAGCGACTTGCATACTTCTAATCCATATATATTACTACCAGGTCCTGGTTTTAATTTTCTATCGTAAATAATTACGCCATTATCGTCACATCTAATTGCCATATGCATCATTTGGATTTTTTTTAGATCACTCAAATATTTCATATCAACAATCTCATGCAGATGAGTTGCAAAAATAAAAGAAGATTTATTTTCATGCAAAGTCAATAAAGCAGAGAGAAAAATACTTATGGCTGATGTGGTTTCTGTTCCACTACATACTTCATCTCCTAAAATCAAACTATCTTGCTTGGAATTTTTCAATATAACCCTTAATTCGCTCATTTCAACAGCAAAAGTGCTTAATCCTTTGAAAATATTATCATTTCCTAAAATTCTAGTAAACAAACTTTTGTATGGTTTATAGATAAACTGGCTACAAGGAACAAAGAAACCTGCTTGAGCTAAAATAACGCAAATACCAATAGATTTAATTAAACTGGATTTTCCAACTGCATTTGTACCATATAATAAAATACCATCCTCCTTATCTGTTCCCAATTTAATATCATTTGGGACATAGATTTCATCCTGCTGAATATGTTCTATAAGCAAATGTCTCATATCTTTGGCATCAATAAACGATTTATTTTTCGTCGAATCAATAATAGGTTTGCAATAATTAAAATCTAATGCGAGTTTGCTTTTTGTAAATAAAACATCAATTGTCACAACAAAATTAATTAATATTTCCATATCTCTCTTAAAACATAATAATGATTCAACAAACTCATTGTAAACTTCTTTCAACTTTTGTTTTAATATACCTTTCAAAATGAGAACATCTTTGTACATTTTTTTCAATAGCGGAGTCTCTATTTTCTTATTATTGCCAGTACCTGATAAAAATACCATCTGATCTCCGTCAAAATCGAAGGTTGGACTTCCGAGGCTGGCGTCATTTATATAATGCAATTGAATGGGCCATTTTTCTACCATTTTAATTTCTCTCTTCAAAATATCTGATCTCCGCTTTGTAATTTCAAAATATAATCCACTTTTATCTGTCTTATGTTCTTTTACATAATTCGTAGAACGTTTGTGTTTTTCAAACTTGCTAATAAATGATTCTAAGTATATTCTTACCGATTCAAGTTGTTGTTCTTGTTTTTCATAATTACCAACTATTTCATCTAATTCGGGATAAATACCTTTATTAAAGATATTTTCTTCAAAGGTAGTAGTTGAAACAGAAGCAGCTTCCTTAAAATTTAAATGATTTTTTAAAACCTTTGCAATTTTTTTGTAACTATCAGAGAGATTATCGTTTTTTAAATATGTTTTTAGTTTTGGATTGGTCAACATTTGTTTATTGATTAATTTTATTAATTTCAAATTATTATTAAATTGTACCAATTCTGCTGGAGTAACCCTTTTCAAAACAATTTTCCTATATAATCTTTCAAAATCACATATTTGAGACATTAAACAATGAATTGTTTTAAATTCATCATATGAATTCTTAGTATACTCAATAATATCATATTCTTCGGACAAATTTTTTATATTAGTAATTGGATTTAATATTCTTTGCTTCACATTACGTTTTCCCATTGGCGTTTTGCAACGATTTAAAAATGACACAACACTCGACATTCTCCCCGAATAATTATTTGATGAAATAATGTTAAGTTGCTTAGCCGTGTGATTTGCTAATACTAATCTCTCTGATGTATTATTAAATATTGGTTCCTTTATTTTTTTAACCATATCAGGCTGTATCGAATAAATAAAATTCAATAAAAAACAAAATGATAATGTAGCCATGGAAAATTCTCGAAATTTATGAGATTCGTAAAAATTATTATAATCTTTAATATCATAAAATCTCTCTAACAATTCCTTTTGATATTGCTGGTTATCGCAGTTGTTAATTTGATTATAGAATGGTCCCTCTTTATTGGTAGAAGATATTTTGTGAATAGTATGACATTCTATGGCAGAAAATTTGATAATCTCTTCTAATTGTGCATCTTCACAATTAGAAATTATAATAATTTCATTGGGATTATATGTTGTATAAAAACGCTCCATCTCATCATAGGTGGTGGGATTATGAAAATATTGTTCTTTGAATTGAAACATGTTAGCCGTGCCTGTATAGATATCTATAGATGACATTCCGCATAAAATAATAGAATTTTTATTTATTAACGTTTTCTCTTTCTTATCGATCCAAATGCACATAATATTATTTGTAATCTCTCTACTCTTCAAATTAAAATTGGTACCAGGAGTATAAACTCCCAGCTCCGAACGAATGCTTGGAACTTTTTCATCCTGTACCCAAACAGGTACAATGAATCCATTTTCTGTCAATCGCATTACATATTTGTCCAATCTTTCAATGGGAGAGAACCCTGCCATAAAAACGCGATTACCCTTATAAGTTTGATGTTTTTTTCCATTTCTACCAGGAGTACTTTTTGAAGCTATTGTCATGTCGCATATTCGAGCAAAATTCTCTATTTTACTATTTAAAAAATTCCCAGTTGAATCTTGTCTCCCGTATACCTCAAAAAAGGTTCCACACTGCATTAAAAATATACAATTGTTTCCATATTTTTCTGTATATTTTTCGTCTTGTTTAAAATAGGTGTCCATCATGGTCATTTATTTTAATTAGAAGAGAGATTTTTAAATTGATTAAATAATGTCTATTTTGATATATAATTATGTAATAAGTAATCCCCATTTTTATTATATATGTCGCCTGCTAAATAAGCATCTTCATAAATTTTTCGCAATATTGTATCAGGAGCAGAAGAACCTGTTTTAATAATATTATGTTTTTTTAAATACATTTTGACCTCTGTAATGCTTTTCTGCTTCAATATATTAACTTCGTCCTTAATTATTTTTCTCGTTATACCTGATTTTATTAAAACACCAATATTATTTTTTTTTATACTTTTCCCCAATTTATATAATTTAATTGTTTTGTTTTTCTCTAATATTTTTGTTTTCATTTTATGCAAAACATTTTTTTTTTTATTATTTAAATTTTCAGTTGAAAATTTATCTTTTAATTTAGATAATTTTGACTGCCTCCCCTCCATTTCTTTATTGAGAGGTTCACTTGGACTTGTTATTTTAATGCTCTTTAATATCATCTTTTTTTTTTAGTGTTTTTGTATATTGTTTATATGTTGGCAAATTTCCATTTTTTAAACACCCCCATGAAGGTGTTTTATGATGAGGTATGATTGATGCTTTTTTTGAGTTATAATTTGTAGGCGTATTTTTTATAGTAGCTCTTTTCTTTTTTTTCTTTTTTTTCTCAGCTATCATTTTTTGCAAATATTCCAAAGAATTGGAAAAATTATTTTGAAATTCATTATTATCTTTATTTTCATTTTTCTGTTGCTCTATTGTTTTTTGCTGATGTTGTTTGATTTTTTTCATTAGTTGTTTTTTTATATTATTGGGTTTTAACGAAGATGAAATTATAGGTTTTTCTCTCTTTTTTTTGGTTTTTTTACTAGATTTAAAAAAATTAGGATTTATTCTAATAGTTTTTTTACCACTCATTGCTAAATAAACTATTATAGAAAAAAATATTGATTATAACCAATAATATGAATTAAATGATATTCTTCATGTCAATTAATATTATATATAAATTATCTTATCGTCTACGGCGAGTTTTTCTTTTTTGTTTTCTTTTATGTTTTCTTTTATGAGTTTTTCTTTTTTGTTTTCTTTTATGAGTTTTTCGATTTTTCTTCGCTTTTTTTCTTCTTCGTCTGCGTGTCTTTGATCCGCCGTTCACCATGACGTTGTGAAGCTGTACGACCGCTGTCAAAATCAAACCTACTAAAATAAAGGGAGAAATAACCAAAGTGCCCGCGGCAAGGGCAGCACCAGCGCCAGCTGTTTTTAACGCCTCACCAACCTTCGATATAATTATCTTACGTTTTTTTTTATCAAATTTTTTAAAAATGTTAGGTATCTTTTTTTCTATTTGTTCTGTTATTGTTTGTGTCTCAGCTTCTGTAAGTTCATTTTTACTTTCACCAGAGGCAAAACTATCGATCAAACTTTTTTTAAATTCTCGTGCTTTTTGCATTTGGGCCGAGTTCAAATCATATTCCTTAATCATTTTCATTAATTTCAGTGGGTTCATGCTAGCAGCGGTTTCCATCATCTTATCTTTAAGTTTCTGTGCGTGCCTGCTAGCATTGCCCATCGTCACACGAGGTGTAAACCTTTTGAATTTATACATTATATATATACAATAACAAAATAAAATATTTGCTAAAATATTTTATTTTTTTGAACGCGCTTTAATTCATTATTACTATGTATAAATTTAACGTAAAAGCTAAGCAAAGCCATAAAATATATGGAACTAATAAATTACTGGCAAACGAATTTATTTTTACAAATGCATTATATGTTATAATTGTAAATATGAGCGTCCCTATTAAATCCAAAAGTGCTAATTTGGGCATTTTTAATTTAAAAAAAATTGTAGTCCAACACAAATTAAATGCTAATTGAATTAAAAAGAAAGTGAGAGCACTACAATATGGGTAGCATTTTTTATCTTTCCACGTAATAACAAACGCAAACGCCATTAAAGTATATAAAATAGGCCAAACAATCCCGAAAACATAACCGGGTGGCGACCATGGTGCACGCTTAAGTGTTTTATACCACTGATTCATCTTTTATATATCTTAAACATTATAAATAATTACCATTGATATGTTTTCAATAATGAAATATTTCACCCCTTTGAAATAAAAACTTCAATTTTTCATACATACATAAGCTTCGCAATATCGCTCATTGTTCCTCCTTTTCTAGATTTTACTTCATTATTATCAATAAACATGGCAAATCCCTTTTCAATATCTTTCATAATTAATTTCGTTTTTTCGATTTTGGGTTTACAAAATACTCTTCGACTATGTGCTATTTTGGTTTTTGCAAATAATGTTTCCATATCTCTCCCAAAATATTTGAAATAATCTTTTTGTTGTTCAAACCAACTATCTTTAATTTCTTCTTGTACCGACCATCCTGCATCTTTTATCTTTTTTTGAAATATCAAATTTAAATCGCTTGCGCTATAATCATCTGTTTTAAATCTCCAAGGAAAACGCGAATTTAATCCTTGATTATATGCAAAAAAACATTTATCCAAGTCCTTTTCGTATCCAGCAATAATTACCATAAGTTCTCCTTTATTATCACTTAGACTTTCACATAATGTATCAATGCATTCTTTGGCAAAACTATCTCTTTTTTCTGAATTTCCTAATGCATAGGCTTCATCTATAAATAACACGCCGCCAATACATTCATTCACTACATCTCTGGTCTTCATTGCTGTTTGACCTAAATACCCGGCTATTAGATCGCTTCTAGTGACTTTTCTAAATATATTCTTTTTCAGAAGTCCCATTTTACAGAATATTTGACCGATGATTTTTGCAATTTCTGTTTTTCCACTACCAGGGGGTCCGTAAATAACAGTATGCATAAAATCTTCATTCTTATTTTTAACCATATGCAAGTCTTGCATAAAATATATTATTTGATCAACTACATTATTTTTTAATTGCTCCATACCAATCATATTATTCAAATCTTGTAATGGAATTTTGATATTATGTATAGCTGCCATATTTATGTTATATTTAATTCCAATGGTTAATGGATATTTTTCAATCAAATTTAATATATCAGCCAATGAATCGATCTCTTCTTCTATATCAACTCTTTTAATTTCAATAGGCACTCTTATGTGTTGAGGCAAGGGAGGTAAAGTATGAGACATGTTTTTATTATCAAAAAAACTCATTTGAGGAAACAAACCAGGTGGATGCATTGGAGATATTTTTGACACTATCGCATTTTTATTTGGATTATTAAATATAAAATTATATTTGCGATCAATATCTTTTATAAAAAAGTGTAAATTATTTTGATTTTTTTTATCCGTTAACAATAATAAATTATTATTAGATATATCATCCAATGAGTTGCAA
>Ga0115008_10002652_pt1 | contig 14795 bp, 10 predicted proteins | sample FraStrMetagenome_FD_87164 | JGI IMG/M metagenome (GOLD analysis project Ga0115008, IMG submission 87164) | Marine eukaryotic phytoplankton communities from Arctic Ocean - Fram Strait ARC3M Metagenome | ecosystem: Environmental > Aquatic > Marine > Oceanic | place: Fram Strait | collected...
CTCGCTTCGAACTTCGGCGGCGAGTTTCATAGTCTCCGCCTCGGCTCTTTGCAGCCGAGCGCGTTGGTCGTCTTCGCGCCTTCGAGCCTCGTCGGCTTCCTCCTCGCGAAACGCGACCTGCGCGCGGAGTCTGGCGACCTCAGCCTTGGCCTCGGCGAGCGCGGCGGCGTTGGAGACGTCCCGCGCGTTCGGCCCGGCGTAGGATCCGTTGTTGTTGTTGTTGTTGTCGTTGTTTCGATTGTTGGAGTCGGCGATGGGGCCGTCCGAGGCGGGGTTGCCGCCGGCGGCTGCGAGTCGCGCGTTCGCGGCGTCCAGCTTGCGCCGCATCTCCTCCGCGTCTCTGTCCGCCATGTCCAGCCTGCTGCGGAGCATGCGGAGGTGCGCGTCCTTGGTACCGAGCTCGAGTTCCTTCTCCTTGAGGACGTGTTCGAGGTTGGCGTCTTTCGCGCCGAGCATATCGACGGATCCGTGGACGCGGGGCGGTGGGGTCGGTGGCCGGCCGGATCCGCCAGAGTTTGGCGGCATCAGCGGGTAGGACGAGCCGGGTCCCGCGGGCTCGCCCTGGGACTTGGATCCGTCCCGCGCCTGTCGCTCCATCTCCTCGATGGCCCTGTGTCGACGTGGAAAGGGAAGGTGAGTCGGGTGGGATGTGACGATGCACAGCTGTGGCGGATCTGGAGGGTGCCCAAGTCGCGACGACGCGTTGGCGGGGGTGGGTGGGTTCGGGCGTGTGGTGCGCACCCCATGGTCGTGGCATCCGCCCAGAAGTCATCGTCGTCGTCCTCGAATCCGACGGTGAAACCCATGGCTGCGACCCGGCGGCGCCCGCGCGCCCAGACGGAGTGGAGAGAGCCCGCCTTCGATCATTTCAAAAGTCGAGCCTCGTCTCGTCGACCCGTCTCTCCGAACGAGTGGTTCCCGCGAGTTTTGTGACTGTCCTCATTGCGCCCCGGGCGTCGCCGCGGAAGGCACGACACGGCCCCGGTGCGCGCGCCCGCGTTCACGTCTGAACTCGGATACAAACGTCGGGATGGCCTCGACGCGGGCGATGGCGCCGGCGACACCGGCCGGCGCTCGCGTTGTTAACGATGCCGGGCTGCGGATAGAATCTCAGACGACTTCTCGGAGTGGTCGAGTCGCGGCGACTCGAGCGGCGTCGAGCTCGGTATCCAGGCGCCGCATGAAGCTCGTGGCGTCCCCGACGGTCGCTCCCGCCATCTCGGCACCTTCCATGACGACCAGGCGCTTCCACCCCGTGCCGGCGTCCATGCTCGACGACCCCATCGAGGCGCGCCCGCCCGTCGGTTCCAGCCCCAACCTCCTCAACGACGATCTCGCGCCAGTCGCCCTACCCGACAGGACGTTCACCACCTACGACATCGCCGCCCTGTGGATCGGCCTCGTCGTGTGCGTCCCCGCGTACACCCTCGCCGGGTCCGTCATCGACCTCGGCATGTCCGCCTTCCAAGGAATCGCATGCATCGCCATCGCAAATCTCATCGTGCTCCTCCCCATGGTCCTGAATGGCCACGCGGGATGTAAGTACGGCGTACCCTTCCCAGTCGTGGCGCGATCCGCGTTTGGAATCAAAGGCGCCAACGTACCGGCGGTCATGCGCGCGCTCGTCGGATGCGGCTGGTTCGGCATCCAGACCCACGTCGGGGGGCAGGCCATCTTCGCCATCGCGTGCGCGGCGGCGAAGTTATCGACGGTTGCAATGGCGGCGTCACATTTCATCCCTGCGTTGGGGATAAGCTCGTACGAACTCGCGTGCTACGGAGTGTTCTGGGCGGCGCAGATGGCGGTGGTGGTCAAGGGTATCGAGTCCATCCGCGTGGTGGAGAAGTACGCGGCGCCGGTGTTGATCATCCTGTGCGTATCGCTGTTCGTGTGGGCTTACATCGCGGTAAGTTTCTTTTTATTTCTACACGGGCGATTTGATTGACGACGTTTTTTGTTCACAGGCGGGCGGGTTGGGAGCCATGTTGTCGACGCCGAGCGCATTCGCGGTGGGTGGACCGAAGGAGGGCCAGTTCTTGGGTATCTTTTTGCCGATGATCACCGCGGTGGTTGGTTTCTGGGCGACTCTCAGTCTGAACATTTCCGATTTTACCCGGTACGCCACGAGTCAGGATGCGCAGTTCAAAGGTCAGACGCTCGGGCTGCCCTTCTTCATGACGGCGTTCACGTTCATGTCGGTGGCGATCACGTCCTGCTCCGCCGTCATTTACGGCGTCGCCGTCGCGGACCCGGTGGCGCTGCTCGCGAAGGCGAACGGCGGGGTCCTGACCACGGCGGTGGCGATGGGCGGCTTGCTCATCGCCACGCTGTCGACCAACATCGCCGCTAACATTGTCGCTCCCGCCAACGCGTTCGTCAACTTGGCTCCGAGTAAACTATCGTTTCGTCTCGGCGGGATCGTCACCGCGGTGCTCGGTACGGTGATCTGCCCCTGGCGGCTCATGGCGGACGCCGGCGGGTACATATTCGTGTGGCTGATTGGTACGTTTATTGGGTGGTTCTCGTATGGGCAATTAAACTAACGTCGTGTTTTGTTCAACACTTACAGGCTACTCTGCTCTTCTCGGGCCAATCGCCGGTATCATGATCGCGGACTATTTCTTGGTTCGTAAACGGACCTTAGACGTCGACGCGCTGTACCAGAGCGGTGAAGGGACGGCGTACTGGTACCGCGGCGGGTTTAATACCGCCGCGATGTGGGCGTTCGCCGCGGGGGTTATACCCAACGTTCCTGGGTTCGTTTTGGCGGTGAGTTTATTTTAATTCTCGCATGGGCACTTAGACTGACGTCATGTTTTTTTTACAGGCTGGGATCGTCCCGGCGGTGAAGGAGGCGAGTCTTCGGGCGAGTTTCGGTGCCTTGCTCGCGGTGTTCGACGTGATTTACGGTTACGCGTGGTTCGTCGGTTTCTTCGTGGGTGCCGGTCTGTATTTGACGCTGATGCGGGACACGAGTAAGGCGGCGGCGGGGAAAGGCAAAGGCGAGGAGACTCTGTACACATTCTGAACAGTCGCGTCAAAAACAGACGACCGAAAAAAAGGGTGCCGTTGAGGTGCCTTCGAATATCTTTTAGAATTCATGACAAAGTCTCATATATCTAGTCTAAACATTTTGTAAAATCGCTCTAAAATCTGTGGCGCACTTTCTTGAAAGTTGGCTTGTTTGGGACAGTTTGGCGGCGCGTTTCACAAAACCCCGGCACACGCCACCCGAACCCGATCCCGACGATGCCCATCTCCCGTGCCTTCCGAGCGTTCGCGCTCCCCGCCGCCCTCGCCCTCGCATGCACCACCGTACCCACCGCCTATGCATCCGGGGACGACCACGCGTGGGAGTACGAGGCTGCCTTTCACATCCAGGAGTCCGCGGACACGTACTCGCTAAACATGGCCAACAACGCGGACGCGACGATGAAGTTCTGCTTCGCCGCCACCGACACGCACGACGCGCACGGCGTCCACGAGGTTGAAGATACGTGCCACGCGGACGCATCATCCCCGAACCCCGTCACCGCGAACGCTCCGGCGATCACTATCGTGACCGGCACCACCTACCAGGTCACCATGGACCCCGATTCGTGGCTCTCGGTTTTCAACGTCAAGTTCCCCGAAAACGGCGCGTACGCGTTCTTCGCCGAGCACATGCCGTCCGAGTTTTACTTCGACGGCGGCACCGAGATGGAGCTGCTTAAAGATGGCGACTCGCACGACGTCGCCGCCGCCTGGGCGTCCACGGACGTCGCGCCCGCGTCGAGGAAAACCCCGTGGCGGAACACGATGCTGGGTTGCCTCTCCGTATGGGTCGTCACCCTCAGCGGTCTCGTTTTGATCATCAACACCAAGATATGGGAGCTCGTCAAGCCCTTCGCGCTGATGTTCGCGTCCGGCACGTTGCTCTCCACCGCCTTCGCCTTGGTTCTTTACGAATCCACGCACCTGATCCCCATCGGCAACGATGAAGGTCTCGCCGCGGGCCGATGGACCGCGATGATCCTCTGCGGCTTCATCACCTCCCCCGTCATCGCCATCGTCCTAGGCCTTCCTCCCTCAACTGAAGGAAGATGACGAGTTTCCCGAGCCGGTAAAGCCCGGAGACACCATGAACGGAACGGGTGACGCCCAGAAGGCGCTCGACTCCGCCGAGATGGGCAGAGCCATCGACAACTGCTGCGACCATGACCACGCCGCGGTGGAAGATTGCGAGAAGAGCATCACCAACCCCAACGTCCGCGCGCGGTTCCTCATGTCCCTCATCGCGGGCGACTTCTTCCACAACTTCACCGACGGTATCTTCATCGGAGCCGCGTTCCAGTGCAACACCACCCTCGCGTGGCAGATCGTCGGCGTCACCGTCGCGCACGAGGTTCCCCAGGAGCTCGCCGACTTCGCCGTGCTGACCAACTCCCTCGGATTCTCCGTGCCGAAGGCGCTCGCGTACAACGTCGTCTCGGGCGCCTCGGTCATGCTCGGCGGTATCGTCATCATGGCCGCGGAGGTGTCAAACCTGGACACCGGTATGCTGCTCGCGTACGGCGCCGGTAACTACATCTATTGCGCCACCGTGCACATGTTCTCGCAGGGATCTAAAAATATCCTTCACGACGCCAAGAGGCTCCTCGCGTTCGCGGTGGGCGCCGTCGCCATCGGGCTGATCCTTCTGGACCACGAGCACTGCGATGCGAGCGCCGACGCGGGCGGCGGTGACGCCCACGCCGCGCACGACCACAGGCGGTTATTCTACTAAATGAAGGTAACCCCCAACTTTCCACATCCCTCCGCCTCTCCTCTCGTCGGGGTTGAGTTCCGGCGAGTGGAAAACAATTTCAATTCAGACGACCGAGCCGACGAAAGAACTTCGCGCGTTCCGTCGCCCGGGCGTCGCGAGTGAGAGGAAATATTAATATCCGACCGCCTCGCCTCGACGCCTCGTGCATTATCATCTTCGAAATAAGAGGTCCACGACGGTTGGACTTCATCCTTGAAATGTTTGACATAAAACCGCTTCTGCTACGTAAAACTCAGAAACCGCGACAATCGTCACTTATTACGCGATGCACGCCTTGAATCCGGACTCGAGATCATCCCTGTCCAAGTTCCGCCCGATGAAGATCACTCTCGAGACCCGCTTCGCGTCCTTCCCCCAACCCTCGAACTCACCCTCCGCGGACGACGACATCTCCATCATCATATGCACGCCCTGGAACACGTACCGTTCATCCGTGCCCGACACGTTGAGAATACCCTTGCTTCGGAAGATATCCTCGCCTCTGGTGCTCAGAAGTTTGCGCAGCCAAGCTTCCAGCTTTTCGATGTCCATCGCGGCGTCCACCACCTCGATCCCGACGCTGGTCACGGATTCATCGTGCTGATGCTCGGCGTCGGTATCGAGGAACTCGGCGTCCTGCTCCAACGTCGCGTCCAGGCTGAACGCGTTGATTCCAAGGATAGAATTGACGTCCACCGCGGAGTTTTGGGATTCAATTATGGCGGCCCTGGCGTTGATCGATCGGATCTTCTTCACCAGCGACGCTTTATCGTCGTCGGACTTGAGAAGGTCCGTCTTGTTTAGTAGGATTTTATCGGCGAATGCGATCTGCTCCACCGATTCGTTCTCCACCCCGTCCGGCTTGACTTCGTCCAGGTGGGCGGATAGATGCGCGACGTCGACGACGGTGAGGATGGCGTCTAGGTACAGTTTCTCCTTGAGGTCCTCGTCCACGAAGAAGGTCTGCGCGACTGGGGCCGGGTCCGCCAGACCGGTGGTTTCGATGATGATGTGGTCGAACGCGTCTTTTCGGCGCATGAGTTTGTTGAGGATCCGGATGAGGTCCTGGCGGACGGTGCAGCAGATGCAGCCGTTGTTCATCTCGAAGATCTCTTCTTCGGTCTCCACGACCAGGCCATCGTCGACGCCGACTTCGCCGAATTCGTTCTCGATGATGGCGATGCGCTTGCCGTGCTTGGCGGTGAGGATGTGGTTGACTGCGCGTACGACGTTGAAGGGGGGGGGGCGATCTCGCGGAGGTCAGTACGGCGAACTCGTGGAACGGGGGTTGAACCCGTGGGTGGTCGGAGGGTCGGCGGGACAAAGACGGGTCTCACCGAGTGTCGTCTTCCCGGCACCAAGGAAACCGGTGATGATCGTCACCGGGGTTTTATCGTTGAGCGTCATTCTCTCTCAGACGGTGGCGGGCGGCGCGTGGGACAATTGGGGCGACGACTCATAAAAAGCGCCCCTTGGAGGAAGCGAGCGAAAGGGTTTTTAATCGAGCGACGCCCGCCATTTATAAGGGTAACTAGTTACGTAATCGTATGGGCATTTATCAGTGAGAAAGCACTTCCGTGATAACTCATAAAACGCTTGTGTGTTCGTTTTGAAAGAACCCTACGCGAGAAGATCGAGGTCGGCGCGTCACTGCGTTCGTGCGACGTCGACGCATCGAGGCTCGGGTTCTGCGTGATTCTGTCGAGGGTTTAGATGTCGCAGACTGTGGCGCCTCCCGCGAGGCATCCCGGGCGGGCGCGGGTGCTGACGGAGGCTGACCTCGACCTGGAGCTCGCAGAGGAGGCGGGTTACGTCGGCCTCAACGGAGATTCCCACGGCCACGGACACGGCCACGGCCACGGCCACGGTGACCTCGGCCACGGCCACGGCGACCTCGGCCACGGCCACTCGCACTCGCGAGTCTTTCGCGCGTACGGCCGATGCCACGGCTTCGACGTTGACGTGTCCACCGGCGGGTGGTTCAACGCGGGGCACGCGGACAACCTCTTCGGCGGCACAGGATTCGGCCGGCGCATCGTGCCCGTCGCGCGCGCCGCGAGGCTACGCAGGTACGCGCACACCCTCGAAACGTGTACCCTCATCACCCATTAGAATTACCCAATCACACGACTGACCTGGACGACGGACACGCCACGCAGACGGCTCTACGGCGCGCTCTGCGTCAGCGGCCTGTACGCCGTCGCGGAGTTCATCGCCGCGGGTGAGTTTATTTTAATTCTCGTATTGGCAATTAGAATGACGTCGTGTTTTGTTTACAGCCATCTCCGGATCCACCGCGCTGCTCGCCGACGCGCTGCACATGACGTCGGACTTTGTGTCCTACGCCCTCTCCATCGGCATCTTGGAACTGACGCTCCGGCAGCAACGAAGAAACGGGCGACTCAAATCGTCGGGTTCGACGACCGAGGCTGGAGTGACGCGCGGCGATGACTACGCCGGCTGGCTGACGTTCGGCTTCGCGCGGCTCGAAGTCCTCGGAGCGCTGGGGATCATCGCGGTGGTTTGGGGCGCGACGCTCGTAATCGTGGTCCAGGCGATTAAACGAATGAGTGCGCCACCCGAGGTGGATGGTGCGACGGTGGTTTTCACCGCGTGCGGCGGCTTGGTCGTCGACGTCGTGCTCCTCCGGATGCTCGACAGCGAGCCCGGCGGCGGGAATTCGAGCGGCGGTCACGGCCACTCGCACGGAACCGGCGAACTGGGCGCTCGAGCGATGTTCCTGCACGTCCTCGGCGATCTCTTCGGCACGATCCTGGTCTGCGTCGGCGGCGCCATCATCTGGGGCAGCGGCGGCCGGGACAGCGACCTCGCGGTCGTTGACCCGGTGTGCACCCTGTGTTTCGCGTGCATCGTCGTTTTCACGATGTACCCGTTCGCGGTACGGATGCTGAGGGTGCTGATGGAGGCGGCGCCGCCGGGAACGAACACGCGTAAAATTGCGGACGCGCTCGAATCTGAGGTGCCCGGGGTCATGGGCGTGCACTGCCTGCACCTGTGGGAGATATCCCCCGGTAAGGCTGCGCTCATGGCTCACGTTCACGTGCAAACGCAAACACGCGGGGAAGCGGGTACGGAAAACGCGGGGGTGGCGCTGGAGCGAGCGCTGAGCCGCGCCACGCGTCTGCTGCAGACGAAATTCGGGATCAATCACACGACGCTGCAGATGACGGCGATGCCGGAGCAGGGCGGGTGGGCGGCGTGCGGGGCGGTGGGAAAGCCGCCTGTGAAGTGCGCCAAGTGCGACGAGCCGGTGGACGCGGCATCAAACGTCTAAAACCGCTTCTGCTAACTTACGTAAAACTCAGAAACCGAAAATGTAATTAGAAAGCTAACCGAGCAAACCCACGCGCGCCAACGCCGTCCTCCACGACTCACCCTCCGGATCCAGCCCCCGTCCCTTCGCCCCTGGGTTCGACCCGACGTCCAACGCCCAGGCCAGGTTCACCGCGCGAAGCACCGTTCGAACGCCGACGCCGTTTCGCCAAATACCGTCGGACACCAACGAAGCCGCCTTCGCCGCCGGGTCCATCGACGCATCAGCGACGACATCTCGCGGTTTCGAACCCGCGAACGCACCGGACGCGCGTAGGACGTTGACCGCCTCGATTTGGGAAAGCGCCGGGACCTCCACCTGGGCGTGAAACGCGGAGGCGAGGCCCAGGGCGTGAAGCGCCTTGGGCGAGGATGTGGTGGCGACGACCGCGAGCCTCCTCCCGGGCGGAGGTGGCCTTCGTAGGAGCGCGAGGAGCGCCCGGGCGGCACCCGACGCCGTCCTCGAGTCCCCCGCGGGAGCCGCGTCACCCGGCGCCACCCCCAAGAGCGTCTCCACCCCGTCCACGACGAGAAGCGAAACCTTGGATTTAACGGCGTCGTCAAAGGCTGCGCGCAGTTGGTGCTCCACGTCACCGCCCGACGCCGCCGCGACGTCCGCGCGGAACACCCGGACGTGTGGGAAGAGTAAGTCGCCCTCTTGGTCCTCGGCGTCGCCCCTCTGCGCCGCGGCGGCGACCGCCGCGGACTTTCCGGATCCCGGCGGACCGTGCACCAAAATCGCCAGATGATCCGGCGCCTTATTCCCAACCGCGTTCACTGAACCAACCTCGGAATCATCACCACCTCTGTGCGCCACCGCGCGAAGTAGCGGACCGATCGCGTCCCTCGCGCGTTTGTGCGGTGACACCTCGGACGAGCCGGTGGTACACGAGCAGAGGACCCCGAGCGGCCGCATCGACGCCAAGGCTTCTGTATCCGCGCCCATCGCCGGCCGGACCTCCCGCATGGCCCGTGTGAAATCATCCATCGTCACGTTGAGCTTCTCGTTCGATGATTCAATAGAAACGGTTCCAGACGTTCCAGACGCGTCACCGGTCACGGCGTCGTCCTCCGCGTCCTGTAGGTACCTGGCCAGCGCGTGCGATTGCGCCGCGCCGACTAGGCCTTTGATCTCAGCTCCGGAATAGTTGCCGGTTACCTCCGCCAACGTCTCGACGTCCACGTCGTCCGCGAGCAGCCCCTCGCTTCGCATGCGGGCGGTGTGTATGTTGAAGATCTGTCGCCGGCCTTTCCGATCGGGCAGACCGACCTCCACCTGAAGCTCCAGTCGACCTGGGCGGAGCACGGCGGGATCGAGCAAGTCCCGCCGGTTGGTGATGCCCACGACTAGGACGTTATCCAGTGATTGCATGCCGTCGAGCTTGGTCAGCAGCTGGTTCACGACGTTATCGTGCACCACGGACGCGGTGGCGCCGCCGGACCCGCGGGCTTTCATGATGGCGTCAATCTCGTCGAAGATGATGACGTGGAGCTTTGACTTTTCCGCTTTCCCCTTCCACTCCTTCTCCGCGGGCGCGAAGAGCTCGCGCATGTTCTCCTCGGACTGCCCCACGAACCGCTGGAGGATCTCCGGGCCGTTGACGATCTTCGGTGGGTGCGCGTTGAGGAGCTTGCCGAGCTGCCGCGCGACGAGGGTCTTGCCGGTGCCCGGGGGACCGTAGAGAAGCATGCCTTTGACGTGACGCATGCCGAGCTTTGCGACCATCTCCGGCGGGACCATCCTGGACGCGAAGACCCTGCGGAAGATCGTGAGGAACTCGGCGTCGAGCCCCCCGACGCCGTACCGCTCGAAGCTGCCGTCCGCGAGCATGTCCTTCAGGTGCAACTGGGACGTGTCGGTCTTCTCGGGAGGCGGCTCGGGCATTAAGTTTCTGTTCCCCGCCGGGCCAGCGCGTCCGTCGGAGTGCATCGCTATGCCGAGCGTGGGCGCCTTGACGACGGTTCGCTTCGGCTGGGGCTTCTCGGCGACGGGTGCTGATGGGGTTCGCGCGACGCCGCCGCCGAGGGGCGCGCCGAACATCGGCGGGGCGGGCTTCGGCTTGGGCTTGGGCTTGGACGGCGACGTCGAGGGTGCCGAGGTGGATGCCGATGTGCCCCGCGCGGAGGCTATCCGCGCAGCCTCCTCGCGCATCTCGGCCTGCGCGCGCTCCATCTCCTCCACCGCGCGTTGCTGCTCGAGCTCCGCCTCGAGCGGGGACTTGGTGGTGATGCCGCGGACGGCGGCGACGGCGAACGACGAACGCGGGTCGGCATCAAGATGGGTCGCCCGCACGGCTCGCGAAAGGGCCGTCGCGGTCGACGCGGTGAGACGCGCGCGCGAGGATGACACGCGCATCGCGCCGAGCAGCGAGCCGCCGAGTCTCCTCGTGTGTCCCATCGCGTCGACGATACGCACGACGAACCGCGGAGAGGCGTCCGCGAAACGTGGGGCGGCGCGCGTGCGTGTGGAGAGTCGCCCGCGGATAGATAAAGGTGACTCCACGTCGACAATTTCAAAGGTGGAGAGAGGACACAGCTGTTGAAGGAGTGTCGTTGAAGCGCTTGGGTTACATCTGTTCATCTGTCTAATGGTGATGGCTTCCCCCCGAGATGCCCAGCATCCGTTTGCCAGCCTCGTACGTCCCCCACGAGATGGCACCCGCGGGGATGTGGAACAACACCCGTGGGCCTAGGCCCCGCATGAGCGCCCACGCCCCTTCTTCCCTCGCGATTGTCCTCAGCAGCACCCAAAAGTTACTAGACCCGTAAGGACTAGGAGCTCCAGGTGTCACCTTGGGGTTAACGCCCTGGCTTCCTCCCTTCAAGCCGCCCGCGCCTTCGATCCCGCCACTCGCCGCCTGCTTACAGTGCACCGCATCACCCGTGACGGCGCACACCCCTTTCCCACTCCCCGGCTGAATCTCCCCTTTGACCCCCATGGCGCCCATCTCGCACTCCGCGACTTCGCAGTGCGTCTGCATCCGAGTCTTGACGACGTCCAGCGGGGTGGTGATCCCGGCGGCGAGCCCACCCGCCAGCCCGCCCGCGGTGAACTGCGTGAAGAAGCTCTCCTCCTCAACCTCTGTACCTCCGTTCACCAGGTCACCCAGTGCGATCTTCGAGGATTCGTACGCGGTGAAGTGGATGGCGGTGAACGGAACGTTCATCGCCAAAGTAGTCGGGTACGATCGATACAGCGCACGAATCCCTTGGCTCTCGGTGGTCTTCACGATGCAGTCCCACACGCCCTTGTACGGGGAGTTGTGCATCTGCAGACGTTGCTTGACGGTGTCCACGGGGGTTTGCACCGCGTCGCCGACGACTGTGGCGCACGCTCCGGCGAAGGCGTGGTGGAAGGGATGGTGACGCCCGTCGTCTGATTGCATGAATGTTTTCATGTGTTCGTAGGTGGCAAAGTAGAGGGCGTGCGCGGGCCCGGCGCCGATGCCCACGGCGGTGACGCCGCGGTAGAGGCCCGCGAGGGATCCGTGTGAGCGCATGACGCCGCGGGTGGCGTCGCGCATGGCGGCCACCGGGTTGTATGAACCGCGCGACGGTGCTCCAGTCGTGAAGCCACCATTTGCCCTGGTACCGGATCCGCCTAGCGTCGACGGCACAGCCGTGGATGTGGTGGATGTCGCCGCCCCGGTCGTCGCGGTCTGCATGCGTGTCTTGATCGTGTCCAGCGGGAACATGGCGCAGTGTTCCGTGGTCCCGGCGAGCGCGCCGCTGAGCATGTGCCCGTAGAAGTGCTCCTCGCCCACGGTGTGCGCCGCAAAGCCCCGACGGTCGGGGGCGCCGGCCTGGGAGGAGGATGCGCTGGCGATCCCGGCGGTTCGCGCCGCCGCGGCGGCGCGGCTCTCCCTCCTGCTCTCGTTGACCGTCATATCGATCGTTTTATCTACGTGCCCTGAACGCGCGCCGGCGTCTAAGATGGCTCCTCACTCCGGGGCTCCTTGGCAACCCTCTCTTTTCAGCCGAGATCGTGTGTACCCCGTCGGGTGACTGATCCCGAGACCCAACCTCGGTCGGGTGTTCACTCACGCGCGTGTTCCCGCAAACGACGCGACGGCGACTTGTCCACGCACGGAACGACGGAGGGTCCGCCGAGACGCGCGTAGGAGTGTGAGATCGAGCGCCGATCGGAAGCCGCAAAAATATCATAGCGCTATCACGCGCTTTTCGCGCTTTTTTCTTGGTATATGTTTGCTCATACGATGTAAACTCGTAATTACGTCGTTTTTAACGTCAATTGCGTGTAACCACAACTCCGCGTACGAACCAAAATATTGGACGTCAAACTTGAACACAAACACGTGTGACGAAACCGAGGCGACGTCGACACTTGGCGCTGCGCCATGCTGGGGTCGTGCTACTGCCTCGAGTCGTCCGTGGTGGGATGTCTCCTGTGCCACGCGGGATGCTCGACGGACAAACTGGCGAGTTCGCTCGCGTTCCATCCCCCGTCGCCGCCGTCGTACGTCCTGCGCACCGCCCCCGACGGCACTCGAGTCGCGGCGTTCGACCCGCTGAGCGACGACCCGAGGCTGTCGCAGGACTGGGGCGCGTCGCTGCGTTCGTGCGAGGTGGACGAGGTCACGACGCGGCGGGGCAACACCGTGTGCGTCCTGCGCATGCGTCGCCCGGGACGTGACGCGTACGGGACGAAGGCCACGATCGTCGTATCCCACGGCAACGCCCTCGACGCCGCGCTGTTCATCCCGTTCGCCACCCACATCGCCACGCAGCTCGACGCGAACGTCTCCGTCTACGACTACTCAGGGTACGGCGCGAGCAGTGGGAGGCCGCGGGTGGAGGACTGCAAGGCGGACATCGAAGCCGTGGTGACTCACCATGTTGATGTCCTGGGGTGCGACCCGGGACGGATCGTGCTGTACGGACAGAGCATCGGCAGCGGCCCAACCTGCCACTACGCGGCACTCGCGGGTAACAATCAGTCCAGATCCCGAGACGGGGCCCCGTCAAATCGACACAACTTGACGAAGGACGGCAAGATCGCGCACAAAGTCGGCGGGGTGGTGCTCATCTCCCCCATCATGTCCGGCCTCAGCGTCATCTCACCGCCGGAGGGCACCGGCGTGATGTGCACACCGGCTTGCGTGTTCAAGCCGTGCGACGTGTTTAAAAATTTCGACGAAGTGGCGAAGTTCGCGTGCCCGGCGCTGGTGGTGCACGGACGGTTAGACGACCAGGTGCCGTGCTCGCACGGCGTGGGGCTGCACGCGCTGCTGGGGGGTGGGGGGGGGGACGGCTCTGGGGGTGGAAACGGCTACGGAAACGGCTCTGGGAATTGGAAACATCCAGAGCCGTATTGGGTCAAAAACGCGGGGCACCAAAACGTGTACGACGCGGACCCGGCGCAGTTCCTGGCGCGGATGCGACGGTTCGTATCCGACGTGTCCGCACGCGCGAGTCAAACCGCCGGGGGCGGGGGCGGGGGCGGTAACGACGTGGGATTGATGCCGCTGCCGGCCGTGGAACTGATGGAACCTGTGGGAACTGAATCGAGGGTTAAACCCGTGGGTCGAGGCGACGGCGGCGCGCCCGTGGTTCGCGACGCGCCAGCCGGATTCGCGCCCCAGCTCATGTCCCGAAACTAATAGCCGGGGGCGGTCTTCACGTGAATAGGGTTTACGGCGATAATATCGCATTTGTAATCACACAACTAGTGCTAGCTAGTGCCTCGCGGGTGGCTTGATACCTAAAGATGATTTTTATCATCTTTAGGTATCACCGGCCCTCGAACTTTGGAAGACTCTCCAGACCATCTCCTGACCCCCTCTGGACCCAGAGAGACGACTCACGAGGCGTCGAAAACGCCGTCGAAGTGAGCTTCGCTAAATGCGCCCACCGCGGCGGACGCGTCGAGCAGCGTATCCCCCGCTCGCTCCAAAACAACCCACAGCCACCTGTCCCGTGCGCCGTACGTGCTCGTACCCCCTTTATCCCCCGGCGCGGTGGCCCGTTTACCCACCACCCACACGTCGTTCCTCGCGCGGACGCACAGCTCGTGGATTGAACTCGATCCGGAGTCGTCGATTGACACGAGCGAGTTTGACATCTCGTCCTCCATCTCGCGGCGGACGGACTGCACCGCGCATAGCGACTCGAACGTGACCGTCGCGAGCTTCGCCTCGGGGGTGGCCCGCACCGCGAGCGTGGCGTCGTCGACGTAGAGGTAGCGGTAGCCCGGGACGTGGTCCGACGCTTTCAGTGAGGTCCCGGGTTCCGATCCTCCTCGGATCGAAGCTAAAGTCTTTTTCCGGCGGGAAGGGCCCGTGGAGTTCGCGAGCGCGAGGGACTCGTGCAGCTCCCGGAGGCGGGGTCCCGCGGCGTCCACGCACAATCGCCTCAACGCCTTCCACCCGTCCTCGTCGGTGAGTCGTGGACACCGAGTGGCGCGAAGGGACAACGCGAGCGTCGCGGATCCCACCCGCAGCGTCAACAGATAGATCGATCCATCATGCGATTTCGGATCGTCGTTCGAGGTATCATCCGATATCATCCGCGCACCGGCCGCCGGGGCGTGGAGCCGGAGGAGGTACGCGGCGGCCGGCACGTCCCGACCGCTCGCCTCGACGGCCTCGCCCGCGGCGCTGGACCGCCGCAGGAACCCGTCGGGCGCGACCGACCACTCCGACGCCGACACCGGAAC
>Ga0115008_10002653_pt1 | contig 14795 bp, 12 predicted proteins | sample FraStrMetagenome_FD_87164 | JGI IMG/M metagenome (GOLD analysis project Ga0115008, IMG submission 87164) | Marine eukaryotic phytoplankton communities from Arctic Ocean - Fram Strait ARC3M Metagenome | ecosystem: Environmental > Aquatic > Marine > Oceanic | place: Fram Strait | collected...
AGCAAATTTTCTCAGCTTTCTAGAAATATAAAAATTTTCGTTATCGGAGTTCTGGTTCTCGAATAATTCTAGAAAAAGGCCTGTGTGACGCTCTCGAGTGCACGCGTGTGACAAAGGGTTAAAGAAATGAAAAAAACAAATTATTTATTTGATCAGAATAACATAAGAATCTATCATATTCTACCGTTATGTTTTTATAACAAGTTTTCTTATGTTCCTCTGATCAATTATATTATTTTTTAGGAAAGCAATTTCAACTTCAAAGGACTTCGAAGGCCTCGTAAACGATGTTATTGAATTAAACGAAAAATTCCTCGTTTCTCATGACAAAACTGTTTCTATTGTGAAAAAACTCTCGCTTGAATTTATTGCGTCCTTTGATGTTCCCAGACGACCTTCGAAGCTATGCATGGTTGAAAGAAAATGGTAAAGCGTCCAATTTAAAATTTTATTCGTAATAAAATTGGGCTATTAGCTACATTGCGGATAAGTCGGGAGATGTATATTTGGTAGAAATTCCTGATGCAGAAAAGCTTTCAATCGTGACGGATCCGAAAACGATGAAGCCAGTTTTGGGACATATTTCGCTGATCATGGACACTTTTGTAAGCGACAAGTTTATTTATACTGCCGAGCAAGGTGCGCTATTTATTATATAACCACAATTTTGTTCATAAATATAAATTGGAGGGCTTGTGAATCGTAAACACTTGTTGAGTTTCAGTTGAATCTTTCAGACGAGAAGATAAAAGTATCAAGCAGAAAACACCCTTTTATAATCGACCATTATCTTCTAGGACACACTGAATTTGTGTCCAAAATCGTTGTCGACGAAAATAACAGTTCCCTATTCTCTTGCGGTGGCGATGGAACTGTAAGAAGCTGGAAAAACGGAAAAGCAGAGAAAGTCAAAGAGCATGATGAGGAGACTGTCTGTCACTCGCTTGTCCTTTCCAATGATCGTCTTCAATATGCGACGGTCAGTTTTGAAGAAAACAAAGAATCTTTTATCAGAACGGTAGGTGATGATTTGTTCGATAAAGCTTAATCGTTTATCAAAGGTCTTCAAAAGGGACTTAGCAGACTATCATACGTGGAAGCTCGCAAGTGGCTCGGTCCCGATCGCGTCAACTGCCAAGGCCAATGGGTTAGTCAAATAGCTTTATTCAACCCCTTTTTTTATAAAAAAAATAAAGAGACGGTGTATATTGGCTTATTGAAAATGAAAAGTCATTACAACTCTTCTTGACGAAAGATAAAGAGCAAGAGCTTGTTTTGGATAATATTGCTGAAAGCTCGTGGAAAGAGGACCACTGGAAAGTGCTGAGAAAAGCGATGGAGAAGTCTGACAGTAAGATTTTCTTTTCCCAACATCTGTAACAGAGGCTCGTAGATTATGACGCGTACCTGAAATTGAGGGAAGAAGGCTTCAAGAAAGCTCGTGGCAGCCGCAAGAACAAGAGGAAGATAATGGAGCCAGTTGCCGATGATGCGAAAAAAGTTGCTGCCACTTGAGCGAAATCGAAGAGACAAGACTTTAAAAATAATAAACTTTCTTTGTTTAAGAATGTTGCGGCAGGTACTTGCCTGTCCAAGGCATGCCATGCGCAGAGCTCTAGTGACAGATTCTGCTGGAGCGTATCTCGAAATCCCTCATGTGACAAGATGGGCTGTTCCTAAATTCGCTGCTGTTTTCGTTGTTGGTATTTCAACTGGAGCCTTCATTAGGTAAAAAAAAATTATTGAGCTCTCCATGACTGTTTCCAAAGCGCTCGTGGTGCGAAATTCCTTGAAGAATACGAGCTCTTCGTTCCCGACGATGATGACGATGACGACGACGATTAATTCAAGCGCGATACAATTCAACCGGACGATTTTCACCGTCCTTCTTATAAATTTAATTCAACATACTCTCCTTATTTCTTTTCTTATCCTTCCGTTTGTCAGGGCTACCTCTACCTACTGCAGCATCACTTGTGTGTATAATTCAAGCACGATCTTTAAATTTTCGAAAGAATAATTCTCAATCTTCAAGCCATATTCAAATTGAATAAACATCCTTTTTTTGTTATGTTTTGTTAATTATTTATGGTGATAAGAATTTAATGTTGTCGCGTAAATGGAAGCCTCTGAGAAATTATGTTCGCCGAGTTGCTGATAAAGGAGCTTGGAAGGATAAAAACGATGATTTTGAGACATTTGGCTGGAAGAAGCAGCCACAAATTCGCGAGACTGTTAAATATGATGAGAGACAGCCACGATATGAGCTTGTAGATATGCCTAAAAATTGGTCGCCATATAAATGGTCTGGCATCAACAGGCCTGCAAATAAGAAAGGGTTGCGCTTGTTTTTGATTCAGGCTACCGTTACAGTATCTTCCATGCTAGAACCCGTTTTTAGCAGGACTACATTGCTCTTCCGGTGAAAGTTGACGCTATGATGAATGATCTTGTCGGTTTTCAGTTTATGAATAAAGTGCAAAAAGAAAACTTTCGTTCGGCAGCTAGAAAGTTTGAGCAGTATTGGAAGCATAGGCGCATAGCACGAGCTCCTTTGAATGAGGAGCAAGCTGAGAAAAAATACAACGAAGCTTTTCTTGCGACACAAATTGGTCCAAAAAGGCGCAAAAACATCAATGCGTTGCTTCAAGACTCGTCGTTGAAAGCTGTTGTCGGGCCTGCAGAGCAGCTTGAAGAAATATCGGAATCTAAGACAGTTAATGCTCTGGCGCAGCACAGTAAAAAGGTCTTTAACGAAATGCGAGAGTTGGAAGAAACGCACAAAGCTATCATTTATGATATTGTGATTTCAAAAGTTTGGGCGAAAACTGGAATGATGAAGTCTTATGCAGCAACGTATAAAATTTTAAACGAGATGAAAAATTGCGGAATGGAGCCTCGCACAATGCTCGATTTTGGCTGTGGCGCGGGCCCGTCTTTATGGGCAGCGAACGAGCTTTTCAAAGAGACGCTTGAGGAATATACAGGGGTTGATAAATCGCTGGATCAGCTTCGAATGGCGAGATATGTTGTTACTGGTGGTCATCCTGAAAGAGATACTCCAGGAATCAGATTCAAAAAAACTCTCCCAGACGGCATTGCCGGGTCAAAGGAACAATATAATATCGGTACATAAATTCAATATATTTTGAAGATTTTTAGAATAAATCACAAAATTATAGATTTATTTAATAAAAAATTGCATAATTTAAAATTAAATATCGGAATTACATTAAATTATTAAATTTATTGGAATTATTAAATATATTTTATCTTAATAAGTTAAATTATTAGAACTTATTAAAAAAAACCTTGTAGTGATGTGCTCGCAGACACTTGGCGATCTACCTGATAGAAAAACGAGAATTGCTGCTATTGATAAAATGTGGAACAAGGTGCATTACGAAGGCGGAGTTCTAGTTATCATTGAATCTGGAAGTATCGCTGGCCATGAAATTGTTCAAGAAGCACGATCGCATCTTATTGATAATATGAAAAACTCATTCGTCGTGGCTCCATGTGGCCACAATGCTCCTTGTGGCTTGTTTCGCAAGGCTGAAGGTCCGATGGCGAACTCGAGAAGACTTCAAAAGCCAGAACTTGACTTTTTCCCGCGTTGCTCGTTCCCGGTTAGATATGAAAGACCGCATTGGGCGTTTACGAAAGGACAAGATGATGGAAATCAAAGAACGATGGTTGTCGAGTCGTTTAATTATATTGTTGTCGGGAAAAATGTCAATCAGCTCCCTCCAGCTCTACAAGCTCCGAGAATTATCGGTACGAGAGTTTGAAACAAAAATCGTTTGCACTCGAATTATTTCAAAAACAGTCTTTCAGGCAAAGTAGGAGTATCTGGAAAGGCTCTTGAAACCACAAGCGTCGTTATATGCGTGAATGGAAAGCCAGTTCCACTCGGTTTGAGCAAAGCACGAGACGGAGACGAGATCGTCCTCCAAGCGAGCCGCTCGCACGTCGGTGAAACTTTTCCGGTCAAGGAAATTGAAAACTGGCAGCCAGCTCAGGATGGTTTACCATCGATTATATAACTCTTAATCTCAGATTTTTTTCATTAGACATATAAAAAATTCCAGACGATTTTACTTTGCGAAAAACCGGAAAAAAGATCGATTATGATTTGCGCGAAAATATGATGGCAAATCGAGCTGCGAAAAAAGACAAGAAGATTGCGCCAGATCCTTACGCATTTGAACATTTGAACTCTGACTTTGAAATTGATGGTATTGAGAAACTGTTCAAACATAGTATTCATGACTCGGGCCTGTTTACGGGCAAGGATTAAGTGCAACAGCTCTTTTATGCAAATTTGTTTAGACCGCAAAGAACTTCTGAAAGACAATGCTCGCGAACTTGGCGAGATCGACGAGAAGATACAGACCAAATCTTTATTATAAAAATGACGAAAATATATTGGCAAGCCCTGTTAGAATCGAAGATCATCCGTGAGTCAGATATTTAACATTCATCTTTTTGGACATTACGAGACATTTTGGGAAGTTTTGAGACACCTTCAGAAATTTTGTGATATTTTGAGTTATATTTATTGAAATTTTTAAGTCTCAATCTTTCAGAAAATGGGGTTGGAAAAGACAGCGCACAAACAAAGCTCATGCAGAATATCAGCTTAGAAAATCGCTGCTTGAAAAAGACGATTTGAAGCGATGGGAGTATTTAGACTGGAACTTGGAGCAAGAAATAACTGCATTTGGGCATCGAATTCAATGTGAAATGGACCAGTACAAATTCAGCCAGCTGTTGAATGGCGATCATAATCCCGAATATGTAATTTCAGTGCTCAAGAAGATAATTGACGAGGTTTAAACTTGAAACGATTAAGCAAATCTTATTTTTGTATTTCAGAAAATTTGCATCAGCGCTGCTTCGGAGCAGATAAGCCGCAGTTTGGCAAGTCATAAAATGCTCGATTCGGCAGCGCGATCGGTTGGATTTCATAATCTTGTGCCAAATTATGAACCTGAAGCTTTCGGGACGGGTTCATGACTAGTCAGTCTGTTACAGTAAATAAGAAAATAATATTGAGTTTTTAATGAACCGGCATGATAGGCATCTTTTTGAGCAATTTGAAAGACGATACAGTTATTGAAAATTTACTTACTCCGGCTTATCTGACCGCGCATAATATATTAACGTTTATACCGGACGCTTGGAACTCGCCGCTAGAATATTACGAAAAGCATATCGGTATAAAAACGTATTTAACCAGAAAATACCGCAATTTAAAGGGCTTATCGAGCCGCGGCTGGTAAAAACAGTTGGTGAAAACAGTGCGCTTCCAACTTATGTCGTCGCAGTTTTTGATGAAGAAAAGAAAATGTTGGCTTATTCAGTTGGGGAATCGCCGCAATTAGCATCAGAGGATGCTTGTCGTGTTGCACTTCAGAAACATCTTCAAAAAGCTTGAATAGCTTAATAAATTTTCAATCTTATTTGAAATATTTTGAGGCATTTTTAGACATATTTCAATTCTTAGAATGTTGAAATCGGGAAATTACTGTCGTATCTGGCGCTGCATAAGTCACACAAATCATCTGACCGCCCAGCGAAGGCGGAAAAGCCCGAATCTGACTGTTACTCGACCGAAATGGAAGGAGCAAAGAGCGGAAGAAAATATTCTGGAATCAGATATTCACGATGAAAATATTGAAATATTAGGGCGCCGCCGCTCGATGTCATTTGTTGATCGCGTGCCGCTTATCTTTCAAGCTGGACATGGAGGACGCGGCGCGGTCGGAGGCAAAGGTGCACTTATCGCGTTTTGATATCTTTGTGAAAAATTTTCGGGTAATAACAATTGTTAGGTGGAGTCGGAGGACTCGGAGGCGATATCATCATTCAACCATATAAAGAGATGACGATGAAAATGTTCAATGATCTTCTCAAGAATCAAAAAAAGCTTGAACAAACGACAGATGATGCTTTTGTGGAGCTCTCAGAGTCGGAATATCGAGTTGATGAGCTTGAAGTGACGCCGGAAGTGCCAGTTGTACGAGCGCTGAATGGATCTGCCTGTCCCGGTAATATAAGATTTGGAAGACATGCGCAGAATTTGACGATTACTGTACCTGTTGATACAGAGATAAGAAATGTGGATACTGGTGAAGGCATTTCACTCTGATAAGGTTTTACATATTTTTTTCTAATTTTTATTTGCGAAACTTGAAAAAATAACGTCGAGGAATGTGAATATTTTAAAACCTATTTCTGGTGATGAAAGTCCGATAGTAATCGCAAAAGGAGGAGTCGGAGGAAAGGGGCTAACAGGGAAACGTTGGCAGGACAGAAAGTGGAACTCAGAAGCTGAAAAGGAGCGGGCTAAAAGCTGGATTACTGGACAACGCGGCGAGTGCATCAAAGCTTTTGTTGAATTAAAGCGAATAGCAGATGTCGGTTTTATTGGATTTCCAAATGCAGGCAAGAGCACTCTTCTCAAAGCGCTTTCAAAGGCGAATCCACAGATATCTGCTGCTCCGTTCACAACAATTAGGCCTAATATTGGTGTTATTAAGGTAAAGTTTACCTGGTAAACCATAAGCTGGTTTTTCGAATTTTGCTAAAAAACAGCTGAGCAAAGCATTTGCAAAATCTTTGCTCAATGCGCGAAGAATTTATCGCCTACGCTTCAATCTTAACCGGTTAAAAAGAAATGCGTAGGGGCATTACCGGTTAAAATTTTTTTTGACGCGAAGCTTCGTTTCGTTCAGCCGATTTTAGCGAAATTAAAGAGATCAACTAATTCCTCACTTTCCCGGCAAGGGCTAATTTTAATTAATAACTATAGTTTGATGATGGCCGACGAATCGAACTTGCAGATTTGCCGGGACTTATTGATGGAGCCCATTCTGGCCGTGGCTACGGTCATCAGTTTTTGCATATGATCGAGAGAAACTCATGTCATTTGATGGTAGTCGACATCAATGGCTTTCAATTGGATGCTAATGCACCTTTTCGAACTGCATTTGAAACGATCGTACAGCTTGTTTCAGAGCTTGGGCTGTACAACGAGGTACAATCATCCTGCTTGCATATTGATTATTCATGCTTTTATTAAGCATATATCTTCAAAGCCGTTTAATCTCGTCCTCACAAAAGCCGATATTCCTGATTCTAACAGAAAATATGAAATTTTAATGGACCAACTCGATAATTGGGACAAAATGATTGACAAACTCAAAAGTAAAAATGAACAAGTTCCTTCATCAAAACCTCGATTCGAATCTGTACATTTTATTAGCCCGAGATTGGAACTTCGAAATAGGAAAAAGGGATTATTTTGATGATCATGATTTTTATGAGCGCCAAAATAATAGTCGTAAAGTAATCAACCAAGCCGCGATCAATAAAACTTATTCGGAAAACAAAAAACATCCCCTTGAAGAGAAAAACGAGAAACGGACAGCGAAGAGCTGTTTTACTTGAAAAAGACTATTCGAAAATTGATAAATAAGTCGAGGCTCTACGAAGCAGCGAAAATATCGATAAAGAAAGAAGAAAACGATTTTGAAGAGAGAAAAAGAAGTCCGACGTCAAAAGATTATTTAAAAGAAAGGAATTGGTTTGAATTTTAAATCTTAATTTTTAACCCATTGCTGTTTCTGAGGTATTTTTTGGGTTAATTTCCCCTCGATGAGTCCCAGTAAATGCAAGGTTAAAAATATCGTGTGATAAAAAACATCTCCAACAAGGTGATAAAGCTTCATTCTGGTTCATTCTTGACGACCTATAAAAATCATCAATTTATACCTCAAAAAAGGCAAAACAGAATTAGAACGCTACAGCAGAGCACGCGGCCGATTGATCAAGACTTACTGCCTCCTGAAAAAACAGATTTCGATTTTTGAAACAGCTCAAGCTAAACTGCGTACGGCCTTAGAATGATACGAACCAGATTGTCCTGCTCGATTCCGGTCAGATTTACTAGTCAGAGGACGATTTTTAGAAGATCAAAGCATGATACAATGGAAATAAAACAGGTAAATATTGTTTTTTTAACATGAAAAAATGCGTTCAACTTTGACCATAAATTTCAGAGCTACTCCGATGAGGACTTGAAGCTTATCGTTGGCGCGTTGCCCTTGGACCAGCGCCAGAAAATGGAAAAATTACTACGTGACAAGAGGCGTAACAGCGAGTTTAAGATACTGCTTGATCCTAAAAATCGTAAAGATGTCCCGTCATGGGTGAGTCCAAAAACAAAAACCAAAAGAGAAAAGATAAGAGAAATATTCATCCTTGATTTCAGAAAGGATGTCGAATCATGTTCTTCCACAATCTCGTCCCGTTTATCGGCTTTGGATTTTTCGATAATTTATTAATGATTCTGGCCGGCGACTTAATTGAAACGCAAATTGGTGCGACGATGCATTTGTCAGTGATGGCGTGCGCAGCGCTGGGAAACACAATTTCGGACGTCTGCGGAATTGGCCTCGCTGGATATGTAGAAGTTATAGCGCTGAGAATGGGACTGCCTGTTCCTGATCTACCACAGGCTCAACTAAACCACACTCGAGTACGTGAAGATATTAACCTATCATGGGACTTGAGAAATTACACCCATTTATATGCTAACTATGTTTTTAGGCACGTCTATCGAAAGCAACCGGCCAAGCGATGGGAATCATCATAGGATGTCTCATCGGAATGTTCCCTCTTATTTTTATGAAAAATTAGTTCGACCGTATATTTCCACCTCAGCTCGTTTTTTCTATCGAAATCAGATATTATTATAAATCTGCTCCTATTTTAAGTTCTTTCGAAACTGTAAAGTCTGATGAGTTCGCGCTACTATTTTATTTTATGTTATTTTCGTCAATTTAACTACTGTTACACCACTGTTAATGTAGCTTATATTTTTTCGCCAGTTTTCTTCCCAAAAAAGCTTATGTTCTTATAAAACGTTCCTTCTAAGTTTCAATTTGTAATAAATCCTCTATCAATCCTCTTTTTAGGATTAAAGGCCCCCGCCTGATAATCTTATGCTTATTTTTGATTTTATTTATAACCCAATCTTCCTCAATTTTAAGTTTTTAATGATTTTGCAAGCGAAAAAAACAACTATTCTGTTAAACCAGATTACCTTGATCGACACTATATAATTAATTAAGTACTTTTTCTGAAGACATTAATGATAGAATCTTTTCAGAAAAGCAATGAGAAATGGAAAATACAACAATGATATCAATACTGCTTCTTTTGTCGCTAGCAAACGGCCACAATATAGGCAAAAAACGAAATTCTGACTTAATTTTATTAAATTTTTTCAGGACAAAACTACGATGAGGTGCAAGTTCACTACTCCAAATTTCCCCTTACCCCCAATTCCTCCCCACCAGAGCAGCGCTTTGTTGCATTTGATAATCCTCCACATGAACAGCGAATTATATCACCAAACATTGGCCACTACATTTCGAACAGTCAGTTTATGGAGAAAGCTGCCCTTCCGATTCCAAAAAATATGCCCTACATTAAACAAAGCGAGAAAATTCCTTACAAAGGTAAAAATTTTGTGAATTTTCATGAATACCGAATCTTTTAGGAATGTGGATTCGATTTGATCCACCCTTCCTCGATTTTGGAAACACTCATTTGGGCAAAGAAATAAAAAAAGAAGTGCGCATCATCAACATGCATGATGATAAAACTCTGGATATTAGCTCAATAGAGTCACCAAACAAATACTTTTCGATTATTCAACCGAAGCAACGCGTGCTCGAGCCGCAGGAGACGATTACTTTTGAAGTGATCTTCCTCCCGCGCAAAATTGGAAACGTCGAGCAAACACTTTTTATCAATACTAGTTCTTCAAAGCTTAAATATCCCGTAAGCTCGTTTTTTTCAGCTTTTTATGTATTTTTTTAGCTTTTCGGCGTAGCAACTTCAAACCCGTTCCGATTGCCGACGTTTTTGAAGAGTAGAATTCCCCTCGGAGAGCGTCAGCCCTTCAAACTTTCACTCTACAATCCAGAAAAGTGTCCTCTTCAAGTCACGGAGCTCTACTCGAGCTCTCCTCGCGTTCAAATTCTTCTGAATAAGTCTCGAACAAGAGTGCATAGAAAGGAGCTGACAATTTTTCCTTATGAAGAAAAACAAATTGCAACGGCGGTGTTTCTTGAGAAGAACTTTACTGGAAGTCAGTCAGCTTTCGTGCGACTTACAGTAAGTCGTTCAGCTGTGAAATGATCTAATTTTTTTAGGTTAATCGCACAAGCACGATTTTCAACGGAGTAACAACGCCAGAATGCGAAAAAAAGCCTCCGTTTCAGCTTATTATCCCGTTTGATGTCGATGTTTGGAATGTGCCGGCTGTGTATCCAAAAGAATGGCTCTTGGATTTCGGCGTTGTCCACGAGTCGACGAAAACAGTCAAGAAACCGATCATTATTCGGAATATGGGCATCAACGACTCAGTGACTTTTGACTGGATACGGCAGCTTCCTGTAGTTCGTAAGTCAAGCTTTAGTGATCAGTTTTCACTGCTGTAATTATTTTTTAAGAAAAACCTATAAAGCTCAATATGAAGAACTCGATGAAAATTCCCGATTCTGGATCTGAAGCGCTTTTGGGAAACATCACGTTCTTGTACGATGAAGCTCTAGCCACTGGAAAATCGTATTTCAGTGGGCTTTTACGGCTTCATTGGCGCCCGAACATGCTTTACAGCGACTTGGAAATGTATGTACAATCTTTAAAATATATCTTGAAGAAATTTTAAGACCTTGGCAAGCGCGGATACTCCGAGGAGCGCTAGAACTTGAGCAACAGCAGCTCAAATTTCTGCTTTCCGAGATTCGCGAAACGCAAGAAAAAGTGCGGAAAATCACGATAAAGAATACATTCGAGGAGCCTATTTTCGTCAACAAAATCGACATAAATCACGACCGGGATAATTCTGATCGCGAAAATGCTTTCAAAATCCGCTATTTGCAAGATTCGAGGCTTTTAAAATCTGGAGAGGAAACTGAATTCTTTGAAATCGAGCTGGCTCATTGCAAGTGGAACAAAAGAATCAAACAGATGGACTGTCCAGAAGATATAATTGAAACGCAATTAAATATTCACACGAATGCCAGGTAATTCGTTACTCCAATTTAAGCGCTCCAACGGTTTCTTTAGTGTATTTAATTACGATCTATTATTTTACTACGGTTTGGTGAACTACCAAGTCTCGACTCCAGATCCTTCCATCAATAGCAACTCTTCAAAGATCGCTTTTGGACTGACTGCAACTGGCGATCAAAAGTGTCAAGTAATCATGCTTTCGAACAAGAATCCGATTGATATAGCGCTCGAGCGATATCACATTGAAGATCTGCCAAACTACGGGATAAGCCATCATATGTGGCCGATGACTAGCCTCGAGTTTGGACGACGCGATGTGTCGCACCGTAAAATGCCGAGCGAGTTCCCTCTTAATTTGAAAAGACACTCAACTTCAATCTTTGAGTTTTGCTTGGGCGTAGCCGAGCAGCGGCGGATTGAAGGAACTCTTGCAATTGAGTCGCATTTTCAAGTTATTCGAATTCCATTTGAAGGAAAATGGTACGATGGAAGCATGAAGATCATGGATAGTCCAGTTAAACTCCCTCCGAGTTTTCCTGGGAAAAAAGTTTCAGCCGAGTTTTCTATGTTTTCAACATTCCAGAGAGATCTTCATCCGAGCAGTGTGATTCCAAATGAAATCGGAATTGTCCGCTACATTCCGAATAACAAGATTGTTCATGCGATGACGAAGACTATTGTCGGTAAACTAGAGTTTGACGGGCGACAGTACTGCAAAGGTGAATATTTCACTAAATGCGAATGTATGGGCAGCCTTCGGCCTGACAATAAATGCGGCAAGATCTGGCTCAGTTCTTTGGATAAGCCACATCAATCGGCCAAGAACGATGCGGAGCTGTATGATAAATTTAGAGCTCACTTCAAAAAGCAAGAATCTGAAACTAGAACGTCTCTCACGATAATGACCACGGAGAATGTGCTTTATGATTTTAACTTCAAACCAGATTTTACTTGGCCTAGACTTGCGCAAGTCCAGACGAAGGAAACGTTTCTCCAACATCCGATCATGTTTGCGCAAACGGCGGTAACCATTCCACATCGTTTGCAAGCTCAGCGCGTTATTAAAATAAAGAATCCATCCGATGACTACATTATGTTCCAGCCAGTGCTCCTTGGTGATATCCACCAGAACTACCGTATCGAAAAAGCGCTCAAAGATGATTATCCTTATCTTAATCCCAAGAACGATTTAAACTACTCGCCAGATTTTGCCATCGTTCGTAAGAATGTCTCGGCCAAAAATGGGGAATATCAACTCCCTCGTCCAGTCATACCGCCTCAATCGGAGGAAACGATCGTTCTCACATTCATTCCAAACAGAGTGGGAATGCACGAGGCAGTTTTACTTCTCCGGAACAATCTAACTGTCCTCGAACCGATTCGGCTGATGGGAAAAGGGGTGAAAGAACAAATCAAGCTCAAAGATGGAAACAGTTATTTTACGATGCTCTTCAGAGATGATGATCTGAAAGATTGTTACTTCACAAAACCAGGCGAACTGCCGTTCAAAAAAGGATCAAAAACAACCTTGATCTTGGAGAACTTTTCTGTTATTCCATCGAACATCGTCCAAGTTCGCATAAACGGCGAGTTCTGTGCCTCAGATGGCTGGGAAGTTCAAGACTGCTCAAGACTTTCTGGGAAACTATCTGACGGTCATATGCCTATCAGTGATAAGGAAAAAGAGCCAGCGTATAAAGAAATAAAGCTCAAATACCGACCTGATTTCTCTATGCTTGAAACGCAAGCGATAATGGATATAACAACTGAGTTTGGCGGAAAATTCGTGTTTATGCTGCAGTCTCGTGTGCCAAAAGAACACATTCAAGCCTGCCGCGCAAGTATTCCCCGCCCACCTTGGGAAGCAAGCTGCAGGAAAGTAATTGTCGCGATGATGTGGATTCTCTTATTCGGCATCATCATCATGGGCTACATTGAAGCAAACTGTGTGACAAGCGACTATTTTGAAAAAGTTGGAAAAACGGCGATCATTCCTGCAAGCGTGATTGACCCGCTTATGCGTAAGATGTACAGTCATCTCAAACGCAAGCGACCTGAAGCAAAAGTGGCACCTATCCAAAATCACAGCTACAAGAAATTGCTTGAGGATCCAAGCAAGTATCGTCTACTAACGAACGATGAAGTCCAGAGAATGATAAAAGCCGGCGAGGAGATACGATTGAATGACGAACAGAAGCTTGCTCTAGAATTGCTAGAGAAAAAAGCCCGCGCAGATGACAACGACAAGGACACGAGCGTTTCTCCGTCATCTTCTTCCAGACGCTCGTCCTCTGTTGAAGAAATCAAGCCAAAATCGAGCGATGAAATCAAGGAAGAAAGCCTTCCGGAATGGGCAAACGACGAGAGCACGGCAATTTCTGATCAGTCGAAATGCGAGTCGGACTTCAAAGAACTTTCTCAGCGAGCAAAGATGCTGGACAAAGAAATGGAAAATCCGAAAACGCCGAGAAAGAATCAAGTGCGAAAGCGTGTGAAGACGCCGCGCGACAAGCGTAAAAAGGCCAGTCGATCAAGCTCGTTGTCTTCGTCTGCATCCAGCGTCCAGCCGGTGACAAGGGCAGTTGTCAAGCCTACAAAAGCGCTGCCCGTTGAAGACATTCCGGTATCAGATTCTACGGACTCCTCCTCTGGTCATGACTTCTTACCACCTACAAAATCGTTTCTTACACGCGATCACATCCGCAGCGTTAAGCTCGAGAGCTCATCTGTTCCGGCTGTTCCGAAGCTCAAACGCAGCGAAACACCGCCAAAACCGGATAGGTAAATTTTTAGCGGTTCTCTAGAATGCTAATTATTTTTAGTGGTGACGAAAAGGAACCATTTGATCCCTTTGGTTTGAACACGCTCGGCCAGAACGTCGAGCGGGCGATTCAGCGACAAGAAAACTCGATTCTGAATGAGCGACCGCGCGTCTTTGATCCTGCACCGGGGCGGAATCCTCGACCTGCACCTGCACCGATTTACCAACATCCCTACAACTCTCCGTACGATTCTTATCAGCCAAGATATGGTGAGGTTCGTTACCGCGGTGATAACTACCGTCCGAGCGAGGATCTCTATCAGGACCGTCCCTGGCCTACAGTGACAGAAAACAGAGCACCTTTCCGATCAGATATCTTCGGCGAGAATCGTGGCTTCCAAAGCAGCCAGAACAGCGGTTTCTTGCAATCTCACAGTCCACCAATCTCGTCAGCCGCGTTTGACAGCGTGACAAGGTCATCAACAATCCCACCTCCTGGATTCGCGAGCACATCTTCGAATGCGAAAGATTTGCGCGCTGTCTTCGGAAATCAGCCTCAATCGACACTATTTCCAGGCGAAATTACATCTAAAGAGCGCAAGAAACAAGACGAACGCATCCGTGAAGCGGTAAGTAGTTGAAATATTGATAAAAACGGCACATAAATGCTTGATGAGAAGGCGAGCAATTAGTTGTAGATTTAAATTCCGCTAAAAGTGGTCAAAATATCGTAGAAATTGAATGAACATCGCAGATGTTAATGAAAGCGGAGCTACGCTTCAAAATATCAAAAATCAATTTTTTAACGCAAAGCTTCGCTTCGCGATTTAATTTTTGCTTCAGTCAGTTTTTTTACGCGGAATTTTTATAACCAACTTATAGGTCACTTACTCGATCTCAGATTAGTGTTACATAACTTCTTAGTTTTGTGAATGAGACA
>Ga0115008_10002656_pt1 | contig 14774 bp, 11 predicted proteins | sample FraStrMetagenome_FD_87164 | JGI IMG/M metagenome (GOLD analysis project Ga0115008, IMG submission 87164) | Marine eukaryotic phytoplankton communities from Arctic Ocean - Fram Strait ARC3M Metagenome | ecosystem: Environmental > Aquatic > Marine > Oceanic | place: Fram Strait | collected...
ACAAACTATTGGGTTAACATCTTTATATTGGCAATTATGATTTAATTGAAAAGTCCAACAATTTCAAACAAATAAAGATGTTCAAATTAGTATTCCATAACATGTGAACTCACACGTACCAGCTTTACTCATGCATGTGTGCATTTGAATGAAACGAGAATGGTGAACAAATGTTGAAAGGATTTGCTCATCAATGTTTTGATTCAAATACAATATTGAATAAACGAAAATGTTGCGAGAAATGATGTATGTTTTTCAAACTAAAAATAATGAGCTATATATTCCTTTTCATCAGGATTATGGAACTTACTTCTTTCGGCCTTTTTGTTTGTAACAATTCTGTTAAATATGAACTCTTTTTCTAAGCAATCCCAGTCTGGCTAGGTTCCTTTGATTATTGATAGAATCTGATCAAAATGACCATTTCCAACTCACAACATGTGCTGCATGAAATGTTGAAAAATCTTAAGAAATGTTGCAGCCTTCTTCAATCTTACCTAAACTCAGCACACATCATTGATTAATACTACCTTTAACAATTGCACGCTGCAGAGCTATCATGTATCTTGGCTGTAAGGCTCTTCTTTCTTCCATTGAATATTCTGTTTCCTCTTCATCATCATCGATTGGTGAATATACCAGAACGCCACCACCCTTCACAGTGAGCTGTTTCTTCTTTTTTTGAGAATTTGGCTCGATTGATATGCTAAGTCCAGTTGCACCACTTGTGGTAGAATTGTAAGCTTGAGAGTCCAAACTATTCGCGGGTTCTGAAAGACTACTGGCAACCGCCAATTCACTTGACATTTGCTTTGGTTGTGGAATCAACTGAGCTTCTGGAGGTAAAGGCGGTGGAGCAGAGAAGCCTCCTGGAGGTGGCATCCCAGGTGCAGCATGCATTGCAAAACTTGGTGGCGGCATTCCCGAAGGTGGAACTCCCTGATGTGGAGGTGGTAGTAGATGTGAAGGATAAGCACCGGGTGCCCCAGGAGGAGGTCCCGGGGGCAAAGGTGGCATCCCTGAAAGACCTGGTAAAGGAGGGGGTGGTGGAGGTGGTGGTGGCGGGGCAAGAGGGATATCCTCAGGCTCAGTTGTGAGACAGTCATCATCCATTGCAAAATCTTCATAGCCATGAGCCTGTACCAATGCAAAGGCAGCTCTACATGCACAGTCTATTGCTGCATCTCTTGTCTTCCCTCGACCCCATCCAAGCTTAACGCCGTTTACACGAGTTGCAAACACAAAAGGTCGCTCTGTCGAGCCTCCAGTTTCACAACGTACGAATGCAGCGTCCAGCATACGATGATTTTTCGTGTATCGCGCGAATGAATCTATAGATCGATAGTTTGTATTGGGTCGGTATTTCTTAACCAAATATGATTCCTCATTCTTGCCTCTTGACTTTTTTGAGTTGTTTTGCCTCGAATCATTATATCCATCTGTGTTGGCACCATTTTGTTGGGGCTGGCCAGATGGGGGTCTCTTCTTTCTTCCCATCTTTTTGAAATTTTAAGATAATATTAATACTTCTCTAGTAAGTAGGATACAAACTCAACGTAAATTATTTAGTCTATTATTTATTAGCTATCCTACTGGAATCTACAAAAAATGTTCCAATCTGCTAAGACTTAGTATGTTCGAGAGCATTTTCATTTAAATGAGAAAATAAAATTATGAATGTAAAATTCATTCTTGACAACCTTTAGTGACATCATGTATGTAACACATAAATACAGAATTTAAGCTCTATTGATTAACCCTTCGCTGCGAATTAAAAACTCCCAGCACAACTCCAAAATTGGAATAATTCCAATTGATGCATGCAAAATAATGCCAATGATTCAGTTCTTGGAACGATGAAAAATAATCTACTACTTATATTAATTTATTTGCAAAAGAAAAGAAAATGTTATCTGACATGGATTCTTTTCATTAAATTGTGCCGACATCAGATTTGACAAATTAAAGGAGCTAACGAAATTTTGCAACGTTTCTTAAAATTGAAATGAATGATGAATACTTATAAGAGTTGGAAGAATTAGCCCATAGAACTTAAAGGCATATAAGTACTGTTGGGGGATCTCATTTGACTATGCGTTTTATTCAATTTCCATTTCAAGTAGTAACTAGGAAGATAATCTTGTCCAAATAACTATTCAAAAATGGAAAACTTATCCAGAGCAAGTTCAAAAATGTGTTTTTGAACATCTCACATTCTTTCTATTTCTATTTCTATTTCGGTCATGATAATTTTTTCCATGTTTCTATTTTTTATACCAGATCGATCCTACAGCTGTAAGATCGCAAGCCATCCAAGAATGAAGTTCCGATTAATCCTAATATGTTGACTGAGGAGGGTGTAAGATGACTTCTCATTCTTTTTCTTGGTACTGGACAGCAGATACTAATTATACGTAGAGTTTCAGCTTCTACCTAAAAAGGAATTTTACTTTCAAAAAAAGTTTAAGAAAATCAAGTGTTCCTATTGCGATGACAACATCGGACGAAGCTCGTGCAGCAGTAGGAAATCTACGGATATTTCATTTTGAAAAAGAAAGGATTGAACGGTTTGTACCAGCTTACAATACAGAACATTGACCAGTAGGGTCTTACGTAAGTGCGTTTTCATAATAAAAAATAAACAGGGGAAGGTTCATGATTACTGATAGAAAGTACGTTCGTATGAAGACTCAGAAGGACTTCAACAAACTCATCTACAAATTAATAGTTCGATAAGTATTTGCTACGTACGCAACTCATTGAATAAATATAAATTGTTATACTTGTCATCTGTTTCGTAACACACCAGTAACCTTCAAAAAGAACGATTGAGTGAACAATAACAGCTTTTTGTTCCATCAATAAAGGCATCAGTTTTTGTTTGTGATCTCAAAGCTCTAAATTGTTACCACAACACTTTCTGTAAATTCAATTTCAATTCACAGATTCAGTCGGAAACTTCTTGTCAAAAAGAACAGTTGAATATTCATCGGGGTTACATCAAAACACAAGTGCAAACTCGTTGAAGTTAGAAACTACATTTTATCATGTATTTTAGGAATGAAATTGGTAGACTAATTGCTGCATCTTTATTATTGGCCAGCTATACAACTGCATTTGTCCCATCTGGAAAGAAAGTCGGATGGAATAATGCTCCATTGAATACTCCATCTCTAATCAATGACGAAAGGTTAGTGACTCTGAAATATCATTTGCAGCAGTTTACAATTATGAGAAAGGTCTAATTTAATGTCTTTGTGAAATTTGTAAAGTAAATTTATGAATTTGATGTCATCGATGGCATTGAGCATGAGTGAAAACTCTTCACGTACAGTTAGTGGAGACTCTCAACGTCCTATGGGACCTCCTCCTAGAAGACCTGGGGCCAGAAACAATCAAGGTCCTCAAAGGCGCCGGGGTCCGCCACGAGGACCTGGTGGTCCAAGGAGAGAAAGAAATTTCGCTCCAGCAAGGGGTGAGTTTATTTATTTTTTTTAGAACTTTAATTTCTATTGTTTCTCATAAAATCTTTTATTATGTCCATGAACTAGCTGGTGTGACACTGGTTCTTCAGAATCCAATGAAGCTTCAACGCTTAGTTGTAGAAAGACCTGATAATAGATCAAATAATAACAATAGAAACAATGATAGGAATCCTAGGTCAGATGGAGGTGCTAGACCAGGACAAAAACGTCCATTCACACCAAGTTCTGATTCTGGTGGTAAGTAAAAGATTGGGTGTATCACAGCAATATACATATGAATTTGTATATACCAATTTTCATCCTTAAACCCTTGTAACGTCAATTTTTTCATAAAGGTGGTGGACCTAGCGGTGGACCTGGACCCGCAGCAGGAAGAGGTAGAAAACAATTTGGAAAGAAAGACGATAATAAATCCCAATATGACAAAAAACGTGGCCGAACTCAACTTAGAGTTACGTCTGGTAAAAAGAGCAACCAAGGAAACAAAATGAATCGTCGAGGATCTTTGAAAAGAAGAGATAGAACAGCACAAAGAGAAATGAAAGCGGAGGCAGCACTTGAACGACGCACTGTGTCTTTACCAGAGTGAGTACTCACCTATCGATTAATCTTAATGTTTCCACTTCGACCATTTCTTACATTTTGTGTGACACGATTCAAATAACAAAAGGGGGTCCATCACGGTTTCCCAACTCAGTGAGATTCTTGATGAGAAACCTGGAATCGTCATTAAATTCCTCATGACGGATTTGGGTATCATGGCTAGTATGACACAATCTCTTGACTCTGGTACTTGTATAGCTGTATGTGAAGGCTTGGGAAGAGTTGTCGCTGATGCATATGATTTCGAAGAGTAAGATGCATGTTTCAGTTTGGTCCCACTTCAATTTTGTTTACCTTCACCGACACTCACCTTTTTTATTTACATTAATATTTGCACAAACAGCGATGAAGAAGATGAAGAAGAATCAGTTCTTGATGCTGGTTTTGCTTCAGATGAAGATGATCCTGATGATCTTGAACCCCGTGCTCCTGTTGTGACTATCATGGGACACGTTGATCACGGTAAGACCTCTCTTCTTGACGCCATTCGTGATAGTAGTGTTACTGCTGGAGAAGCCGGAGGAATTACTCAACACATTGGAGCATACCAAGTACAACATGAGGGGTCTCCTATTACTTTTATTGACACTCCTGGTCACGCCGCTTTCTCTGACATGCGCTCCCGCGGAGCAAATATCACCGATATTGTTATCCTCGTTGTAGCATCTGATGATGGTGTTAAAGAGCAGACAGCTGATTCTATTGTTTGCGCCAAACAGGCAGGTGTGCCAGTTGTTGTAGCTGTCAATAAATGTGATCTTCCAACTGCTGACGTCGCCAAGGTGAAAGGAGAGCTTGCAGGATATGGTCTGGTCACAGAAGATTTGGGAGGTGATATCTTAGCTGCCGAAATCAGTGCAAAACAAAGAACAAACTTGGACGAATTACTATCAAAAGTAATGTTGCAAGCTGAAATACAGGAATTAAAGGCAAATCCAAACAGAGAGGCACAAGGAGTCGTTGTAGAAGCAAATGTTAAGAAAGGATTGGGAGCTGTAGCCACTACATTGATTCAGAAAGGAACGCTTCGGGTGGGTGACAGCTTTGTTTGTGGTGAAACATACGGAAAAGTAAGAGCATTAATTGGATCTGATGAAAAGACTAGATACGATGAAGCACCACCTAGTATGCCTGTAAGTGTCGTTGGTTTCGACGGTACACCCGCAGCAGGAGACACATTGGTCGTGGCTGAGAACGAACAGGTTGCAAAGGAACTAGCAGCTTCCAGACAAAGGTGAGAGCGCAGTGCATCTTTTACTGACCACTTTTCATTTACGTTTTCTGACTAAAATACTATTTGTAGAATTGCACGCGAGAAGGAAGCTTCCGCATATCAATCAAATCTTATGAGTTCTGTCGCTGCAGCTTTTGCAGGAGGTCAAAAAGAGACCCGTGAAATGTGTGTCGTTGTGAAAGCCGACGTACAAGGATCTGCTGAAGCTCTATCTCGAGCTTTCAGTGAATTGAAACTAGAAGACGAAGAATCGATTGTCACAGTCAAAGTGCTTGTTGCTGAATCAGGAGATGTAACTAAAACAGACATCGCAATTGCTAGTGTAACACCCGACACTAGTGTGATTGCATTCAATTGTGCCGCCAATATGGCAGCTATGGAGGATGCAAGGACCATGAATGTTCCAATCGGTTATTATAGTATTATGTAAGTACAGGAATTCTCAGTTGAAACTCGCTTATTTATCTAACATTATACTGAACATTACCCCTCCTTCTCGTCTAGATACGATGCTATTGATTCAGTCGAATCACGTATGCAGGAAGTTCTCTCACCCACCCCCGAGGGAGAGTATGTTGGTGCGGCAACTGTCCAGGAAGTATTCAATATCGGAGGTACAGGTAATATCGCTGGTAGTAAGTGTAATGATGGAATTATTAGGAAAGGAAGTAATGTACGTGTAATGCGAGGTGACAAGATTTTATGCGAGAGTAAAGTAAGAACGCTCAGGAATTTCAAGGTGAGATAACTATATTATTTTTCTTTTTAAATCCGGAGATCATGTACTAAACATTTTTGTTTGTTTGCAGGCTGAGGTTGATCAAATTATTACAGGTGATGAGTGTGGTATTGGTCTGCTTGACTTCGAAAGCTTTGAACCAGGTGATATTATCGAGAGTTACGTTGAAAAATGAGAAGCAAAGTAAACCTCTATTCATAAAATAAGCACTGCAATCAAACAAAATTAAAAAGATTAAACATGGAATATAATTCAAATTGCACCGTATATCTCGAAGCATATAATAAACAACATCAATATCTAGAGCACCTAAAATAAATATCTTGATTTTCAAGAAGATAAGGGATACGTATTACGTGATAGCATTGACCTTTATTCCTTTATCATTTTTAAAATATCTGATTTGCGGGGATCTAAAGAAATGTGTTTTTCTTAAAGACCTTCTGCATAGAAAAATTTGAACTTGTGCCTAGAATCGTTGTTACTCATAATTTGGAGGAAACGAAAATGGTTTGGGTTTCAAGCAATATTTTGACGTTAAGCTTGCAGAGATTCTTCCTATTAATTAGCACATGTTCCTATATCGGAGAAAGACTCGAATCAATTTTTGTTGAACACGAAACTATGCTCCCATCAATGAACTGCACTTGACTCTCTGAAACGCATGCGCCAGTTTGTGAAAACATTGCAGCAGAACCTGCACACCAGACACATAACTTTCCTGACCTGTCATGCACAGTTTGACATTCATGTGCAGGGTCTTCCGAATTCCACATTTGAGTAAAGCAAGATAAATCAGGGATAACTTCTATTCCTCTTAGAGAACTGCTTAATACAGATAAAGACAGCGAGCTTAAAGTTATTGAAATTAAAAAAAGCGACTGTCGAGGTTTCATCATGTTGTTCGTGACAATTTGATCGATTTTTTTTTGCAACTTTTAAGACTTATTATGAATGGTTACGTATAACATGTAGAAACCAACTGAAAAAGATATTCCTTGATCTATGTACCTTCGCTGTTGTCGCAAACCTCACATAAATAAGGGATCAAGGAAGTTGTCAACATGTTCATACTTCAAAAAAAAGTCACTGCAATCTCTTACGTTGTGCTATTCCTTTTAAATGTGAATCTCATCCAATCCTTTTTAGCGTCATCAAATAGGATCGAGAAAAGTACAAATAGTCAAGTTTCTCAATCAAGGTTGCAGTCGCCATTTTTATCTTCTTTGCTACATCGAAATGAACAAATTCAAAAATTTAACTTTCTCCAGAGAATGTCAGAGCCAAACAATGATAATACTGAGATTATTGATGAGGTTCTAGGATCTAAAGAAGATTCTTCTGCTGTGATGGACGAACCAGATGAGATCACACAAAGCAATAGTCCATATATTATTAACACATCAGAACCCAATGATGACAACATGATTATGCCTGTCCCACCTTTCACAGCGGCAGTGGTTTTGATTATTAGCCTATTCCTTACTTTTGCTCCATTTTTCATAACTGAAGAATAAACGATTGTAAATAGAGCTTATCTTTAAATGTTTATGATACGAATGCTTTCGCTATGAAGTCAGATTTAGATGAAAATCTTTTCGAATCATTATATGCGCATGAGTTGATATAGAGTAATGGAATAGCAGAAAAATAGCGCATCTTTCTTTTCGTCTACATCTCAACACTAGATTTAATGATAGATGCGTTGGAAACAATGAAAACTATATTTCCACTTTTGAATTGATATCGTTTATATGAATATGTCAATATGAAGTTTTGCCAGTATGATATGGTTATACAAAATTTCCATCATGAAGAGGCCCTTCACCATAAAATCGAGGGTACGAACCAAAGTTAGTACTGTCGTTAAATTCATCAGCCTCACCATAATCACCATCATCATATCTAGCTGTTTTGCATTTATATCTAGAACTATATTGCTGATAGCTTGATTTTTTCGAATAATTCTTTAGACCAAGTAATCTACAAAGTTCACTGCATTGATGAGTTTTAAAGAATGCTTTCATCCCTTTTTCTCCTCGATCCTTTTAAGGAGATTGAAAAACCAACATAAGAAGGTTTAGATGGTAAAGGAAAGAGAAAATAGGTTATCATAATAAAAATGTTTACTCACTGTTCTACCAAAGTTAAATTGATGGAGTTTCTTTTTCTTCTTTGTATTGCGTCGCTTATGAATGACAGGATCAGTAAGTTGATAACATTTTGTTCCATCCATATTTGTCTTTAAAATTCCCTGCAGGTCTACAACCATAAGGTAACGATTACTTTTCTCATACGAGAAATGGCTGAATGCTTGTGGAATGTGTTCATCTTTAATCTTTGAAAATTGATACGATCCTTCTTCTGGTGCACTCTTTTTCTCTTCGATTATTTCATCGTCTGATTCTTCTTCATCACTTTCACTCCCTTCTTCAGCAATAATGTCCAAGCCCTTTAGTCCGGATTGACCTTTTTTATTTACAATGTTTAAATCACCCAAAGGTCCCAACAAATCATCCGTGTTTACTTGTTTCTCCTGTCCCTTAACCATTCCCATATTGTCATTAAATTTTTGATAGGTTCCATCAAGCATGGGCTCTACTAGTACATTATATTCCCCTTTAGGAGTATAAGTCTCCACAACAAATGGTTCTAGGAATTTTATCTTCGAAATGTTTCTGACTAGTTTCGTAACTAAACGAGAGTTTGAAAAGTGCACCGAAAGATCTTCAATTGCATTATTAAATTCGATTGCAAACCTGTTTGCTATGGCTTGAGTTCTCATGAACTCTTTGTGGTAGTTCATTCTCATAGTGTAGGTTTTTGATCCGTAGTTTTCATCATAATCAATTTCGGGAACAAACCGTGATTCCTTAGCAACCATTATTGGACCAATAAATTTTTTCGCGTCGTCCAAAAATCTACACTTCCGAACTATGCGCTCTGCCCCTTCTCCGAAGATTTGGGTTTTCATTGCGATATTGAAAGATGGAACTTCCTTAACAGTAAGTTTGTGACTCTGTATTTGACCAATAAAGTTTTTGCATTGTGTTTCCCTATGTTTTTTCATTAGTTTCCCTGTTAAACATCCATAACATATATTATATGCCTTGCAATGAGAGCAAGCAAATCGACGAGCTTCATCAACATTTTTCCAACATATACCACAGCGAATGTCTGCTACGCGCACGAAGTCGTCTTGACTATACGACCAACTCCAGATGCGGTTAACGAAATTTGATGAAGGATATTTGTAGCTTGTCCAATCCGATGTAAGTATGAAATCATCAGGAGTATCCTTTCGTTCTCTCGTGATATCCATTCTAATCTTTCTAGTTTCCCCTGTTGCAAGATTGGTCATTTCAGTTTTAGATGCTGTTAGACTAGAAGCAAGTCCAGTTATGATATTGGAAAGTGAATCTGCATCAAGGGAAGGTTTTCCGAAGTGAGCTACAGCACCATAAGCGGTTGCTTCTTGTACCATATTATTCAGTGTCGAAAAGTCTTCACCTTCCTCTGCCATACCAATACAAGCAACAGAAAGTCTTCGTCCAAATTTAGATGCAATTTCTCCCATTTTCTCAGAAAATGGTCCACGATCAGAGGGCTTTCCATCAGAAAAAAACATGAGAGATAGAGAACATTGACTCGTTTGATTTTTCATGAGAAGTAATTCTGCAGCTTCTAGTGCAGGCATATAATTTCCGGGGCCTTCAGGACGGTGTTCGCTCCAATTTCGTAAGTCAATAAATTTATTGTAAAGAACCCAGTCTGTCAATTCATATTTGAGAATTACTTCAGCATCGTCTTTCATAAGAACAACACTTATCAAATCTGTATTAGATCTAGTCCTATTTTGCAACGGTCTCTTTACAAAATCGCGTGCTAGAGTCATCCATACTCCGTCCGATCGACAACGCGATCCATTAACATCATCTCGCCTCATAGATCCTGACATATCGACTACTAGAACAGAGTGGCTAGTCCATTGCTTCTTATTTTTCAGCATCGCATCTCGTTTTACAATACGAAGAAGGAGCATTTCGTGAGATAAATAATCTTCTTCCTTCTTAAGTATTATAGGTTGGGCATTCTTTGTACCCGACGAGTCTAGGGACACATCCTTTGACTTGTAAGAAGTTATCTCTCTATTCTGATGAGGATCATAGATGAAGACTATTCCTCCAAATGTGTACTTGAAACGTCCATTACGAGCAGGTTCACGCATGCCATATCGACGCGCTCTTTGTAGATCAATCTTTTGAATGTCTCGTTCCTGTCTACGTTGGCGGCCATGGATACCAGATAAAAGGACTGAGTCTGCTGTTAGTTGAACATGCTCAGAGATTGTCATTATATTTTATATTTCTTAATTTTTTATGATTTCGTCGAGAGAGAAATAACAGAATCAATGTTACCCATGTAGAATTCAAACTTTTAGTAGGGACAGAAGGGAATTTTAAACATTATGGCAACAGACTAAAGGAAGAGTATTTATGAGACAAATGGTGTCACGGAATGAAACGGATTAACTTTATAAGATTAGCAATGATATAAAAGATCATTATTTCCTTTTTTAATCGAAAGATCGCATGTAGGAAAGTTATGGTACAAGTTTATTTTTATCTATTCATGGCATGCTTTAATTTCTATATTCGATTTTGGGAATGTTCTTCCTCATAATTGTTGGGAACTTTTATGAATTTTGAAGCGCAAAAATATGTAACCATTCATAAGTAAATGAATTTTCTTGAGAAGATTAGAGCTACATACTTCGACTTAGTTGTATTAGTGCTTGCTCTTTCATTTTTTCCGTGCGCTGTTGAATTTTAAGCGCATCGGAAGCGTCAACACTTCCAACACCACCAACCATACGATTATACCTTTGACGAAATGTTTTCTTCTCCAGTAAAGATCGAAGTGCAAAATAATATTTTGCATACAGACTGTTGTAAAATAAAAATTTGATTTGAGAGATGAGTTAAATTTATTCCACCAAAACATACAATCGATGTAGATTAATCGCATGGTTGCGACTTACCTGCTTGAAATATAAAGATCCCATTTTACCATCCTTAAGAATTGTAGCTCTAGGCGATTAATTGATTCCAAGGAAAATTGAGGATATACGATAGCAAATTCAATATTCCAGCTACTCAAGTCTTGCCATACTTTACTGGCAAGAAGCAGCCCAGCCATAAATATTGGCCTCCATGTACATGCCATTAACGGTACTCTTGCAACTTCCATCAACCGTTCGATGTAAATCAGACATACAATTGAGCACTCTGAGGAAAGTTGAACCTTTTTGAAGAGTTTATGTGCAAATTCATAAATTTCAACCTCAGTAGGAATACGCACTGAGGATGGACTCAAAGCATCAGGCGTTTCATAATCTGCTTTGAGCTTCTTGAGGGAGTAAATTGCACCAGCTCTTGCCATGGGAACACGCACCATTGTGCACTTGTATCGAGGCTTTGCATAGTTATCTTCCTTGAACTCTTTTCGCATCTTCGGTGAAAATAAACCACTCGGATCCTTGTCGGATTCAAACCGGCGCTCTATTTTTACAATATGTTGATGTAATATCATTGCAACACGGCGAAGTGCATCTCGGAAATTAGGTCGTGAAATAGTTCCCATTGTTGTTGGGATTGCAGAAGAAGCTCGATCAGCGGCAGGCACATAAGATAATGGCTTCGAGCTTGAACTGATCAATGGCGTATATGCATCCGAAGATGGACAAAATATGACTTCAGGTTTTCTATTTTTGGATTTCCTGGACTTTCTGATACGTTTGCGTTGTGCTTGTTTCTCTTCATTTGTTGTTAAGGATTTAGATTTTATCATTTCTGGACTTGGATCTAGGTTATTGAGATTTGCACCCAAACTTGAACTTTTTGGAAAATTTTGTTCATGATCATCAAGTTTATTCAAAGAAGTATAAGAAAGTTGCTCTGTCAGAGTCGAAATGTGTTTCTTGGCTTTAGATACATCTGTTATTTCTGAGTCGTGCAAAGGCTCCTCATGAAATAATTCTTCTTCGACGTTGGTCTTGAGGGAACGCTCTGGCGTCAAGTGCTTCTCTTCGCTGTTGCTATTCTCGAGTTGATTATTAGTGGGCGAATGGCTTCTTCGATGAGGACGAACGGGTGGAATAAGAATTCTAGTGTATTGACTAGTTTCCTTCATACTGATAACTTTTGCAGTCATGTCTTTGAGGTAGCTACTGCTGTTACTCATGTTTTCGAATGAGGCAATGGCACTATATAGCATAGGTCGACAAGGACTAATCCCAGGCTTTTGAAAACTTCCCGATACGCTGGACGCTGCACTACCGTAACATTCGTTGGGTGAAATAGTGTTTATAGTTGCACTACTTACATGATGCTTTGGGAAGAATGTTGAGTATTTTGGAGGAGTCTGTAATTTTGGATACTCATAAGGTACAGATGTTCTGGCATTTTCTGAATGCATATCTGTGTTTGGAGGAGTCTTCATACTCAGTGAGTGATCGCTATAACCCATGGAAGGAGTCGATATATTGGTTGAACAGGCTCCTGTGGACGCAGTAGATGAAGTTGACAAGAACGTTCTTGTAGGATTGATGCTATTTATGCATTCAGCATGATCTAGTGTTTGTTCTTGTAGCGTATCTTGGAGATTTCCCTTACTTTCCTGTAATTTAAGATCAGAGAGAGTTTGTTCCGCTTGACAAAAGTCTAAAGTAGATTCGTTTTCTCTTGTTGAAGATTTCCCCAACGGAGGTGTTCTGGCAATTTGAGAACCTGACGTAGATGCAGTGTTTTCATTCAGAATCAAATTTTGCTCCGTTGCCCTTGTGAATCTTTCATGATCGTGCAAAATATTTGGGGTACGTTCTAGTTGCTGTAGTAAATTGCTTGATACCATTGTCATTGTAGCCATTTTACTAAACTATAAAACGAGACAGATCCAAGTTCAATATCGCTCTCTTGATAAAAGCAAAATTAGAAATACCAAAGCATACAAATCTTTCGCTAGAATAACCACTTCCTCTATGAATCTATTCAATTCTTTATCTATTCTTGACCTGTCAAGAAAAAGCAATTGTGAATCGTAGATATTTATATGAAAGCATCTCTCATCAAGGTTTTCAATGATGGAAAATATATGTTGATATCTTATCGTGTTCGTTTTTAGTAGGAGTATTTTGTACCATGGAATGGACTAGAATTTTCGCTCAAAAATATTTTTTCAATTACATATGGCATCGTAGAGACTGTACTGATATTTTTATACTACTTCCTCGACTCTTTTATTCTCTCGTAGAAAGTGTAACATCAAGAATCTCCTTAGATCATTCTGAGAATCAAATTACTTTTCATACTCAAGATACGGTATTCGTTTCCGCGAACATTTTGTACGGTACCAACTTATTTATAAATGTACTATTAAAATATATGTAAGAGTGTTTTGCATTTTCCTTCCTTCCAGTCGTAATCTCCTATGTACTCAAAAACAATTAGAAAAGTGGATGCTGGGATTTTTTGCAAATACAAAAATAATCACAAAATACGTACGACTTGTTCAATATTGTTGATACGTATTCTTTATGGACGTGTTTTATTGTGCTACTGCTTGCCTGACACACATGTTTCATGGTAACGAAACTCCACTTATTTGAACGGTGCAAGACGAGAACGTGATATCTTTCCCAATATTTCAGGCACGAGTCAGAGTCCGTAGAAACAGAATATGAATTCTACGCAACATCAAAGACTATGCAAATGCAATTGCGATTTTTTTCAATTTGTTCATATGGAATTTTCTTATTGTTGTTTTGTACTTAGGGCATTCTTCGTTGAAAAAAACTCATTTAGTATATAGTAAACGGTCAGCAGCAGGCATCAATAGAGTCAATTTTATTTGGCACGTAAGATTCATCAAAAGCGTCTTTTGTGGCCACATAAAAACAAAAAGCATTCTATTCAGATGAATCTACAAAGATACTTTAAAATGTGATTAAGATTGACAGATGTCTTTTCATAATTTTGTGAAAGAAAATGGCTATTTTCAAATGGAGGTTGCCTCATCAACGCGTACGTCATCATAGAACTTGTTTTTCAGAGGTGCTCCACATGGACAAAGTTTACTCTGCCCATGCCAACTTATCATACATAAAAAGAAGAAAACATTTTCACAGATGTAACTATACTAGTTTTTAAACTGCTTGCAATGGTACTATTTTCTTCAATCCTTCTTGTGAAACGATTTGAAATAAAACCAAAAACCCACATCTCAACCTTAGACATAATTTTATTGTTTAGCATGCGTTGAATTATCCATAACGGATCGACATATTTTCAGCAAACCTATATGGACTTAATACTCCTGTAATATTCGGGATATGAATATGCAAAGTTCGAATTGTTGAGGGAAAAGATCAGGGATTTTGATTTTAGTTCATTCATAGTTGAAGTGATATCCAAATGGTCAAATATATATATTGTGGTTCGTTATTCCATTCCTGGATGATTTTAACTAACTAACCAACTAACTAACCAACAAATATTTGAAATCCAATCCTCTGAAATGATATATTAATATTTATTATTTATTACAAGAAAAAAAATTGGAATTAAAATGAAATTTATATGTTTGGCGTGCATTCAATTGACTCGCTAAAAAAATAAATGGAAAATAGGCTTTTCATACTATTTTCTTTGAAAAA
>Ga0115008_10002657_pt1 | contig 14772 bp, 16 predicted proteins | sample FraStrMetagenome_FD_87164 | JGI IMG/M metagenome (GOLD analysis project Ga0115008, IMG submission 87164) | Marine eukaryotic phytoplankton communities from Arctic Ocean - Fram Strait ARC3M Metagenome | ecosystem: Environmental > Aquatic > Marine > Oceanic | place: Fram Strait | collected...
AATGAGACATGAGGATCGCCAATCAGGGATAATATCCGTTATCGTCCATTAAAGTGTCTTTTAACTTTTCGATTGTCCGTGTCCGGTAAGTTAGGTAAAATCAGTGTCCGGAACACCCCTACTAACAACTAAATATTCATGTTACTACGTAAAAAAGAACGAAACGCGTGTGTCTGTTTCGTAATGTACACGGGCCACGGGCGACTTGTTAGTTGTTAGGCCGGTCCAATCAGTTCGCGAAAACGAAAACGACTATGTCGCAAATCCAAAGATGAATTCAAAGGCTTTTTGTAAGAAACTCCGTCGAAGATTCAGGATTTCCTATGGTTCGTTTTTAAAGCATTTACAAGAAGTCAAAGCTCATTCAAGTTTTGAGCAATGGAGACCAGGGAAGAATATGCAGCAGGAAACAAGGCTGCTCCTATCGAGCTACTTTTGTTAGGAATTCTTAGATTTCTCGGGCGTAGTTGGACGTTGGATTACCTCGAAGAACAGACGATGATATCACAAGAGACTCATAGGTGTTTTTGCATGCATATATATTATGGGGTTCTACGGTGTTTTACGAGAAGCATGTAATTTTACCGATGAGTTACCAAGACATAGCGGACAACTGCCATGAATACAACATAGCTGGATTCCCTGGCTGTATAGGAAGTCAAGACGCCACCCATGTTGGTATGTTGCGTTGTCAGTATCGTCTAAAAACAATATCACGATTCATTTAAGCTACCGATGCCCAGTCGAACCTATAACATAACTGTGAATCATAGAAGACGAATTCTATCGTCGACACGAGGTCACCCCGGCCGCTTGTGTCCTCCTTGACGGACAATTATATGATGACATTGAGTTTCAATTATTAGAAAGACCTTCGAGTGGTATCATAACACGAAAATATAAGGGAGGTTGGCTGTCTCGAACCGGCATGGGAAATACTCCTAACTTTTGTTACCAATTATAATGAATATAATTTTCCCCGTTCCTTCTTAGTAGAAAAGGTTTTGCCCCAGAGTTTGGTTATTAATTATAATTTAATCATGTACGTCATTCTTTCAAAATAAAATATCAACTAACAATACTATTTTATTATTGTCTTCGTCATTCTTTACATTTGATGCTGGACTAATTGAAGAAATGGTACTATTGTCAATGTCGCTCTCACAATTATCGTCACATGAAGACTTCGCCAGTACACCTAATTCTTGTTCTTGTTATTCGACCTTTTCGGCCAACGAGTCATATCTTGACCAGTCGTTACACGCGGCAGCACGTTGTGCCTCAATCTTCAGCCTACTCGTCATTGAAGTTAGCTTCAGATTATGCGCGAAGATGGCAGATTCCTTGCTGGCTAATCGATGATTTGATTTCTGGATAGCCAGACTTGCTGATTGTATCTTTAGGCTGGCTTGCTTGAGATAATTGACCCCACGACCTGAAAGCCTTTCACGATCAAAAGCTTCTTCATCAACTTCTTTCTTTCTGGCATCATTGCGTGATAAAGCCCTTTTCTTGATATGGTCTTCATCGATACTAAAAAATCTATCGTTCTCCCATCACTGATGTTCTCTTTAAGCGGTCCGAAGAGTAAATCTTTATCATTCCCGGAAACATAAAATTTTCGGGCACTCTTCAACGAGAGAGCAACTACCATAATCTTTAGCCTGTGATTTCCCTTCCCTTTCCGCGGACGACTTATCGCTACTCTCATTTGCAACATCAACGGAAGTCTTTTCACTGTCATACTTTGACACAGGTTTATTACTTTTCGAGGTCACTTTGTAAGCATAATAGTCGATGAGCCAGGATCTAAATGAGAGTAGCGATGAGTCGTCCGCGGAACGGGAAGGGAAATCACAGGCTAAAGATTATGGTAGTTGCTCTCTCGTTGACGAGTGCCCGGAAAATTTTATGCTTCCAGGAATGTTAGCGATTTTACTCTTCGGGTTGCTTAAAGAGAACATCAATGATGGGAGAACGATAGACTTTTTGACTATCGATAAAGACCCTATCAAGAAAAGGCATTATCACGCAATGATGCCAAAAAGAGAAAAGTTGATGAAGAAGCTTTTGATCGTGAAAGGCTTTCAGGTCGTGGCGTCATCTCCCTCAAGCAAACCACCCTGAAGATACAATCAGCAAGTCTGGCTATCCAGAAATCAAATCATCGATTTGCCAGTAAAGAATCTGCAATCTTGGCGAAGAATCTCCAGCTCACTTCAATGACGAGTAGGCTGAAGATTGAGGCACAACATGCTGCCGCGTGTAACGACTGGTCAAGATATGACTCGTTGGCCGAAAAGGTCGAATAACAAGAACAAGAATTAGGTGTACTGGCGAAGTCTTTATGTGACGATAATTGTGAGAGCGACATTGACAATAGTACCATTTCTTCAATTAGTCCAGCATCAAATGTAAAGAATGACGAAGTCAATATTGTTAGTTGGTATTTCATTTAGAAAGATTTGTACAAGACGTTCTTGGTGACTCAGCCATGATCGTTGCAAATTTCAAATACTGTTCTCTATCTTTTCTTTTTTCTTCTTTTTCAGCTAATTTTGTGCTTTTCAGCTTAAATATCTTTTTCATTCCATCGAATTCTATAGTCGCTTTTAATGCCATTTATAGAACTTTCTTTGCCGCTGCTAAAGCCTCACTTCTTTGCGTTAGAGCGACAAGAGATGATTTCCATTGAAGAGTGAGCTGTTTCTTTTTCAATGTGAAAGCTGCTGTTAAAAGTTATATAGTGTTAAGCCACAATCTTCTCTCTGTTTCTTGGTTCTATGTAATGACTCAGTTTCCTCAAGAAGATCTCTCTTTAATCGTTCGCGCGTTCTAGACAATTGTTCATACAAGGCATCTTGAATTTGACCCATAACCGGATGGTCCGCAAATCCATGAAGCAGATCACCTGAATCTGAATAATTAGCCCTACTTTCGTAATTGTCAGCCTCACGTATTGGGTCCGAGTCTACATATCGTGGTAACTGATCAACCTCCATCTTCAAACTAGCTTGGTCTTCGCGAGACAATTCTTGTGATCATTCTCCTTTCTTTTCCAGTATCATTAGTGAACGAAAATTATGGAAATAAGTTTAAAGCCAGAAGTAGATCTCGCATTGACTGTGACAGGGCGATATACTCGGCCTCAACAATTGACAGAGCAACCTTTGTCCGCAACTTAAAAACCCATAGAAGGGGCGTGCCACAAAACATAATTACATATTCAGTTCTCGAGCGCACACTTGTAGGGTCACATGAATTATCGTTATTCCACAGGCCGCCAATTTCTGCGTCGATGTAGCTGTCTAATAGTTGTTGCAAAGAAGGCCGTAGGATTATACCGTTGTTACAGGTACCACGTAGGTAGCGAAGAATGCGCTTGATTGCCCGTTCGTAGGAGCGTTTTGGGTTGTTGCAGAAACGTGACACCTGATTGACGGCGAATGTGATGTCTGGGCGTGTGTTATAAGAGATGTATGTAAGGATGCCGAGGATTTGACGGTAGTGCCATGACGTTTCCCTCTCGAGGACTGCGTTGTCGTCGGAGAGGATGGTAGTTGCGGGGGTAGGAACTGAATTGGCGTTGGCGAAGCCAGTGAGGGCAAGGACTTTAACGATGAATGTTGTTTGTATGAGGGTGATGTTTCCCTCTGATACTGTATTGAAGTTTACACCGAGGAAGGTTTGGGTGTCGGATTCTTCTGTGATATGGAATGTTCGCTTGAGGGCTGAAAGTATGCGATTGAGCGAAGATTGGGTTTTGGCCATGAAAAGTATGTCGTCGACGTATATAAGAAATAAGAAGAGAAAAAGCGCAAAAATACCAATTTTGCTTGCCAAAAGCACAAAAACACCACTTTTGAATCGACATCTTTTTTCGTAGCCTACTTATCAAGAGCACTATAAGTTATTTTCCACATTTTCCATCCACAATTCACAATTTTTTCTCACTAAATGACAATATCACAAATTTACAAAACCATAAATATTTTCAATTACTTATTGTGAAGACAATCCATCATGGATGCACGTATCAATAAGATATTCTCCGTCAAACAATTCTGTCCCCTATCGCTTGTAGATCTAAGTGGTGCAGACTGTAGTTGGTTATGTCTATCAGGAGTACAACTAAATTGTAAGACACTATAGGCCAAATACTTCCTTTTCCTATTTCGTTACAACTACCGATTGTACCTCTAAGCTTTTCACCAAAATCAAAAAATAAGCATTCCTTTTTTCCAAATTACGAACAAAGTTCTGATTTGTAAGGGGCTTAGATAACTATAGATGTTGTCACTGAATAATTCAATATCAAATTCGGTTCCAAAACTTTTACATTAACTCAAACTTCATTGATTCACCGATTTACCAAGCCGAACAAAATAAATCATTGAATGTCATTCTCTACGAATTCAGCAAATCTGTCCGAATATTTCAATTTGACCTCAACTCCGACCAACCGATGATTAGACGATTACTGATTCTCCAAGCCCATTCGAATACGGAATACTTCAATTTTACGTCGAACTTCGCGGATTCTTCAACTCCGTTCGAAAACCATAACTGCACGTAAAATAAAAGCATACAATTTAAAAACAAAATGAAAGTGACTCGCTAAGGCCATCGGGAAACTTTATTTTCACGTCAAATATTATGGCACACTTGTAATTTGTTTCATGAGGTTGCCATCATCATCATCATCATCATCATCATCATCATCATCTGCGATACTACACCAAGAAAATGAATGACAATGGTCAACGAAAGCTATGATCGACAGGATTCAATTAAATAGTGTGAATCAATCTTTTCGTCATGAGAAGAAGAATTATTTTCAACGGCATCCTCAAAATTATTAAGATACCCCCTCGTTATCATGATCATCGACATCATGCCCATTCCCACGGCATTCAGCAACATCATATTTCACATCCACCTGTGTACCCGGTACCCAATTAGACATGAAAGGAGGCACAATAAAACCCGCTACCTCCACAGTCACCTGCCCTGGTCGAATCTTCAACTCATACTCTTTTGAACTTTTCCGAATGAGACAGATCTGGAGTTGGTCGCATAAATCGAAACTTCAACGACGTTTTCGGTGTCGTTTCGGACCGTGCATGTAGCATATCGTCGATTGTCGTTGACGGTGCAAAAGTTACATTTACTGATTGAACCTGAGACTACCTGGTATTGATCTTACTCTGTTGCTGCTTCTAACGATGATGATCATGATCCATTATACACATCACCTCATCATGCATATAGTGGAATGACGTAAGAGTATGGTGGATGTGGATGCGGATGATAGGAAAATAAAGGTATAATGTATGGAAATATGTGAAATGAGAATCCGGGACAATTGAATTCGATTCTCAGGTCTCATAATGGCGAATATTCAACAATGATACGACCAAAATATCTTCACAATAAGTAATGGAAAATATATATGGTTTTGTAAATTTGTGACATTGTCATTTATTAATGAGAAAAAATTATGAAAGGTGGATGGAAAATATGGAAAATTACTTAGTGTGTTGTTGATAAGTAGACGGAAAAATATGTCGATTAACAATTGGTGTTTTTGTGCTTTTTCTCAAATAAGAATAACAATGTCGTCGCTGTCGAATACCGGTAAACAATTAATAACACGAATGTTTCAACATGCTTCCACGTAGCTTTGTGTGAATCCATTTTCCAGTAGACACTTCGTAATAAAAGAGAACCAATAAGCAGTCTACAAAGCGAAATTCAAATCCGAAGTCGATCAGTTCCCTCAGGATACTCAACGTACCTTAAAACGAGCGAATAAAACAGGGCGCTGGCTCAGCGTCATGCCTTCGCACGTTGGCGGAACAATCCTATCTTCGACCGAGTTTCGCGATGCTCTAATGCTCTGATATGCACGCGTACCTTCAAACATACCAACTTCTTGCGACGGTTGTGGCGAGTCCAAGAAGTATGATGTGAATCACGTCCTTGACTGCAAAAAGGGTGGATTAGTCACAGCTCGACACGACGTAATTCGTAACGAACTCAGAGATCAAGTAGCACATGTGTTCAGCCCATCCCGTATCCAATGCGAACTTATGATTAATCCTGCTCCGATGCGTGCCAATGGTACTAAAACGCATGTGCCAAGTTCTTCCTCCTCGTCCGACTTTTTGAATGCGGATCGCGGTGATCTATTGATTCGCGGCTTTTGGGAGGGATCGACTGATACCATTATTGACGTTCGCGTGATGAATTTTGACAGCATATCTTATAAGAATTTGCCACCCAAGAAGGCTCTTGAACGACAAGAGAAAGAGAAGAAAAAGAAATATTGCAAACTGTGAGAACCAACGTCGCCATTTTACACCCTTCGCGGCATCGACGGACGGAATGTTCGGCTTTGAAGCCCGAGCATTTCTCAAAAGGCTTGCAAAGTTGCTTGCAGAAGAATGGGAGAAGCCTTATTCAACAGTAAGGGGTTTCATTAATGCTCAAATGAGTATTTAGTTAGAGACTTTACATGTCAAGCAATATTTGAAGATTCGAGTAGAGCTTCCAATACAATCGAATTAGCCGAATGACTAAGACAAGCACCGAACCTCGTTAACATAAAGAATTATACGAATGTAGCGAGATGAAAATTACTTACAATTTATTTTCTTAACTATTATTAATGATACATGTAATGAAATCGCAGACACATCCATAATTGTCGTTTTTACCCATTCCTTTACTTCAGGAATGCAAATATAAAGTGTTGCAGGATAATTTTACCTTTGCTGGTATGAGTCCGCATTAAGTGTCCAAATGAGATGATGGTCAACTTTGCTGGCGAAACTCCCCTTTCAGTGCTCTTTTTTGAATAAAAGTTGGCGTCATATTCGTCAGGATAATTTGGCCTAGTACTAGATCTTCCAGGTCTAGCATCTGAGAAAATCTCAATATGGAGTAAGAGAAGTGGTAAAGATGTTCAGAAATGGTAAGGACTGACGAGAGCAAAGGTTGAAAATGGAAATAGACAAGTATTTGGGCCAGGTGGAATCCGTAAAAATTTTGTGTAAGATTGGACGAACGGGAGAAAAGCAGACAAATACTTTTGTGCCTCAGTTTTTCGTTTCAACGAATGGCCTCATTTCTCCTTTAAAAGATATACTTTTCATTTACGTTACTCACAGGTACTCGATTGAAATTGATTTCGGTGTTTAAGTCGTGGTTGCGATTCATATCTCCTCACTCCCTATGAACCAACTTCTCAGCATCGGGCTTACAATTGATTTTGCATTAAAGCATTTAATGCTGGTTTTTCAGGTTTATTAAGTGGATCACCCCGTACTTCTCTTGTGCTGATCGACCTAATGTAGTGATGTTCTTATTAACTCAAGTTTGGAACCAAATATGCACTTGTTTTTTCAATATAATTAGCTATCATACTCTTCTGAATCCAGCTGCAATTTCGAGAACAAGACAAACGCAAAACTTACTTCACTACCAGATTATTTTGATTTTCTCAAACCAGCATTCACAAAAGATTGATTCTTAAAAGATATAAAATTCGATGGAGCTTCTTTATCAAATATTGATTGCTTTAAACTTCGACTTTCTCAAAATATTCTGAAATATCTTCTTCGGAAAGGATGACAGCTGAAGTTATAAACGGGCGATCAGCAATTGACCAGCCATCTGAACGAGGCATTGAATTGATCAGATTAACAGTGTCTATGCCATGAATGATTCTACCAATACACGGATCTGCTGGTAAGCGGTTACCCGATTCATCGAATTCAGTTACAAATGTTTCTGTATTATCGATCGTTGAAATGAAAAAGGATGGTCCAGTAGGATATGTTGTGAAGCCGATTGAATATTGTTTGTGAGGATAGCTTTTAGTGTACTCGCTGAAAACAGGTGACATCCGAACACCGGACTCAATAAATTTATTTAATAAATTTTCTCCGGTTGGTCCCTCTGGAAGCAGGGCAACAAGATTGTCCGTCCTAAGAGAGAAGGCACAACCATCATATGACATCAACTTGACAGATTCCAAAAAAACATCTATTGAATGGGGCATTATTTCAAAGGGCGCCATTTCTACAATGAAAGCGCCTTTAACTTCATTAAAATCATACTGTTCCGTCGGAGGAAAGTGGACTGAAAATTTCACAAAATAAGGCGGAGTTCCATACTTTGAAATCAGGGATCTTCGACTAGCTTCTTGGATATTATTTCGCATCATACTGTATTCCTCTTCAATATTACTTAATAAGACTTGGCTTTCCTCGACTTGAGCTGTCAGCATATCCTTCACCTGCGTGATTTCGTTCATACTTTCTTTCATGGCATGTAATTCATGATGAGCCTCCCTTTCGCTGTCTCCCGAATAATTTTTCATTTCTTGTATCTCCTGTCGTGCCTCGTCTAATTTTGTGCGTAAATTATCAGTCACTGCTTCATAATCGCTATTGCACTTTTTCGCTTCGATCAAGAATTGCTCAGCACGCTTTTCACACTGCCTTATTTCTGCATCCTTTTGCACAATTTGATCATTTAAACCATTCAACGTCGACTGAAGATTCTCAACGCGAGCCGAAGATGCGGAGGAAGAATCCGAAATATACCTCTCGAGAGCCTGCACTTTCTCACTATATTGGCGATTGCTTTCAACTGAAGTCGTCAATTCATTTCTCAATGTAGCAACCACATCTTCAATCTTAGACAGATCTACAACCGCCATTTCATATTTAATTTTGAATGCTTCCGCTTCAAGCAGCGACTTGTTCAATTGATTGATCTCCGACACGTTCGTTATGCCATAGGACTTGAGCGTTGTTAGATGCATGTTCATGTCAATAATAAATCTATGCTCCTTCACAATACATGTCACGATAATGCCAACAGTAGCTAAAAACGTGAACCAATGAGTTAAAGATATTCCCATTTTGTGTTATTGATGTCCTGGTAGCAGTCTCAAGAAAGGATGATGCATGTATATATTTTTGACTTTGATTTTTGATGTTGTCGTCAATCGTCAAGAGCCAAGAGTCAAGAGTCCAAGTCTCTGGATAAATTAGATTTTGAAATACCCGGCATTGAAATACACACACGTACTTACTTTCCTACATAAATTTAGGTTTTATTTTGTTAACGTTTTTATGTTTTGGGTTGCAGGTTGCAGAGTGTAGGTTGTCCAAATAGAAGCCATTTTCATTATCCGAGAATTTTTCGTTTCAAAGCACACTAAAGTATTATTAATAACTCCAAAATATTCTTTTAACACTATGAATTTTCAGCTTCAAATGTAAATGCCTACTTCATATAGAACATAGCTGTAGGTTACAATTTCATGTCACCTACGACGCTGTGAAATTGTTTTCATATCAGGGAGATTCATACCTGAAGAACAACTAATATTTCTTTTCAACTTTTCACAAATTTCCCTACAATAGTTGCAGTACCGATATCTGTGTACAGAAAACGACCAATTTTCATTGGACACCACTTTAAGTTCACATGTAAGAAGAGGAACAGTTCGAACTGAATTAAGACAAAAACGTGCATATACGAAGTACACTCCATACTCAGTCGCAACGACTTCCATCTTAACATCGCATGAGCATAAACGAGTAACATCTAAAGTTCTTTTCAAATTTGTTCTGCTATAAATCCAGTTTCATTTTTAGATCCAATGCAAGTTTCGTCTTCCATTTTTCAGGTAGCTATTGTCCATTCCTTTAATAATGAAGAGAGGACAAGAGTCATAGAGTTCCTGTTCTCAGAGCGCTTTTCTCGATATGGAGAGAAAGTTACTTTAATCGAATGTGGCTTATTTGGTTAACAACAATTGGGAACATAGGAAGTCCGTTGAAAAATACGTAAAACAATGTATTTCAATCCAAAACTCTACACAATCTAATAATCTAAAACTCTATACAATCTAATGGAAAAGAACAGCTTGCTTACCTGCTGTATGGTGCGACATGTTTTCTATGTAAGCATCTACGATTGAGGAAATATTGCAACAACTTCTAAGCTTGCAACTTCCGTGACTCTGATCTTGGTGAATGAGCCTGAGCAAGTTATGTTTCGAGTACATCATTCCACCCATGCTCCGCTTGTCGTCAAAATAGTCAAGAATAGATGATTGTCATGGATGGCATTGACATATAAAACACCGAGAATGTATTCAAATGTTCTACGTCTTTTCGTTCAATTATGTCGATGTTACATGGAGGTGCGAAAAGTCACTAGACATAATAGTGTCTCGCCTCATGAGAAAAAGTATGATATGAGATATATGAACTATCAAATCTGCATTCTTCTTCTGATTGATTGTTCGAAATATAATAGCAACCAATATTTGAAATTATCATTTGAGTAAGTAATGCAAGGGTTGCGATAACTATTTTACGGGTACGACATGACATATATCTCGCGTAACACTGCAACCCAATGACATTTTTATCAAAATCCTGAGCCGCATCACATTAACTTGAACATCCAACTTTCTCTCAGAACAACAAATCTTTTATATCTAATCATAAGTTGAGACGTGTACTTTATTTCTTGAAACACATCCCGCCAAAGGTTTGAAAAAACTAATACAACTTCTGCTTCTTTGAAAGTTCCCTGTGAACACCTCTGGTCCATACGGTAATTGCAATGATCGGCGCACAAATCATCAAGACCACTAGCACACTGAGCCACCAGGGAAACGCATCAACGACCTTACTGAGTGATGTTTGTGGCATATTTCGTAATGGCAAATCAAAAATACTGAAGAGGATCAAGCCTTTGGAAAAAAAAATTGTGTACGAACGGTCACATATATATATGGTATGGAGAGATCAATGGCCAAAAAACACAACATGTCTCGAATCTCGAATCTCTCACAAGAATTTTGACTTGATAGGCAATCCTAAACGTTCGCGTGTACCGAAGAGTCATGCGATATACACTGACAGAGACACAGTGTATACACATATAATACCGGTAGGTAGCTGGTAGACACCGCCGCGTGGAAAGCGGAAACACACTTCTGCGAATACGAGATACATGTAGAATGTAGAGATACGAAAGTGTAGAGCATGAAAAATTTCAAAACCAAAAGCACGTCTCCCGGTCCCACCGAAAGAAAAACTGTAATGGATGAGAGATGATAAATATGTGATGTTACTGACTTGATAAACATACAAGAACACATGAGACATCCATCCTCATCCTACCTTTACATCCTTCTCTAATAGCAATCTATATACATACATACATACATACATACATACATACATACATACATACATACATACATACATACATGGCAACGATTCATCCAAGAAGGACCAACCAAAACAAACGATTATCAGGTTCCTCCTCGTCCCCTGGAATGAATCCTGCTGTTCGAACCCCAACCAAAGATACGTCTTCTTTAGCTTCTCACCATCAGCACATGTCCGTTGCTGGGACGACTATTTCGGCATCGCGGCCTCAACATCCTCGGGCATCGGCGTCGTTTAATCCTAGATCGGTTCCGGTGGGTCAAGGTCGTGGTGTTTCGTTGCGATCTTTCAATGATGATGATGAAGTGCATGCGTGTGAATTTATGAAAGAGGCTCTCTGTACCTTTGTATGGGCTATTAGTGCCTGTTTGCTGAGGGGGTTTGCGGAATTAATTTTTAGTTTGAAGGACTTGTCGGAGTGGTCATCGGATATGTCTTTTGTGATTCGTTTTCCTGTAGGAGCTATCTCGTCGTGTATCAGCTTTGTCGAGAGCTGTTTGCCGCAAAAGTTTAGGGCGGGATTTGCATTGGCGTCTGGGTTTATCTTCGCTGCTCCGATATTACTATTATTACTAAAGCGGCATTTTGGAGTTATGCCCAATCTTCCCATTCGAATTTGTGAGATGATCATGGGAAGATTGGCTCCTAGGGAACTTGCGCTTTTGGTACCGATTCATTTCCTTGCTGCTGTTGCAGGGACATTTGCCCTGAAGTTATTTCTACCGGGGGTTGTTGCATCTCATACTCTTGCTCCTATTGTTTATTCAGAAGATGAAAGTTATTTACTTAATTTGCTGAGAGAGACGGCTGTAACCAGCGCTTTTTGTGTCGGATTACTAGTGACACCGGTACTTTTTCATCTGAACAAAATGCCTGTATTCTTATTTTCGACTCTTATACTGTCACCTCTATACTTGATCAGCGTAGATATTCATACTGAAATGGCTAGCTCTTTTAGTCCAGATCTTATCTATGCCTTGAGATGTGTAAGTCGTCATGAGGAAATGCCATTGCGGCAGAGTGGACATCTTTTTGGACCCATGATTGGAGGAGCTATTGCTGGATACATTATGGCAACATATTTCCCAGATGATGGGTCGCCATATCACTACAATGCAAAGCAAAATAAAGTTGGGAATAGATTTTCTAAGTAACTGTAGCTGGAAAAGAGTAATTCTTGATTTATTTCAAATACACTTAGCGTTCTCAGGGCAAATATTTAATGGCTAATTGAGCAAGCAGAATAGTTTTAAATATTCCAGTTATTCATGTTATAAAATGAAGCAGTACCGCGTCCATTTCTTAATATTGAGATAGCACAATCCAGCTAAAGCTTCAAAGAGGAACATTTGATGACGCTCCTTTATTGCCTTCATGTAACCTTATATGTACTGAAAGCCCCCATAAAAGTTGTCCATCTAACGATTAAGGTTTAATTTGAAGTCCGACTTAGAGTCGCACCTGATGGCGCGCGGAGAGATCGGTCAGGAGGCCGAAATAAAGTATGGCGCGTAGCGGAGGAAATTGATTTTCAGTCACTTCTTAAGATTTAGCGACCTGAATTTGTTCTTCGGAAGTCTCGTCGCCTTTCTCTTGAGTGAGTAATGTTGTGAAACGCCTGTCTTCGAGCAATGTATAATATGAATCGCACTGAAAAGTCTAGCAGTCAAAGGATAAGTAACTTCAACAACAGATTTTTCAATAATCTGTATATTTAAAACGCTCCAAAATCCAATATCATTTGCCAATCTAATGTTTGAAAACTCACTAGACTATTTCCTAATATTGAAGATTTTTGTCATGACGAGCTCATCATCATTTCAAATGTAATCGTTGGAGATTGCAATTTTATGGGCTCCCCATCTTTCAAAAAGTCATGCCTAAGCGCTTCGTTTACAGATAGTCTTTGCGTAGGATTAAAATTAAGCAGGCTTCTCAAGAAACCTAAGCCAACGAAATTACCTGTGAATAGTTCATGCCTTAGCCCCATATGGAATCGATCGCAGTCATGTATTGATGGATTACATTGCAATTGTGTCTTAAACGAACGCAAGTTTCCTTGAAGCAAGATGTATGCAATTATACCGACAGACCATACATCGGCAGCAAATAGATCCACACCATCACCTGCTGTTGATGAGAATAGCTCAGGTGCTGCATAGAGGAGTTTCCCATAAAATATATCTTGTGGCGTGCGAACTTTTCGTGGTGACGAGAAGCCGTTTTCATTAACATGAAATGGAATTCTACGAGATAACCCCAAGTCGATAAGTTTAACTTCTTCACCAAAAAGAAGAAGGTTTTCAAAAGAAATATCACGGTGACACAACCCAGCCTTTCGTTTGACATCAGTATACTTGTTAATTTGACTCATATAGTTGCACAACACGACAAGGACTTACCATTGCATGCATGAATTGAAGCCCCCTCAAAATTTGACTTATGATAGTTTTAACTTGATTAATTGGAAATTTATCATTGGGCGGTATAAATTCTTGTAGTTCCCCGTCGTAAACAGGCATTACGCAATAGATATTGGTTTCATCTTCGAACAATAAATCGTATTGCTCTACAATATGACGTCGATGACTTTGAACGTTACTATCATCAACAAAATGTAGCAGTTGCATAGAAGCAAACTCGCTAAAGGGATTTTCACCAAAAAAGTGTTTCCTGCTACTTTCCCTTCTCTCTGTAATCGACACTGCTTTGATAAAACACATACGCTCCGTCTTTCGCCACTGGACAGTTTGATTGGAACAAGAACACCTACTATAACGCTTTAAGACCCACGCCCGGAAGGCTTTTCCATACAAAGCATTGCAAGGATTCCTAAGGTCATCAGCCCAATATGCTGTGTCAGCTGTACGATCTTGGCAATAGGGATGTTGTGTGGATAATGCAAGGCACTTGACGGCTTCATTCCCTTTTTCCACACCCAACCCCCAATCTTCAACATCGGCATGAAAGTCATCGCCAACTAATGTATCCTCGAGTCGATGATACGAGCAATAGTCATCACCCGCCTTTTCATATGGAACAATTACATTGTTACAAAGAACGACATTATATCCTCCATTCCGATCGTCGTCATTAGGAATCGCGACGTATACTTTTTCTCTCGAAACTCTCCTTGCTAAAGCTTTCGGGAGAGGTAGAGGCTCTTCGACGGCAGCATCATTTCCTTGATCGCGATTGGGATTATTCATATGAAATGTTGTATATATTAATAATAATATTTGTGATAGGTTTGTTGGGGAAATGTATTTTTGTTCAACTTTCTTTTGTGACTTTTGACTTGAGTCGAGTTTGAGCGAGAGTAAAAGTATTTTTTATGAGAAAATTCCCAAAATGTGCCGTTTGGAGTGCAACTTTCCGAAAATGGAGAAAATCGCAAATTTTAGACTTTTTGCACTCCAAAATCGCAAATTTTAGACTTTTTTGAAGCCTCCATAAGTAAACAATGTCAGCTACATATATAGACAACATTACATATAGCAAAACT
>Ga0115008_10002662_pt1 | contig 14769 bp, 11 predicted proteins | sample FraStrMetagenome_FD_87164 | JGI IMG/M metagenome (GOLD analysis project Ga0115008, IMG submission 87164) | Marine eukaryotic phytoplankton communities from Arctic Ocean - Fram Strait ARC3M Metagenome | ecosystem: Environmental > Aquatic > Marine > Oceanic | place: Fram Strait | collected...
AAGGAAGGTGTGTATCTATTTAGCACGACTGGGGTGTGTCTACGTTTTACTTATGGCACATGTTCCTTAAGTGTTTTGAGGGTGCTACTTAGTGAAATTACTCGAAAAAATTTTCTCAAATAAAATCATATACAGTTTAAAAAAAAAAAAAAAGTGTACATGTACCTATCTCCGGTAAACTACAAATAGAACCCAATGTGCTTTTTTTGCAATATGATCTCTCAATATGAATATGATCTCACGTTCACGTTCAATTTTTTTTAATCCAATCAGAATGGATTATTTTTCGGACAAAGCTAATTTAAAAAATGCACGTGAACGTGAGATCATATTCATATTCATATTTCGTTAGTTGGCAACCCCTATTACTCTCAATTCGAATATAAAATGGAGTAGTGTTGATAATGAACGCGCTCAAATATTTGAAAATGATAATTTATGACACACAATCAACGAATACCATGTGTTGCAGAAGAAGTTTTGCCATGCTTCAAGTGACGTTGGCGTACTCCCTACAATAAAATGAATCGTGGAATAACAATTGATACTGTTTATAGTATCAAAAAGAGATAGAATTAATGACGTTCATTGTTTATTCGTGTTTAAGAGCTACATTCGATACTAGCCATCCTCCTACTGAAAACAGTCTTCCAAATGAAATAAGTCTACGGAGAGTATTCAATCTCCTAAGGAGAACTTGCAGCAGGTCAGTATCGTTGATGCCAAACATTTTGCAAAGGTCAGGATCTCGTTTCAATTGTTGACAGAATGAATGCGATGACTATTTTTAGCTAAAAAATATGGAATTCCGAAATACAAATTTACATCTCGAACTCCTAACAATTTTTGTGGCTTCTACGGTTAACGTTGACTTGCACTTGCAATCACGGGACCAAATCAAGGCCACTGAAAATTTGATGGTTGTGCACAGTGTTAGTTTCAAGCTCTACCCATGAATATGAAGCATTACGGAGTATTCGTTGTTTACACTTCATAATAATTTATAAAGATAGGTCAATATACTTTAGACTGCTACTCCCACCTCGCAAATAAGTTAATGACGGCTTTAATTGCCGACACGAATAAGGAGCATCTAGAGAGAATGCGAACCTATCAATGGAGAGAGTATCTTGTTTTCATTAAAAATGTGAAAAGAATCTTCGCAAACAAGTTATTACATAATATTTTTGAAAACATAAAAAAGAGATCGTGAACTTTACGATATTCCATTGTCTTCGCTATTCAGCAGGCGCTCTCGGTAATTTTTAATTTTCTTTTTCATCTTATATTGACTTCCCCTTGCTGCTGCAAAGGATACGAAGGAGAAAGTAAACAGTACCATTGAGGTACCAACAAAGAGAGAAGCCTTCCTATTCAAATATTTTGTTTTCGATCTTCCCTGACGCTCCTCGTTTGGTGCAACATTGCCGAAAATGAAATCACCATATTTAATATTAAGAATAGTCCCCTGCGCAGTCGCAAGTGCTAAGCAATCAGCTTCACATGCAAAGCTGTCATGGCTATGAAATTTCCAACACTACGAATCAAAACATACATGTAAGCGATTGTTCAAAAATTGATTTCAACACTCGCCAGCTTAACATACGCACCTGATTGATAAGAGACTCATCGTCCGTACCATAGTCGCCAATCAAGTATCCGTCCTGATATGTAGGGTAGTCCACGCAACTAGTGCACTCTCTGAATGTTTCAAAAATATCATTGAACTCCGTAAGGGTGTACTCCATAAGGTAGCTATTATCCTCACCGTCTCCACTTCCACTTAATCGCCTTCTTTCGTATCCATCGTCGTCATTTCCATAAAAATCATCGTAAGTGACAGACTTATCACTCAAAGGCCTGATGCAAGAGGTATCCTGATAAACCCCCATATGTAAATAACCTCCGCGAATTGGCATCACGTCTACATAAACAGGAGATCCGTGGTGGTATCCAACTTGTTTACAGTACGTACTGGTGTATTCCAGTGTCGCAAGCATAATATTGTATTCGTAGGAATCGTACGCCCAAACGTGTTTCGTTAACTGTTCGAGAAACTGGTAATAATCCTGACGATATACTCCCAAAAGTTTCCAGCTCGTGTTTCGTGTGTGACAATCCAAATCACTCGTATCCATCTGATTATCATTATTATTTTCCTGTTTTTCATCTTCTTCTTCTTCTTCATCTTCATTCTCCTGCTCCTCATTCCATTCTTCTTGTTCCAGTCCTCGGCGATCGTCACCTTGAGCATTTCCGTTCACATTACCTGATCCATCACCATCACTACCATCCCCTCGGACATGGGCAGCCCAAATAATCCACCGAGTACATCCATCTCCTTGATCGTCTCCACTTTCGACTCGCCTTCCTCCTTCTTCTCCTCCCCCTCCCGAATCATGAGAATTGTTTTCCACCATTTCATTGGGATCACAATCTATATACCCACCCAACATTCTAAATGCCTGATCCCACATATCATACTCCACATGCGGATCAGCGAGATAATTGTGATTGTATTGTTGCCCCTCCTTCACGTACTTGGCACTGTAGGAATTATACAGCTCGCGATTTTCACTCTGGTCGACGGTTGCCGTCTTACCCCTCAAAAAGTCAGCAGGCTCAAACCAACCTGAGTTACCTAAATCTTCTCTTTCCATAAGTTTTTCAATGTTTATCGGTTCAATGTTTTGTAGATTTGGTTTGTAGGAGGATGATGGGTCATGATAAGCCTTGCCATTATTACTGGTTGCTCCAGCAACGAACAACGGTGCTTCTTTACCGCCGTTCCGCAAAGCCAAACCCACTGCAAATGACAGTTGACAGATCCTCATCATTGTGCGATAAGGGCAATTATTTGTGGTTGGTTGGTTGGTTGGTTGGTTGGTTGGTTGATTGAGAGGTGCTGTCTGTAGGCTCTTTGGATGTTTAATACAAATGTGCGGTACTCTGAATATATGCACATGTCATTTTTTATGTTTATTTTTCACAAGCCAGAGGTCAAGCCTGGTTGATTCCGCATGTACTTATTGTATATTGTGCAATGCGAACTCATAATTGTATGTCATGTATGAGGACATATTCTCTCGTATCATGTCGTATCATTGCTCTACGAGTGCTAAGTCCTGGGAACGAGCTAGCCTGGGCTAAAGGGCGATGAAAGAAAGATTCTTATTCTTTATGATATAATTAATCCAAGTTGTTTGTCTTTTTGATAAGTAAGATCTCAAATGTCGATAAATATATTTGCTTAGATATAGTGATGATCGCCGATTGAGAAAAGTTATTCATGTCGTCAGCGACGGGTTACTTAAGGCAACGGCGATCATTCATATCGTGCATGCTTGGAACAACTTTGGTGTACCACGTATCCATGTCACAATTTACTTTTTCTTGTAAATTTAGATAGATAGAAGGCATATATTTCAACGAAGGAGGAAAGGTACAGATACTGGAACGGCCTCACATCATAAGCGAAAATATTAAAATATTATGTCAAGAAACAGGGTGAGCCTCCGTCTATCCACTCGTGGCGACAAGCCTCCCCAGCTTCCTCTAAAAATGGAATATGATATTGTTGGGGTGGAAACAACGCTATTCGTTTCACCTTCCGCCATCAGTGCATGCAAAAGTATCGGCACGCAACCTTCCTTAAAGATTAACCGGACTAGTACAGTTGAATCAGATAAGGAGACAACACCGAGCGAGATTGTTGGGAAGTTGGATAAGGATATGTTGCTCCGCAACGCAGGAATTGTTCCTTTGAAGGAGAAGGCAAATAAAGAAAAGGCGAAGGGAAAAATGAGTTGTTGTGATACACGCGCTACGGAATGCCGTGATGCGTTCGACACAATCTCATGTTTGAGCAGTAAAGTTGAGTCAATGTTCTGTGGAGGGTTGTCTCACATTGAAGGCGATCGCCAAAGCGAAAGCAATCCACTACTGGATTTGGACGATGACGATTCATATGAAGAAGATTTTTCGCAGCAACCGCGTTTGGTAGATACTATGAGTAGTGAAAGCACAATTGATTGGGATACAGGAACCATGTCTATTGAAACTACAGACATGACGTCGCAAGGAGATCACATGAAAATCAAAATTGTTAACGGAGACGAGTCTCTACAAAAGATCTTAGATAAGGTCAAAGTCTCAAGTATTAAAGTAATCAAAGAAGATCGAGACAAACCACTTCGAGGAGTTGCTTATCTTCAACGTTTTAAAGATGAAAATGCGAAAACTGATTCTCTAAATAAGATTGATGAGGATTCGTTGGCTTTGTCGGACAAAAGCAATGTGGATAAGGATATTGTAAATATGATTGCAACGGGTTGTGCGAATACTAATTTGGATGGGGAAGCGCGGAGTGAAAACGTCGGTCAAACCTTTTTCAATCTAAACGATAGCCCTCACTGGAGCACTTGCAGTGAAGAGGTATATGGTTGTGATAATCGCGATGCCACCAACACCCTTGGCATTGGTGCATCAGCGACTATTTCAAAAGATTGCAACAGCTTTTCGACTAGTGGTACTTCTCCTGAAGGGGAAGGTGAAAATGGCACTGCTTATGCCTATGGCAACGTTGTCGAATCTAGGACAGAAGCTGTGCTTGCATCTGATGCAACCCGCGTAAGTACTGCTGTGCGCAATCCAACCTCATCTCCAAAACGCGAATAAATGATTTGTGTTGAACATCATAGTCTTGTTCGGAAAGATTGTGAGCAATAAAAGGAAAAATTTAAATGTAGACGAATTAATTACCTACTTATTTTGTTGGTTACTTTCATTAGAAGATTCCATAATTATGGTTATTCTGCTTCGTAGTTGCTACCGAATGGGGATGAGGATGAGTCATCAAAAATTGGTCTGACAGGCAGAGGGCGAGACATTGGTCTCAAAGGAGAAAATAAACACAAATAGCAAGTCAAAACATTTTCATCAATCGTATGTATTTATCTACGAGTCTACGAGTAGCAATTGAATAGAAAAAGTGCCTCTATTTAGTGAAATACCAGGAGAAGTTGATAAGAAGCGGGATTTTGTTTACCGAAAACTTGCTGAATGTACTATCCCCTTTGCCTCGCCTGGATTCCTGAAGAATACATGCTTTCTCCGCCACTATCAGGTGATGAAGCACCTTATATTGAAAAAAAAGATCCTTTTTATCTTGTTAGGTATTACGCTAATTTTCGTCTCGCTACATTCATACGAGATTCTTTATGTCAACGAGGTTCGGAACTTGTGTTGGTCATTCGGCTAGATCAATTGTATTGGAAACTCAGCTTGAATCTTCAAATATTGCTTGACATGTGGTTTTCTTTACATGTACTTTGTACGTATCATTTTCTTCTTTCCGTTTTTATCGGACAACGGTAAAGAAAGTTAAGATTTTGCCAGAAGGATATGCGAACGTTCGCACCAAAATTTGCGCCACTCGATTCCTCGATCCATCTCCACATCTCCACACTCAAATCACATCAAAACAGTTCCAAGAACGTTGCGCTGCTGCTCCCTAATTTGAGATTATGAAAAACGATTGCGACCTCCCAACATTTAACTCAACATGCACAGAAGCAATTATTTCACCCTGTTGTTCATTTTGTTAGTTGCATTCAGTTGTTGGTGTACGTCTTTTGCTCCTTTTCGTGCCAACGTCCGTCGCAAGAGTTTTGTTTCAAGAAAAAGAAAAAGAATAATATATCGAGTTGCTGCTGCTGCTGCTGCCAATAACGATCAAGGAGAATATGGTGACAAGATTCCAACTGCCATATCGAATACTTCGAAACCAGCATTTACATGGGATCATGTAGCTTTGATGCCCTCCAACGAAATTGCATATTTCTACCTCACCAACGAATTGGGGTTGGATGATGATGTTATGTGGAAAATAACGCTCGAGTATCCGTCCGTTTTAGGTTTTCGTGTCAGTACGTTACAGAAAAAGGTGTCGTTTTTGCGAAATGAAATGGATTTAGATGATGATGATGTACGTCAGATGATTTCTGCACAGCCAACGTTGCTTAACTTGAGTGTGGAGAATAATATGAAACCGACCATCGCGTTGCTCGTTGAAAATTTGGGTTTCGACAAAAAGGAGCTTCGAGAGCTCATGTTGGCAGTGCCAGCTGTGATTTGCTACTCGATTGAAGATAATCTAATTTTTAAGCTAGCCTTCTTTCTGATTACGTTGAGGCTTACTCCTGTTGAAGCGAGAAGGCTTTTTTTGAAGGAACCAAGATTGTTGACTTGCAGTGTGGACTTGTCGCTGATCCCCAAGTATCATTTTTTCCATGTCGAACTTTTATTTACTCCAGACGAAATCAAAACGATGACGATGAAGGATCCTTTAATTTTTGTTTATAATCTTGAGGAAAATTTGCGCAAGAAAATTGTCGACTTTTTTATGTTGACGTTGTCGATGGATGAAGCTCAAATTCGTGCTTTGCTAGTAAAATACCCTTTAGTATTACGCTATTCGCTTGAAGATCATATAAAGCCTATTGCACGATACTTTTTAAATGAGCTTGAATATTCAAAAACAGGTGTGCCTACATATTGATGTGAACTATTTCACGATCATTATATTCTCATTTTTATGGTTTTGTGCAAAAGATCTACGTCGAACTGTTTTGAAGTACCCCAGACTTTTTACTCTTTCATTACGTAAAATAAAGTCGGTTGTCGGTTTTCTTAGATATGAGCTTGGTCTTGAGTATGAGAATATGAAACGGGTACTTTTTTGTTCTCCGCAAATATTAGGACTGCATCCGCAATATAATATAAAAACCAAGATGGATTTTCTTCGTGGCTCTCTTGATCTAACTACAGAAGAGCTTGAAAAATTAGTGACATGCATGCCGACCCTTTTCCAGTTGAGCATTGAAAAGAACATGAAACCCAAACTTGAGTATTTGAAAAACTGCTTTCAAGATGAAGGCAAACTCAAACAAGTGCTGATTGCTTTTCCGGTCCTTCTGGGCTATTCATTTGAGAAAAGACTTCAACCCAGAATGCAAAGATTACTTGATATTGGCGAGAATCCAGGGAAAATAGTGACAGCAATTGTTTTAACTGAAAAGAAATTCGATGAGTGGATCCAAGACCGAACAATAGCCATGGAATATAAAAGACGGATAATGGAGGAAAAGCGCAAGGAAGATGAAATGAACTACATCGCCAAAAGGAAAGCTCGCATCGTAAAATGGACAAGATAGATAATATTGTGTATTAATTACGAAGCACAGCGATCGTACAACAACTGACAATATAAAGAGTGGGAATATTGTCGCTCAATTACCAGATAGACTTATGGCATCAAACTATTTTGAAATAATCACAGTGATAAATAATTCATTCGCTCTCGAGTGCAATCATGAGATGGCGAAAGGTCAGGTTTGACCAGGTTACTTCCAACAAGGATCGTACTATGAAAATAACAGTTCGTACAAAAGCATCAAAGTAAGTTGAAACAAGAAAGCCTGTATGCAAATCAATTTACGATTGAAGCGCAAGAGTTATTCCGACTTCCGACCCACATATAAAAAAGTCCAACTATACCAGCTATTGAAATTACACTGTACATGGAAATCTGTACATATCTAAATTTACAGAGAGGAAATTAGATAATTTAAGAGATAAGAATGTACCTCACGTTCCAAAAGTGTCATGAAGATCAACTTTTGTTTTATCATTAGCTTACTTGTATCCATCGATTTCGTTTTCCACACCATCATCAAGCAACGTCTCGGACAAGCTAATTTAGATACCGCAACGACAGATTCCTACGTGATCACTCCGTTGAAGTTATGAGAGAGATGATGGACCTTCAGACAAGCACTGTCGTACGGTTTCTGTTTCTGTAATTTTCTTTTTCTATATTGCTTGTCCTAAAAGTTTTATTAGTACATCTCCATTCCAACACCATCTTCAATCCACACAATATACACTAATTACCAATGACTTCATCGGCCAACGATGACGTGCGGGATGCACCTGTGAACGATATTTCATACTCGAAAGGAGCAACAGAACATGATGAGTCGGGGAGTCATTGCACCGAAGATAAACAAGAAAGTATCACAAAGAACGACGAGACAGCATCCGTGAAAAGAACGATGAAGGTTCCCGCTGAAGATAATGATGATGATGATGATGATGATGAGCAGGAAGAGGTAGAAGAATCTGATATCGATGACGAGGATGAGGAGGAAGCACCGATACTTAGCTGGTCCATGATTGGAAAATCCTTTCTCGTGGCTGTGATTGCGTCTACCACAAGCGTTTTTTATTTGAGAGATCCATCGTCTGATGTGAAACCTTCCTTTCGAAGTGAAGGCCATATCCATGTTGGAGAGCATCTTAAGTATGGTTCTTATTCTGAGTTTATGCAATACAGTCGGGTTGACAATGTGGATTTCTGTTGGAACAAGACGAATGTTTATGATTCAAAATCAAGATGTCTTGAGTCAAAGGACCAGTCGTTACAATTGATGGATTTTACTATGAAGACTGCGTTATTGGAATCGTTGTATAATTCATATGATTTTGAATTGAGAAATGCTGATACTTTTGATACTAGTGTAAAAAATATCGGTACCGACGATGAATTCCTAGAAGCTGAGACGGGTACATACTTTCTGCAGCGACCAAAATATCAAAGATCACGTGCTTTGGTTCATATGGACGCACCCGTATCTTCATACTATCATCTTAAAAATAAAGAGGACGGTGAAGATTTTAGCAATGCTGTCGATCCGTCCTTCACAGGTTTTGCAGGAAAATTTATCAACTTGAGCCAAAAACCAGTGTTGCTATTTTGGGATGGGCGAGAGAAGGCCCTTTTGTTGGACACAATACAACCTTTTGAGGCAGTCGGGACAGCTACATTTCCTGGCCACCAATTTTTCGTCACTCCTGAATATGACAAAAGTTACGTACTGCAAAGATTCTTTATCACAAGTGATACTAAAATAATGGTCTACGATGCAAAGCCCGATCAATCAAGTCTCTCCGACGAGGAAATTGCAAAGTATCACGCACAACTTTTAAACTTGGATTACGCTCGTGATTATCTTGTTACTACTAAAAGGCATTGGCTCTCAATGTTTCCTAGATCGCTTCCAAAACATTTTATGTGGAATGCCGACTATTTTTTTCAAGAGCATGTCGTCGAGACTCGAGAAACTCATTTTATTCGATTGCCAAGTAAAAAGGATCTTGCTCCTATCTATTATGAGGGCGAATACGGAAGCTCTCATCCGGCGCAAGCTCGCCCGCTGTCTTCTTATCGTCTTTCTACGAAAGCAATGGAGTTAAATCTCAAGGTTAGTATCGCCAAAATTGTTCAAGTAAAATTTGGAGCAAATTTCGAGAGTATAAATTTCTGAATATTTTGCTTTTTATTAGGCACTAAGTTGTTCTCCTCGGGTCTTTGAAGTTGAAAACTTCCTTTCCGACGTTGAAGCCAACCATATTCTTTCTCTGGCAACTGAAATGACACGCTCAACGACTGTTGGAGACGATTCCGATAACCATGTCAATGACAAGACGCGCACGTCATCAACAGCGTGGATTGAACGTCACGCGTCACCTATCCTTGATTCAATTTATCGTCGAGCTGCAGATCTGACGAATATCGATGAATCATTAATGAGGTACCGCGAAGATAAAACTGGGTTTACACATGAGTCGATAGCTGAGAGCTTGCAACTTGTGCATTACAAGGAAGGTACGCGATTTATTTGACTTCAAAAGTCAATTTGTAAACACTGGTTTTCCCATGTTTCTAATTTTCAATGAAAGGCGAGGAATATACGCCACACCATGACTTTGTATATCCCGGGGCTGATAGTGCATATCAAGGGGCTCGTTTTGCTACGATTCTACTTTATTTGAATGATGATGTGGAAGGCGGCGAAACCGTTTTTCCAAGGGCTGTAAATTCTCAGGTGCATTCCGGTTTGCAAGTCAAACCTGCTAAAGGAAAGGTACGTGTTCATCAACTATGCGTCTAAGTTGTGTGCAATTTGTATCAATCAAGAGCCTTTCATTTTACAGGCTATATTATTTTACAATATGTTGCCTGACGGGAACATGAATGACCTGTCTCAGCATGCGTCCTATCCTGTAAAGACCGGCGAAAAATGGTTGGTAAGTTGAATTTTGTGGTTCCCTTCACTAAATATGTTTATTTGTGTGACAAGGCTAACCTTTTTTATAATTTCGATGTACTCTAGGCGAATCTCTGGCTATGGGATCCAATAATTGAAATGAACTAGGTCCTTGTTGCTCAATTGATTCAAGTTGAATTTCTGCAAAATCATGGTCCATCTTATTCACCGATGGTCAAGCATTTGAAGAGTTGTTGACGTCTAGATATCTTAATAACATTACATGTCCAAATATCCTCTCAAATAGGGTCTTATGCATATGCCGATATGCAGTTTTAGTTCTCCGACTTGGAGTTAAGTAAATGTTTTAAGCACACCTTATTCATCTAACTTTTTTGAAACTTTCGATGTTCCCTTACCACACGGTGGAAATCAGCTATGGTCCTACCAGTATTGACGCACATCGTGCGGCCCTTTCGCGAGATTTATTCCTGGATGTATGGACTGAGTTAGACCAGACTAGGCGACCAGCAGCGTCGCCAACACTTTTCAGCTTGAACACAAAACACACAGTACACAGCACTCTTCAAATACCGGTACAAAATTATCATTCCATCCTTTTATCATCACCATGCCTCGACAACGCTTGTGAAGTGAGTACCATCGTTCGAATGCGATGGTTGTCGAAGCATGGTTATGATAAAATGATGGAATAATAATGTTGTAATTGAAGAGTGTTGTGCACTGTGTGTTGTTTGTTCAGGCTGGAACACAGTAGAGACGTGCGATTACATTTTTGCGGGTTGAAAGTTGTTGAATAAACTTTGCTGTACTTACTCATACCGCACGTCGCCCGACTGGATCTAGAGTATATGGCCTTGTAAAGTGCTTTGTTTGTGTAATACTACGAAACACACCACCAGTATACCGTATGAATACAACAACTGTAAGATACAAATTGTAATAGTATATGAGGATGAAATGTGCACCCAGTTCGATGGCCCAAAGCAAAATACCAATAAGTTGTTGGAACCGGTTCGTCAGTTCCTCATCTAGCAATTGAGTTACGCCCATTTCTGGTCTATATGCGATGACAATGACAATACGGAAGTAGCAATTGGAGATGATAATCCTAATCCTAATAATGTAATGGATGGAAATGATAATCCTAATCCTAATGATGTAATGGATGATAATGACAATAATAAGGAGTGTAAGACTTACACACGAAGCGGAAGGCAGGTAAGAACGCCGAAACGCTTGATAGCAAGTAATGAATGGGGGCAAACTGCCATCAACTACATGCCACTTAGTAGTGCAGAGCAAAACTACTATGCAGCACTTATGACAGCGTCGTCCATGAATATATGCCTTATGAAGTTGTTAACATTGGATTGAACATAAATGAATTAGCCGCTGTTGGAGCCGGTATCGGTGGAGGATTCTCAAATACCTCAGAATTACGTGTGCTTAAGTACAAGGAAGCTATCAACGGACCTGATCGTGAGCATTGGTTAAAAGCAATTGGAGAAGAGCATGAGCGTATGGTAAAGAACAATCTATTCAAAACTGTTAAAAGAAAGGATGCCCCGAAAGGATCTAAAATCATCACATCCACTTGGGCTTGTAAGAAGAAAGCTAATGGAACTTATCGTGCGAGACTGCATGGGCGTGGATACAAACAAGTCGACGGTGAGCACTACGACAGTTCAGACATCGCTGCACCTGTCACAAACGATATGACAGTGAGAAGCATGCTCGCCATTGAACTTATGGCTGGATGGATAATGCATGTATTTGATGTTAAAGGTACATTCTTGCTCGGAGACTTTGAGGACAATGTCACAATCTACATGGAGATTCCATAAGGATTTAAATAGTGGTACCGTACAGACGAAGTGTGGTTGTCATTACAAACCATATACGGTACGAAGCAAGCTGCTATGGCATTCTGGCGTATAGTTAATAAAGTGATGAAGAACATGAATTTTAACCGACGCGCCACGGATCCGTGTCTATTCTACAAATGAACAGATGAAGGACTAGTAGTGTAGTTGGTATGGGTCGATGATTGCCTGTGCATTGGACCTGAGAAAGCCTGCAAGCAAGCTCTTGCTGATATGAAAAGCCGATTTGACTGTGATGATGTTGGAGAACTTGCAGAGTATGTAGGGTGCAAAGTAACTCACAACAAGGGGGCAAGAACGATAAAGTTTACTCAGCCTGTGATGATTCAGAGTTTTCTGGATGAACTTGACATTACCGATGATATGAGAAAGCCACCCAATACCCCTGATGAACCCGGAACGGTGTTAATGTCAGTGCAGCCTGTTGACTACGCGCCGGAGAAGGTGCAAAGGTATTGTCGTCGTGGAGTAGGAAAATTACTTCATATGATGAGATGGAGTCGACGGGAGATTTACAATAGTGTCAGAGAACTATCAAGAAGCATGAAAGGAGATTCTTTCTTGCACGTCAAGGCTCTATATCGTGTTATGGCATATGTTTGCAGCACCCCGAAACGGGGATATTTCCTTAATCCAAAAGATAAATGGGACGGTAATCCAAACAGCTACAAATTTCGTATATCAGGCGAAGCAGATGCGTACTTTGCTAAAGATCCTTTAACTCGCCGTAGTGTCAGTGACAACGTGGCTAGACTTGAAGAAGTACCAGTAATTGTGAAAAGCGTGATGCAGAAACTTGTTGCGATCTCAGTTACTGAAAGCGAATTGTATTCGAGAGTAACTTGTGCCCAGGATATGATGTATTTATGGAGGCTATGTCGAAGCGCCGGAATCAGCATTGAGCTACCAATGATCCTAAAGATTGACAACAAGGGAACTGTGGACACAGCAAACAATTGGAGTTGTGGTGGACGAATGAGACACGTGAAATTGAATTTCTTGCGTGAACGTAAGGAGGCTGGTATAATCAAGACGATATGGTTTCAAGGTTGGAGCAATCCCGTGGAAATACTGACTAAGAATTTAAGTGGTCCCGATTTTAGCAAACATGGCAAGATGCTGTACGGGGATGATGAGTATAAGGCTGTAAAAATGAAGGAGAGTGTTGGACCTCAATATATAAAATAACATTCTTTGCATCCTCTTATAAGAATATGTGGAACACGTAATCTACATATGAATCGGTGTCAAGTGAACTGAACGTGAATGGATCAGGAACTACTACTCTTAAGAACCCTAACTATTACAAGGCAAAGCAGGTTATTATAGGTCGGATGTGATTAGAAATCACTCCTCACAGCCGTATGTGCCTTACCTTAACCGCTTCAGTATATCCTTCTAGATTTGCTTGGATTTCTACTTAGATAATTCGAATTATGATGGAAGGCTCAGATGCTGAGGATGCTTGAGCAGTTCTGTAATATGTTACCTTTTGTATTTTAGATTTGGTAAATGGACTTCTACTTAGATAATTCGAATTATGATGGAAGGCTCAGATGCTGAGGATGCTTGAGCAATTCTGTAATATGTTAATTTTTGTAAATGCAATGCCTCACGGAGCCTAATAGAGGTATAACGTTCACTAGCTAAAGTAGATAACCTCGACACTTCGAATCTACGCGCCAAAGTGAATGCAATTGAAGTTACAAGATTTGCTCTTCAACAATCAAATCAATTGCATTGCCACGTAACTCAGATGCTCTATCTCCGATCACGTGGCTTAGGTTCTTTACGTTCTTCTAGTTCATCTTCTTTTAAAATAAGATTACAATTTTTCACAACTACGTTTTATAGCTTTCAACGTATTGCATAATAATATTATTGTTATTACTGCGTGTAGTTCTGTTTTTACGTACACACATACGAGGCCTGATTTCGGAAACCTTTTTACGTGTAAATGTACGAGGCTTGACACTCGAACTCATTGGTACGGATATTCCGTTCCATTTGACTTTCTTTTTGTTAAAATCGAGTACGAAACCGAGAGAGTATAAAAAATCTCGCCCCAATATCATATCGTACCCCGTATGATTTAGTTGCTGTTCATCGATATTCACCGTCCATTTAATGAGACACTGAGTTGAAAATTCAATAAACTTAAGCGTAAGTGTAACTTGTTTGTTTGTTGTAAATGTGCCTGTGTTTGTGGTCCAGACGGTAGGTGTTTGCTTGCGCAGGCGATTGCGGCCACACTTCACTAACTCCTTACTTATTCATGAGACATGTTAATATTTATGTATTCCAAGACGTGATATTAAAATGTTATGGGATGTGGTAGTCACTTCATCGGTCGATCGGTCGTCGTCGTCGTCGTCGAGATTTCGTTAACATACATTAGATGTATAGTAACGTATCAAACTACACTATATATATACATGTACATACGCAGCAATTTACTTTTCAATATTGTGAACTCTATTCTTAAAAAGAGGTCAAAGAAAAATGCCGAGTAGCTCCAACAGACAACACACGGTACAGATCTGTGTTCATCTGGAGGAACTACTCGGCCGGTTAGGTTAGTAGGTTGTAGGTTGCTACTCTCACTCTTAGTAAATGGAATTACATATTAACATATATATATATATATATATATATATATATATATATATATATATATTTATTTTATATTATATATAATACATAAATGAATATATATTTAATTAATTTTATATATAAAAAAATGTACATTTATA
>Ga0115008_10002663_pt1 | contig 14768 bp, 20 predicted proteins | sample FraStrMetagenome_FD_87164 | JGI IMG/M metagenome (GOLD analysis project Ga0115008, IMG submission 87164) | Marine eukaryotic phytoplankton communities from Arctic Ocean - Fram Strait ARC3M Metagenome | ecosystem: Environmental > Aquatic > Marine > Oceanic | place: Fram Strait | collected...
CCCCCAAACCCCCAAAACCCCAAAACCCCATGTAGAAAAATGAAAGTAAATGATGGAATAAATGCTTTTTGAATGAAATGTCAATACTCGTCGTCGAGGTGTCGCTGGGGTGGGCCACGTTACCCGTGGTGGTCAATCCTCCCCGCGTTCTCGTCCTTATCCATGCCCTCGTTGTCCATGATGATAGCCTTCATGATCTTCGAGGAGAGGATCTCCTTGGTGGAGTACTCTGGCAACTCAAAGTTGAAGAAGCAGGTATCGGCACGGGGCAGCCTCGCATCCTACGAGTACTCAGCATGAGGAGCTGCTTTGATTTGCACGCGCCTAATGACGCTCCTGAAGGTGTCGTAGGTGGTGGGGATGCGCTCGGAGCCCCAGCAGAACTTGATGAACTTCGTCTTGTCCTCGGGGGTCAGCTCGTGCATGAACTCCCAGAACATCTTGATCACGGGACTCTCGTCGTTGAACGGCAGTTTCGAGACGGCGCCCTCACCCGCGTATACTGTGCACTTGCGGAGGAGACTGACGTCGACGAATTTGCTTCCGCAAACCCAGTCCTCCAACTCTGAGAACGAGACTGTGTTCATGAGCGCCTCGGGTACCACCTTTCCAATACCTCTCCGGATGGCTTCACACTGAGGTGCACACTCGTGGAGTCTGACCTCGAGGCACTTGCAGACGTACTCAATGCGTTCGTCATAGGTGACGAGCCTGCTGTCCCCGGTGCCGTTCTCAGTGAGGTCCACCTGGTCGTTGGAGCCATCCGCACACGAGTAGGTCGTCTGCCAGAAGCGGGGCATCACATTGAAGTCCTTTTCCTCCAGGGCCAGGATTTCCTTCATCCGCTTCACAAATTGCTTGTCGACTTCTTCGAAATCGTTCAAGTCAATTTTCTGACCGACTAGCCTCTTCCAGAAGATCTTAGGCATGTCCAGGACCAATACAGAGCCCGTCCTGATACAGACGGCCATCATCAGGCCTAGGAACTCGTAGTGGAGCAGGTCGTTGGGACTGGTCTTCGACGGATTCGGCATGAACATCTTCTTGCCCAGGTTCTCTTCGCCGATGTGGTTGTTCGTGGGGAGGAGTAGCTACAGGAGGCGGTCTTTGTGCATCGTGCGTTCCATGACGGCTGGCTGCAGCTCTTTCGAAATGTCGGTGAAGAACTGACGGTACGGGCCACCAAAGCCTTCTACACGCTCGCCACGGAAGACAACCTCGAAAGCAATATGCACTTCGTTGTTTGGTTTGGGGGGTCTGAAATTTGCGAGGCCCTTTTCGCCTAACTCCTGGATCTGGTCGAAAGCTCGGATGAACATGGTATCAGCCGTGTCCTTGATGGCTTTGAGCTGCTGCTGCTCTTCTTCTCCCTGCTCTTCGCTGTTCTCTTTCTTCTTCGCACCCTTGGCCATCGCGAATCTGCTGAAGTTCAACTTTTCTATCCTATCGACCTTAACAGCCGTTTTCTTCAGGATGGTGGTAAGTAGATCTCCTTTGACACAGAGTAGACCGAGACTCCTGGTCTCTGTCATATAGGAGGCGACAGTCAGCGCGAGGGACGACTTGGACTCCTGCGCCACCGCCTAGTCCTAACTAATGAAGGGCATGGCCGGCGACAGATACTCGTTGAAGCACTTCAGGAAGGACCAGAAGTAGCGCAGGTCGCTCTGCGTGTGCCCGCTGATCAGCCGAGGGTAATTGTTCTCCAGGTCTTCGTCGTTGAAATAGCCACGAGCTTCCTTGTTCAGCTAGACACCGCCAAGCGACTCAACCATGCACAGGACGCGCAATTGGTTGGGGTCAAGATTCACGACTAGCTTGGATTCTTTGCACAAGGTGGTCTCAACCATAGTGCGCACTTCCTCCAATCGCATTATTAGCTCGTTTCTGCGGTCAGAGACGCAGGGAGGGGTCAAGTAAGAAGGTGAGGCAACCTGGGTCAGCCACAGGTCAAAGCCTTGCGACTGGAGCACTTTGAAGAAGCACTTAATGTCCAGAGTGACCAACATGATCATCGATTCCAAGAGGTTCTCATCACCACCTTCGAAATCCATCTCCTTTATTTTCTGGTGAGTGAATTACTCTTTCTCCTCATCTTCGAGGAAATCGGGTAGCTCTTCTTTAGTCGGGAGGGGATGCAATAAGGCGAGTGGAGTGGCCTGGATGTTATCGTACATGGTACGTAAGGCATTGTAAGCTCGCTTGTTGAACTTGAAATCACTTTCATTGTCCGGTTGGCTGATGCGCGCCGTAAGCACGTTAGTCAAGATTTAGCTGGCTGCTTCATTCTTGGCTATAGCGGTCATGCCCTGCACCACATCCATTTTGTTGAAATCGGTCTTAATACCGTCCTCTTGGAGCTTCTCCAGCTACTCAGCCTCGACCTTTTTCCTTTCTTCGGCCCGCTCCTTTTCGAGCTCAGCCTCTTTGGCACTCCGCTCCTGGCGCTTCGCTTTCTGTGTCTGCCTGCCACTTTCGATAGCGGACATCTCAATCATCTGAAGATACTGAGGGTCTTCCTCAGCGATCATTTGGACGTCTAGCCCGAGCAACTCCCAACGTTGGCGTTGGTCTTGAGGCAGGTCGTCATAGTCTACGGACTCGTCTTCCCAATCATCGTTATCCTCCTTACACGATGCTGCGTCCTAGGAGCCCCCAGTACTATTCTTATCCTTGTCAGATTCTTCTTTCTTTTCCTCTTCCTGGGCTTCGTCCTCCTCTCGCTATGCCATCATTCTGAGCATGCGGACTCGCTATTCGTAAGCCAAGCAGCGGGAAATATCCCGGGCCAGCAATGCCAGTCGTTCTTGATTGGGAGTTTTGCTTTGCTCTTCCTCCTCGGCTTCCTCCGACTTGCCAGGCTTGGCTCCCGGGTTTTCCTAAGCCAGATTAGCCTTAAAATCGGCCATAATCTGGGACATAGGGGGTGCTGGGGAGCCGCAGACGCTACAGGTTCCCGAGTCGAGTGCGTTGAGGAAGGTGCACACGCCGCAAGAGTACTCTGTGGGCATCGGCTCCGGTTCTTCTTCCTTCTTCTTTTCGGGGTCTTCCAAGACGATCTCGTCGTCTTCTCCAGGAATGGCCTCCACATCCTCAGGATACTCGTCTGGGGCGGTCGCAGCGCGCATGTAGCCAAAACTGTCGAGGAACAAGACGGCAGCAAAGTGGTCCTCATCTTCATCAACAAATACGAGGTCGCCGTCGTTGGGGAGCAGGATGCGAGAATGGTGATCGTTGACCAGCTGCAGAATCCTTGCTCGGACCCAATCCTTATCAAGATCCCCGTCAGCTTTCTTCGGGATCTTTGAAATGTAGAGGATGTTGTCGGTGTTGTCAGTGCCGAGCTGCATCGAATCGTGCACCTCTTTCAGAATATCGATAGGGAGTGAACTCATCTCCTTTTTGAAGTAGTGCAGGAAGTATTGGAACTTCACTAGTCCCTGCAACCACTCGGGCATATCCTAGCCGATCAGGTGCGCTGTCGTCGGCAGAATGGTCTTCCGATAGACTGGCACCATGAAGTTCATCAGGAATTCAGCGCCGTCCTGAATAAAGGCCGAGTTGAGGATTTAGTCATCGGCTGACCCTCCATCCCTCACATGGATCATCTTTTCTTAATCCATATCGATGGCCATCTCCGAGAGAAGCATCTATACGAAGTCTTTGTTGATGAACTACGCTGCAAAGTGCGCCTCCGAGTCGTAGTCTTCTCGTTCGGGGGCGTTGGCATCCTCGCCGGCCAGATACACCGCACGCAGCTTCTTGCTGAGGCGGGAGAGCAACTTAAGGATCACCGATTTGATGAGTTTGGGTGCCTTGCTCTCGTCAAAGAAGGTAGTCATGCTCTGCACTAGTTTCTTGTACGTGGCCAGTACGAACTTGGGCGCCTTCTCCAGCGCGAACTTCACTAGTATGGTGGTTAAGACCTCCGTAAGCCAACAAATGACTGCGTACTCTTTCGGAATCTAGACCATAGCGCACTCGATACGAGGGCGCTGCACTTCGTCATACTCGAAGAGTTCTGGATTCCCTTCGTCATAGGTCATCCACACCGTGTTGGATTGGATGAGCTTCGGTTTGAGGTTCCATTTGGAGACATCATCAAATTGGCAAAGCAGATTTGACTTATCCTGGTCGGCATACAGTTGCACTTTTGTGTGCTTCCTGAGCTGCAGTTCTTCCCTCTTGAACATAAGCAGCGTGCCAGTGGCATTGGCGCCCTTGAGCGGTAGGAATTCGTGCAAGGGGAGCATCTCACTCTTCAAGTCCTTGTTCAACTGCCCCTTATGCATCTCTTTGAACTCCTTTACCATCTCAAGTGTGGTCCGCTCGCTGCTGACCTCAGTAGAGAGATGGTGCCACTGCAGCACACACCAGTCAATCAACTTCTCAAACGCTTGAATATCACTGCTCTAGTCTTCTTTCCTAGTGTTGTCGTCTATCGAAGCGGCCATCTCAGCAAAGATGTTCTTCAGCAGGTTCAGATTATCATCAGACTTGCTCTGCTTGGCTTCGGCCTGGTCGTTCAAATCTGCCTTGCCAGACTTTTTGTTGACGCGTGAGAACAGATCCGACAAGTTGGCGGGCAAGTCTCGGTAGTTGCGTTCCTTCACTGCCACGTCAGCAGCCGTGTCGAAGAGGGACACAGAGGGCTCCAACTCGCGCATCCACCCATAGATAGGGTCGTCATTAAAGGCCTCCCACACACTCCAGCACACGAGCTAGTCCAGCTGCAAGTCGACGCCCTCCGGCATCTTCAAAATTTTAGTGGACTCTCCCTTGCTCTGCAGACTCCAGAATAACTGCTAGAGAGTCTGGCGGCTGTACGTGGACACTAGCTGCACCGTCGTGTTGTGGAAGTTGGTAGACAGCGTCTGGGCTGTGCAGGCTGAAGAGGGCACGCTTACGGGGTGGCTTGGGCTGCGGCAGTTGCCTACGGGGATCCACATCTGGTGGGAGAGTTGACTTTCAGAGTCCTTGTACTCGCCCAGGATGACGTTGTAGCGCGCATCGGTCGCCTTGATCTGTACCAGCAGCTCGTTGACGCCAAGTTGACTCAGCTTGTTCAGGATGGGGAACTGATTTAGCGCCGCATTCAGGCACTTAGAGCTGTAATAGTGGTTCATGTTGGCTATTGGCTGCTGCTGGTGCGCGTCAGACTGCAGAGTAGTCATGCACATCAGGGCTTCTGTGTGCGTGAAAGAGGCAAGGAGCCACTATCCAACCACGCACTCACCAATAGTCAGTCCTTTCCAGTTGTGGTCGACGGGTGGGATCATCACCTATGGATTTCTGTCATAGGCCTAGATGATGTCCTCGTTGGCCTGGTCGATTAGACCAGCTGCCAGGCAGGAACGAATCTGGCCGAAAGAATACTTCCACTCTTCATTCCTGAAAGTTCCCTTGCAGAAGTTGACTAGTCCAGGGATAATCGATTTCTCATAGTGATTCAACATCCTAAGAATTTCCTTATGATTCTCACTATTTCGCTCTAAACAAGGCAAACCTTCCAAATAGGAGCTCTGGTTATGCGAAAACTCACTGTCAATAATGGGACTCTACTTGACCGTGATCTTTGACTCTGCTTTGGTCTTTTCCTGCTCTTCCTCTGGATAGTCGTTTGGCGAGTAGCTGAAGGCATTCTATTTTTCGACCTTTTCAATCAGACTCTCCCACGACTCGTGTAATTGCTGTTCCATGCGGTTTTGCGTGTTCATAGCTTCTTCAATGCTGGTGTTGTCACCTTCCTTGGAGAGCTCGATCATAAGCGAGATGAATTTGGTGAGCTCGTGAGTGTTAACCTCGCCGGTGCTCCAATTTATCTGTGAGGAGATTTTGAGCATCATTTGCAGCACAAAGGAGGGAGAGAGGACTTGTTGGCTGAAAGTAGACCGAAGGATATCGAAATTCTCAGGCATTTCCAACTAACTGTCCAGCTTGGCCTGGTTGGCAATCTAGTGCTGCGAGAACATGGACTCGATAGCGCGGAGGAGTGCGTTCTAGTCGAGTTGTGTTAAGAGGTGAGCAGGCAGGCTGTGCTCTTCGATCGGCTACACCATGTTCCTGTCCACTTGGACTTTTTGTAGCTTTTTCTCCTAGTCATTAAAAATGACGCCAACTTTGGTGCGTCCCAGGCCTTCGTCGACCACGGTGCCAGTGACAAAACTACCGTCGTTAGACTTTATTTTGACAGGCGCGCCACTCTTTAACTGAGGTTTCCATCCCCCAATTATGGCCAAAACGCCTACAGTGACTTGCTGATCAAACTGGCTGAGCTCAGTCCAGACTTGCGAGTTCAACCTGCTTACGCAATCATTGAAGAGTTGCATGAGTTCCGTGGAACACTGCGCACTGTTGTCTTCAGTCTAACCGGATTTGGTCAAAGACCTGAGCAACTGGATCAACATCTGTATCACGTTGGAGACTTGTGCGCCCTGCTGAGTGGCCAGAGTGTGGAACGGAATCACCGCACACTTTAGCTATGTTTCGTTGTCGCCAACTTTCTGCGACGAAGTGGGCCTTGACAGAAATCTGAGACTACGCTCTCTGCAGTCCAGAATCTTTTCTGACTGTTCAGCCAGATTTTTGTTCACGATGCTTACCACAAGGGTGTTAGGGGCTACTTTGATGTTTAGCATCGGAAGGTACGGGTTGAACATCATTCTACCGCCGTCCTTCAGGAGACTCTTCACATTTTCGGGTGAGATAGGGAACAGTTCTCTGGCCGGCTTTCCACTACTGGGGAGTTTGATTTCTCTCGCCTCGTTCTCCATGAACGGGTTGATCTCGATCTTGGGAAGTTGATGGTTGTAAGCCTTCTCGAGCATCTAGGAAAAGCCGAGGGCATCTTTGTGGGACATGGGTCCGAGGACGGGACACGTGTGGCGATGAAAAAGGACGTTGGCCATCTAGATTGTCTCCCTGATCAAATAGAGAAGCTTGATGTTGAAGTTCAGCTCATTCATCTTCTTGATCTTCATATCTACCGAGTCATTCCTCTTAGGATCCTTGTAGGTCAGTTTGATCATCTCGTGGAATGTGGTTTCCAATTTCAACAGCTTAATTGCATTTGTCTGCGGTGGTTGACCCAGAATTGCCTCTCTTTTTATCGCATTTTGACTGTTTGCATTGCTGCCTCTAGCATAATTGATCTTTAGCTGCTGAAGCATGGTGATGAAGGTGTAAGGGATTTTGCGCACAAGTGTATCGCACCTCTTGTCATTGGTTTGATCCGCTGCAGGTGCCTCTTTCTCTTTCACTTTCTAGTCACCATCTCGGCGTGCAATCGAATATGACAGGAAATCAGGTTCAGCGTGCCTAGGCTTCTTTTTCTTCTAGAGTACGCCTTTGCTGTCTTTACGAGCGATCATATTTGCGAAGAAGCTTCCACCATCGACTTAGGCTTCCGAATTCTTCTGTTCATTGATTAGCTCTCCCAGATTAATCGAGTCCTGGCTATTGAGCGGCTTATAGGAGGGCATGTCCTCATCAGACTGCTTCTTGCCGTAACTATAGCTGTATAGGGGCTTGCTAGCCTTTTCAATTTCCTCTTGCTGCATTGCTATCAGCTCTGCTTGCTCCTTATCCAATTACTCCTGGATCGCCATGGCTTCCCTCATGTCGATTTCCGCCTGTCTTTCCTCGTTAATTTCCTTTTCCAATTTTTCCTAGGCGGCTGCCTTCGCGATGGCCCGTATGGCGTCCTTCTGCTCCTTCCTGGTCTTTTCGTCCTTCAGCTTGTCAAGGTTCACCTCCACTTTAGCTTCTTTTGGAGGGTCGACACAGATCAAATCGTAATCCTTCACCAGGTGTTTCGCCATGTACCCGGGATTTTGTTGTTCCCAGTGATACAGGCCAGTCAGCAGGAACACAAAGTCTTCTTCAATCGGGCTGTTCAAATTCACGTACACATAGTATTTGTCCTGTTTCATGATGCTCGTCTGTTTTTTCAGCATCTTGAGAGAAGGCTCAGCCTCTTCCTCCTTGTCCTTACAATCTTCCTTGTCTTGTTTCTCCTCCTCCTTCTCCTAGGGCACAGCCTGCATTGATTTGGACTCTTCAATTGGCGATTTAGCCTCCAATTAAGCTTTGCCAGTGTTTGCGATATAAGCGCCAATTCTCTGTAGGATTCCCACGATAAATCCTTTGTTTTAACTGGGCTTTTCATTGAAGAAATCTGTTTCCACCTCGACCTGTTTTAACTTGTTCAGGTCAACGGAATTGAAAAACAGATTAGCGCAACGGATGGCCTACCTGAGCACTGATGGCGTTTTCTGCGTGTTGATGGTCGAAGATAGAAGCTAAGCGCATCTCATGACCTTTTCACTTCCGGCGCCCAAGAAATACTTAGACTGCTTGTCAGTGTCGTCGTCATTGGCCTCAGTCTTCTGCATCTTCTCAGTGTCGTTGGAGATCCTGATGACCTCCTAGAGCAGTCTGAGCAAGTTGGTGTGCTTTTCTTGGAAGGCATAGGGACGCGTCTTCATGATGTTCTGGTTGTTCAGTTGGTAGTCGGTAAACTGCTCCAACTCAGCCACCACGATGTCCAGCATGATCTCCTACATCATCTTCTGAATGTCCGTTTACCGCGTGTATCCACTGTCAATCCCGATGAATTTGTTCAGCACCAGGCGGGCCACTTATCCCACCTGCTACGACAGTTTCACTATGGTGAAGTAGGAGTGGGTCACTTGGCCGCGACCCTGGTGCTAGTTCAAGTGAGACACACCTGACGGGCTCATCGTCTCAATCAGAATGGTCACAACCGACTGCAGGAACCCTCTGATCAAGTCAATTCCGATTGCCTTGTGGTGATTGGTAAGGGAAAGGTCTTGTTGAAGGCACTCGAAAATGTATTCCCTTGCGAATACGGAGTTCATGAGCACTCTGATATCATTGAGTGAGTGCAACATCCTCTTCAAATCTTCCATGCAAAGACCCTCCTCATTAATGATGTTCTGCATATGCTGAGTCATCTTCTCTTTGATCTCCAGCTCGCGCTGCTTCATGTCCACTTCCACCACCGGTGACTTTTCCTTCTTGACCGCTGCTTTCTGAGCTGCGGACTGACTGCTCCGTGAATAAGTGGACATTCTCTCGTGCTTGGAGTTGAAATTCTTCATGCGTTGAGCGAAGTCGTTCGTGTGCGCTTGGAACAACTCAATGTGCTGCATGAAGAGGACTCGGGCCTGCTCCGTCAGCATCTTTGACATGGCTTCACCGCATGTCTCAATCTGGTGGAAGATGCTCTCTTTCAGTGAAGCTGACTGCCGTCCATGCAGGAAACGGACCATGGGCACTTTCTTGAGGATATTAAATAGTCGTTCGTTGACCTTTAGACCGTGCACGCGGAAGGCAGCCCTAAAGTGCTGGTCGATAAAGGACTGTCTGAGGTCAGCCACCACTTTGACTTCGTCTTTGGCCTGCACAAAGGCCATGACACCAGTCAGGGGTGAACAACTCGGAGAGAATTTGTCCTCAGTGGTCTCTACATCCTTTCGTTGCCACTGGCGCCACTTACGGTAGCTTTCCACCCAGTCAACAAAGTCTTCGCTGCCGGAACGGTCACGCTTCGACTGCTCGATTGGCTACTTTTTCCCTGCGATTTGTACCGGGACGGAGTAGGAACGCGAGTAATCGATGGGTTGCAGGAGTAAATCGTCGTCGCTTTCGTCACTGCTTTTCTCATCTTTCGGTGTCTCTTTCAGATCTTCGGCGGCTAGGTCCAGGATAAAAGCCGGTTTTTCAGCATCTCCTTTCACCGAGCCTCGAGATTTCTTTCCATCGGACTTGAGGAACTAGGAGAGCGCATCTTCTTCAGCCTCCTCGTTGATTGACATCATACGTCCCTGTGAGAAGATTGACTTGTGGATTTGCTTCTTCGAGAGCTTGCTCACCTCTGCATGGTAGTTGATAGCCGGTTTCACTTCGAATAGGAACAACAGTCGCTGAATTACATCACTGGCGACCTCTTCCTCCGGTTTCCCAAGACACAGGTCCTTGCTGTAGAGGGTCTCCTTGATACGAGAGGAGTTCTCCGGGTTGACCAAGTCAACCATATTGACCATGCGCTGCTTCACTCTCTTAAACAGATAGTTGATGGTATCGTTGATGTCTGTATAGTTTGGCTCGCAGTCGAAAGCGATACACATCTAGGTCAATCGCTGGTAGTTCGCGTTTGAGTCATCCTAGTGCTTCTCCTTAAACTGGTCGTAGGCCTTGATGTTGATGGCGTTTTTCAGTTCAGCTGTCTCTTTAGGACTTAGATTTGCGTATTTTATCTCTTATTTTGAGTCAATTTCTTACACAACAACCTCTTCTTTGACTTCTGCCGCAATTTCTTCGACCTTTATAAGAGGTTCTGTCTTTGGCTTGGCCTTTTGTTATTTCTACGTCAACTTAGGGATCGCCAATCCACGTGTGTTCCTCCGCTTAAGGCCCGCCTAGCGAGAGCCCTTAGCCACGCTCACCTTCACAGATTTTTTAACCTGAGCTACTAGCAATTCTTCTGGCTCTTCTTCAACTAGGTAGACCTTCTCCTCTTTCTTGAGCAAGGCTGCTTCAGCCTCCTCAGCTGCCCGTTTGATATCTTCCTGCTCCTTCTGCAGGATGCGAGCCTCCAACATACTCTGCGCAGTTTAGGCCACCTCCTCAATCTCGTAAGAGAACTCATTGAAGCCGTTCAGTTTTGCGATCATCCAATCCAGAATTTTGTTCAGCTTTATCGCAATAAGTGAGAATTCATCCAGAAGTTGAGCCTTTTCGGGCGCTTTGAACTCGGCTAGTAAATTTTTTCTGTTTTGCTCCTCTTCAGGAGTGTCACACTCATAGCCTAGCTTTATCATTTTTTCCTCGGCAACAAAATTTCTCAATCGGCCTGAGTCAAGCTCGTTTAACTTGTAAATGTCCTCGAGCGAGTCGCAATGGTAGAGCATTGCCGTGATCATGTAGATTTCTACTTGTTACCAGAGTTCTTTGAACGGTTTAAAACTCGGTTTTTTCGTGTAGTTGGCGAAAATGCTAGCATAAGGGGACATGATCCTGATTTTTTCAAGTCCATCTTTCATAACATTTTATTCGTCAAGCAGCTTTTTTATCTCATCAGTCCAACACTCTGAGTTGCCCTCGTAATAGAGCTTCTTTTCTTGTTGATTTATCGATGCAGGTTCCTCCTCCTTTTTGTTCTCTTAATCAACTTGCTCGATAAACTGTGTGAGCCGGTCCATCTCAAATTCCTTGATGTCATGGCACGCCGCGTTGTAGTTCTTGAAAAAGGTATCGAGGCACTATTACGGGGTCGACATGAGTTGCTCAGCTAGAGGTTCCATGCGTAGGCCTGACTTAAATAAGTGCCAGTTGAGGACGCCTGTCTGCGAGCTCGCCATGCGTTCGCTCCTGCTGAATTACGTGTCAGGTATCGTGACCTCCAGGTTTACGGCCGACCGTATTTAAAGCATCTTGTCTCCGCAAGGCGTGAGCGTCTGGCACGCACGTCTGAACTCATTGTCAACTAGATGGCCGGTGATCATGGAGTTCACCAGCGCGCTAGAAATATAAGCAATCTGGCTGATTAGGATAATCCAGTCAGTCAAGTTTTAGTAGTCGTCAAGCCTGGAATAAATTGGGCTGAACCACTCCGACTTACGGCTTTCGTTCAAGAAGGGGTGCGTGTACGAAAATACAGGTTTGATATAGAGCTTCCAGCCCCACTTCGCCACCAGCAGTTGGGCCTCGTCCATCGGCGCCCCATCTCGACCAGGGCCTCCTCTGCCTCCTCGTCCGCCTCGTCCTCCACGGCCTCCATGGTAGGAGCGGGGATCGGCCTGCTTCCGATGGAACTCCACGTAAAGCCTGTTGCCGTGGTAATAGAGAGGTTTCTTTGGTGCCTGATCAATGACTGGCATTCCACGGCCCCCGACTATGTCTAACTTATTATCGGTACACTGCATGTACAGACTGTAAGTAACCCGGTGGTCATCAACTAAAGTACTACAGCGAGGATCAAACTCGACAATGTAGCCAATTGCCCGCGGAACGCTGATACTTTCACCAAACGTACCTAGACATTTAGTGTAAGGGTGCGGAGTTTCAAACACCCGTTCATTCGAAGCATCAAGCCCTTCCGGATAGATATGATGGAATTACTCCAGCATATTCAAGTCTTCAGTCACGTTCGTTTCTTTGTTGAGCTTTGAGTAGCTGAATAATTTCTTCAGATTTTCAAGTAGAGAAAGCAGTTGATCCAGCGCCTCCTACGCCACCTTTCCCTAGCTTGTCGAGTTAAGGCTGCCTTACAGGGAATTAAGGACCACTTGCAGTAATTTTTTATACTCTTTGAGCCACTTCTGCTGATGCTCAGTAAATACGGCTTTAAGTTGGTTGGTCTATTGGGCCAGCGCGGTCAACGTTTCATCCAAGAACTTGAGCAGCCTGAGTGGGAGAGTAACTTGTACCGGATCAATATGCCATTCCGTCCAGGTCAAGGCTTGCTCGCATAACTGCGTGAACATAGAGAACAGTGCCGGGGAGACATTATCATCCCAGAAGAAGCCATCTCCTTTCTTTTTCAAGCTATCGCGGATCGCACGCATAAACAACTCGAGCAAACTTTGTTGTTGGTGGCGGAAATCCGCTCTCACCTATTAGAACTGCGCTTTCAAGAGGTCATGTTCCTGTCTTGGCTCGCACTCATCAAGATTCACCTTTTAATCATGGTAGAACTTTGAATACGTTCTAAAGTCAAACTCAGAAGACCTGGGCCGCCTCGCTCCATCCTGCTGACTGGCGGCGGCTCCCGCACACAGCTCGTCGGCCAAGATGCAGGTCAGAGGCAGTGCAAAGTAGTTGTGGTTCTTTATATCAAACACTTCCGATCTCATTGCCTATTAGTAGCCTAGATGGTAACTCATCTGCTGATTGTTGAGCTTGACAAAGCGGATGAAATCAGGGGAGATATCTTCCACACTGAAGGGCACCTGCGTGTAATCTGAAAAGACGCTGCGAGGAAGAGGTTTGCGGAAATATCGTGGCCGCAGCAGTTTGACGACGCCATCACGACCTTCCGCCTCCACTTCAACTTTCACTGGCTGTTTGTTGTTCAAACATGGAGCGAATTTAGTGGCAGGCGCTTCGGGCATGGGAAAGTCTTGCAATGGGATTAACATCATCATGGTGGTCACGTTCGACTTCAGGAGTATCTCTAGCGGGTAGAAGGACGCTGGATATTAGTTGAATCTCAAATGGAACAACTGTACTGGCGACAGGTGAACATTTGTCGTGAGAAGTTTGTCGTATGTTGTCATAGGAGCCCCCTCACCCTCACCCTCAAGCTCAAGCTCACGAGCTTCTTCCTTGTTGAGTCCAGGTTGACTCTGCTCAACAATAAACTGCATGAGGGACACTTGCTGAAAGCCCGATCTGGCAAACAGGTACCACCCGACTATCAAAATCCGCCAGAGCAACTGCCTCTCAGTCCCGTGGCAAGCAAGTATGCGCCTCCGAACTATCTCTTACAGTTTGTCAAAGATTCCCGGGTTGTAGTAAGTGCCTAGGATGTCTGCAAAAGTAATGTTCTGCAGAATAGCTTCACATACTGACATACTCAAGTCCTGGCTCTCCTCCATGGAATTTTCATACAACCGCAGAAGACTTTCGAGTGCCTGCGGACTGCCACTCGTACAGTAAGCGTACTTGAACCTCACTTCCTGCGGCACACAAACCTTCTCTTTCGGAATTCCGTAATCACACTCTGAGTAAGTGCGCGCTTGCAGTGGCATTTGCTTCTTTCCCGGGTTTTGCAGTTTCTGCTGTGGGATAAATTAACCACCACGGTTAGGCTGGATGAAATCTGGTGCTTCATCACTACTGCAATCGTTATCAACAAAGCCGGGAAGGGCCCTGCCACCACCGAAAAGCCCTGCAGTTTGGTGCTGCTTCTTCATCATAATTGGGCGGTCTTCTTGCCTGGACATGAATTGATTGAAGGAGGGTTTAGAAGGTGGGGCGTTCCAGGTGTTAGTATTCAAGGCCACCAATTTTTAGTGCAAGTCGTTGAAATTGACTGCCGCCTTAATCCACTTTACCAGCTAGCTAGCACTCTCGCTATGCACTTTAACGCGATCTTTGTCAAAGTCTCCACGGTCTGTATATTTCTAGGCCATCCTGAAGTTTTCAGCAGGGACTCGACCCTACTCAATATACTCGCGGAAGCGCTTCAATTCGTAAACAAAGTCTGAGACGCGCTTTTTCTGTTTCAAGTACTGCTAGAAAAAGTTGTTCTTACGGATGATCGCGTCAAGGGCAGAAGGTGGGTAGGGCAAGTGACGGTCAGTCTCACGCATCAAGGTGACTACGCACTGGTAGATACGGTTCACATCTGGGTGCGGCTTGTTGTCGTGGGCGAGTTCGTCAAGACGCGCCTGCTGCTATAGCTCTCTGAGTGCCTCTTCCATTTCCTTCATGTACTGCTTACGCTCAGGTTCAAACTTCTTCCGTTCTGCATCTTACTTGGCCTTTCGCTCACGCTCTAGTCGTTCGGCCTCCTTCTGCAGTCTTTCAGCCTTATCTTTGCGGTCTTTTACAAATTTCTGCTACTATTTATTGAAAAGATCGACTTTTTAGGAGGATGCCTTGGGAAGGCCAGCCTATCGTAAGGCTACCTCCATCTCGTATTCCTCCACTTACTTGTGTCGTTTCCTTAACTTAGACACAGTCTTTTTGAGTTTTTCAAAGTTCTACTCCAACTCTTCAATTTCTTCCTTACGCTTGCC
>Ga0115008_10002665_pt1 | contig 14766 bp, 14 predicted proteins | sample FraStrMetagenome_FD_87164 | JGI IMG/M metagenome (GOLD analysis project Ga0115008, IMG submission 87164) | Marine eukaryotic phytoplankton communities from Arctic Ocean - Fram Strait ARC3M Metagenome | ecosystem: Environmental > Aquatic > Marine > Oceanic | place: Fram Strait | collected...
AATTAAAAACTGCACCACGTGATTTTGATAAAGAGCATCCTGCAATTGATTTAATTAGAAAGAAACAATTTATTTTCACTAAAAAATATACAGATAAAGAGGTTACTAGCGATACATTTATAAATGATGTTAATATATCGTTTAAAGCTATAAGACCATTTTTTGACTATATGAGTGACGTATTAACAACGAATTTAAATGGTGAGTTAATTATCTAATTTCGAATGGTTTAAATTTTATGGAGTTTATATAGCAGTTGCAAGTGGTTGTTTAAACAATTGAATATTACTAATCAATCTATCTTTTACTAGATTCATCATTCGTTTATTTAAAGAAGAAGAATTCTTAATATAAACCTCATACTCTTCGACAGTAAACTGGCCTATAATCATACCTTTCACAGAGTTTCGAAACTTCATATCTTTATTTATGGTATGATCAATATAAATCAATTGTTTAGGCAGAGAAAGACTGTAAAATACATTTTTACGCTTAGAAATGTAATTTCTAAAAACCATAATAAGTAAGTGGTTTTGCATTTTAATTATAGGTCTCAAAGTTCCGTTTTGAAAGCACTCATCTGCACTCATTGTGTCGTTAACTTGAGCAGATGCAATAATTGGACGTATGGATTTTAGGTTTGTAGATCTATCATTCATGGCTTTAAATTTGATTAAAAATAATAAGAAACTAAGATTGATTTTAATTATATGGTTTATGTTGTCAACGTTGTTATTAACAAATCATATGTACCTGTTTTTTATATTTTTTTCTAACTAATAATCTTTCGTTATAAAATGTGAAACCATTATTTTTGAATAGAATTCAAATTATATACTATTACAATGAGATTTCATACAAGAAAATGGGTAAAACCTGAAGATTTAAATCCTAATCAAACATTATTTGGAGGTCAACTTTTAGCATGGATTGATGAAGAAGCTGCATTGTATACTATTATTCAATTAGAGAATTCTAAGATTGTCACTAAATACATGTCCGAAATCAATTTTATGGCCTCAGCAAAACAAGGTGATATTATAGAAATAGGGATTGAAGTTCTCAAATTTGGAAGGTCTTCATTAACTATGAAATGTGAAGTGCGAAATAAAATGACACGAGAGACAATACTTACTGTAGATAATATTATAATGGTGAATCTTGGTGATGACGGTAAACCTTCACCACATGGTAAAACCAAAATTGAGTTTGTAAGAGATAGATTAGAGGATTAGTGCTTATTCAATTATACCAGTATTCAATTCATACAATTCTAAATCAAAATAGGGTACTGCAGCAAGTGAATGATCAAATATATCACTCATGATAAATTCATAATTTTCCCATCGCTTATCACTACTAAAGCAATAAATTTCAAGAGGTAAACCTTGAGGCGTTGGAGCTAGCTGCCTCACCATAATAAACATCTCTTTATTTACTGCACTATGCTGTTCAATGTAAGTTTGTAAATACTTCCGATAAACTCCCAAATTGGTCAAATTGACACCGTTTATTAATACAGACTTATCAATGTTTTTTCTCTCATTTGATTTGTCTATTTCTTTTTGTTTGTTATTCAAATACTTTGTAATAAGTTGAATTTTTTTTAGATTTTCAATCTCATGAACGTTGAGATATTTGATGCTTTTTGCCTTTAAAATTATTGACCGTTTAATACGCCTTCCACCAGAGGACTGCATTCCGCGCCAATTTTTAAATGAATCTGAAATGAGGGCATATGTTGGAATATTTGTAATGGTCATATCAAAATTTTGAACCTGCACCGTTGACAAATTAATCTCAATAACATCACCATCTGCTCCATATTTTTCCATGGTTATCCAATCACCAATTCGGACACTATCGTTAATGGCGACTTGAATACTTGCCACGAAACCTAAAATAGTGTCTTTGAAAATTAATAGCAAAACAGCAGATGCTGCTCCTAAAGTTGTAAAGAACTTTAAAAATGAGAGGTTAATTAATATGGCCAAAATAGAGGCAATACCAACAATCCAGAGAAATAACATGACCACTTGAATATAACTATCAATTGGCTTATCCTTTAATCGTGGTAAAGTTTTAAAGTAAGATTCAAAAGTTTTTAAAATACTGCGTATAATCCATAATGTAAGGATTATGGCTATTACTTTTAAAAGTATTAATATGGATGATTCAAAATGAGGAAAGTCATAAAATACAATTGGAAATAATTTTATTGTTAAAAATAAAGGTACTAAATGAGCAATGTTTCGAGGCGCACGATTATTAACTAATAGGTCATCAAAATTTGTTTTGGTCTTTTCAGAAAGCTTGCTAAAGAACGAAATTAAAAGTTTCCTAGAAAAACGATCGGCAATAAAAACAATTACAAATAATATCAATAAAAGAACTAACATATTGAAATACTTAGCTGAGAATTCAGATATTCCAATCGAGATAAAATAATCATAAAAAAAACATTGCAATTTATCCATTACTTAATTGGTTTTAAATATTTCTTTTCAATATAAAAGGTAGCAAATGGAATTAAAGAAGCCACAAGAACAATCATCAATGTTTTGATTTTCCATTTTAATGCTTGTCCAACGATAATAGCAGAAACAATATAGGCTATAAACAATAAACCATGAGCCATACCTATTGGATACAACAACGTCTTATAAATATCTAAAAAATAAGGCTTAATAAATAGCATATTACCAAACAATAATAGGTAAGATACACCTTCTAAAATGGCTACAATTCTAAAGCTATTTAATAAAGATAACATAGGTAAAATATTTTGTGCAAAATTACCTTATGTAGGACACAAAGTGCTAGTATTTTATGATTTTTTTAATAAATGAAGCTTTATTATTTTTAGAACCGAATGTGGCAAAATATAGTCCAGAACTTAAATGCGATGTGTTTATCGAATTTTCACCTGTTTGTAGTTTAGTCTGCAACACTAATTTTCCATCCAAGGTATAAATATCAACATTATACTCTTGGGTTGAAGTAACGGTAACAGTATCATTAAACGGAAGCGGATAAATAGTAACAGGACCTTCTGTAGCAAATTCAGATGTATTTAAAGTGTCATCAAAATAGGTGAGTGCTAAATTAAAAGTATCATTTCCAATTTTATCACCGATAATTCTTCCTTTGATATCATCCTCTGGTGGATGTATTCCTCCCCAAATTCTTGACAAGCTTGTTTGATCTGATGCATCTTGATACGTTGCCCATTGCAATGTAAAACTTTGAGTTGGACCAACTTCAAATACTAAAAAGTCATTTTGATTAATATCAAAAGTTCCCATTCCTTCAGGAAAAAATGCATCACCAGTAAATCGTGTTAATACTCTTGCGGCAGCACGAGAAAATGTAGAATGTCCAGATAAATAACCAGCAAAAGGAGGAGTTACAAAAGTACCTCGTTGATATGGCCACCAATGTGTGCCAATAATCCAATCTACACCAGCTGTATCAGTTGAAGGGTCTACAATAAAGTCTGGACCTTTCCAAGATTTAATTTTTATTCGGTTCAAATTTTCATTGTTTTCACCACTCAAAGGATCACTAGAATCAATTAATTCAATAAGTCCGTCAATTAAAGGCAAACCATGAACATCATAACTCGGTAAACTAGCATCTGTACTTTGTCCTTTTCCTGCCATATATCTAATTGCCGAAATTGGTCTTACATAGTCATAAAACCCTTTAATTCCCCAAGTATTTATTGCAGCATCATGCATTGCTCCTCCAAGCGTTAAATATGATTTGACATCCCATTCTAAATCAGGAACAACAGCTCCAATACCTGCTATTTTTTTTACTACGGAAGGTTGATCACTCACATAATTCAAAATTGTAAACCAATGTCCAGGGGGAGTTTCAGAGTCAGGTCCATCTGCCCAAAATTCTGCAAGTACTCTTGCATAGTCTGAGCGTTTAACCATTTGAGGTGCGTAAGCTAATCCGGTTTTAGGGTTTACTGCATGTCCAGTACTTGCGTCTCCACCATTTGTGAAATTATAGTAGGATTGATACTCTGCAAACGTCTGAGGTAGATTGTTTAAATCATAATTTCCAATGGCACCTGGTGAGATATCTATCATGGTTGGATCGTTGGGATCTAAATGTGAAGCCCAAGAGGCTACTAATGCAAAATTCCATTTGTATGGATCACTAATACCATCTTCATTTGAATTTTGAATATAAACAGGAGCACCAGGATCATTATAGACGTAACTATCAAAACCGTTGTTTAAAATTTGTAAATCAGAAGGAGATAATGAAAAAGGAGTAACTTCTCCCCATTCTGGACTTAAAAAAGGAGGCGTGTCTAATGGATATTCATTACCACTTTGATCTACAAACACATCAAAAGCTAGTGGTTGCCATCTATTTGGATCAATATCATTAGTTTCATAATAGTTTTCTAAAATTAATGGCGAATTTATTGGTCCATATAATTGGTTCGCATAATCATTCTGTTCATTAGAGTGATCTTGTAAACCAAAAGCAATCATTTCACTAGCCATATAATTACCTAATGCTGCATACGAATTTGTACTATAATCAACAGATGTGAAATTTGGATCATAACCATATGAAGTAAAAAGAGTTTCAAACTCACTTAATAAATCAATGCCTCCAGGAGAGTTTTCAAAACGATGATTGAGTAATCTATACATTGCAAAACTAATAATTTCATGTCTTGCAGCATCTATATTTGTAGGTGTTGTAATACCATTAAAAAGACAGTTGTAGCCACCATAACTTTTACCTAGAAATACAGTTTTTGCTTGAGAATCAAAAATGGCCCAAGCATCATACATTAATACAGAGGAGTGAAATAAATTTCTAGCATGTATTGTTGGTCTTGCAAAATCTGCTCTAATTGCAGTTAATGTCATTTCATTCCAATCCCTTGCTACGCTTTGTTGACCTTGAGATAAGGTCACAAAAAAAAACAGAGTTATAAATGTGAAATTTTTCATAGGTTAAATAAATTTGTATGCAAATTTATGAAACTTTTTGATAATTAGAATTTTAAACAAAAAAAAGACCGCTCTTTTCAGCGGTCTTTTTTTTGTTTAAAATTCTAATTATACGATAGGTTAAGGTAATTATTAGTTCGATGACATCATTGCAAAAAACTTGTCAATATTAGGTAAAATCACAATTCGTGTTCTGCGGTTTGTTGCTCTGTTTTCATTAGTGTCATTAGTAGTTAATGGCTTATAGAAACTGCGACCTGCTGCAATTAATTGTTCTGGTGCAACATTATATTCATCTTGTAATTTACGAACTACAGATGTTGCTCTTAGCACACTTAAATCCCAGTTATCTTTTACAGCTGCACTATTTTTCATCAATTTGTTATCTGTGTGACCTTCTACCATAACGTCAAGACTTTCTTCAGAATTGATAACATTAGCAATCTTTTGTAAAATATCATTAGCATTATCACTTATTTTATAGCTTCCAGATTTGAATAACATCTTATCAGAAATAGATATCATTACTACTGTTTCTTCAATATTGATTGCGATATCCTCATCTTCATCAATGTTTTCTATTGAAGATTTCAAACTGTATTGCATGGCTAAATTCATAGAATCTTTTAATGTCTTAGCAGTTGCCATATAAGCTGGTGGCACTTTCTTCAAAGACTCACGCATTGCTACTTTTTGATTTTCTGAAATAACAACACCGTCAACAGCAATTAACTTAGCGTTATTATCGTCTGTTAATTCATTGATCTTAGAATTATAACTGTCTACTCGTTGCTGTATCACAGAGAATTTAGATTCTAACTCTTCATTGGCGACTTTAGTTTTAGTCAGTTCACTCTTTAATTCTCCATTATCTTGTTCTAATGCTAAATATTTCTTCTTAGAAACACATGCGGTTAAAAATAAAGCAGATAATACTATTGCTGAAATTCGTTTCATATTGTTTGATTAGTTATCAATTGGTTACATCTATATCTACGGTTTTAAAGGCCTTCTCGGACTATCAACTTGTAAAATTATTTAAATTCATATTAGAATTAGTGCTTACTGTTATCCTTAAATATAACATTTACAGAGTAGTATGAATGTATTCTAACTTTCATTTTTTTACTTATTATAATAATTCTTCTATAATTTATAGATTGTTGAGTATCTTAATGGTCCGTGTATGTTGTGTATTTATTTAAAAGACCATTCAAACCCATTAAATTTTTGTAAAATGCATAAGCACCTTGGTGAGTTTTCTTTAATTTTAAGAATTATTTAAATTCAACCTTCCATTTATGAAAAAATCGTTTTTATACACTTTGGCATTCGTATTCGCTTTAATGCCTTTAAGTAATCGAGCACAATCAAAAAATAAGAAGCGTAATAAAAAAAATAAGACAGAGACAGTACAGCCAAAAGTTAATCCTAATAAGAATCAAGGAAAAATAAAAGATTACGATAAGGTTATTACAAAAGATGCTGTGACAGATGATGGTTTGTTTAAAGTTCATAAAGTAGGAGAGAAGTACTTTTTTGAAATTCCAAATGAATATGTAGGAAAGGACATGCTTCTTGTGAGCAGAATTGCAAAATTGCCAGCCAATTTAGGAGGTGGCTATATTAATGCTGGAACTAAAACCGGTGAAAGACTTATTGCTTGGGAGCGATTTGATAACAAAATATTAATTAAAGAACGATCTTATAATGCTATAGCAGATGAGGAGTTACCTATTAGTATTTCAGTGAAATCAAATAATTATGAACCCACTTTATATTCATTTGATATTGCAGCGTTTAATAAAGATTCTACTTCAGTTGTCGTAGATGTTACCAAGTTTTACAGCAGCGATGTCAAAGCAATTAGTGGTTTGGCTGGACGTTTACGAACGAACTACAAAGTTAGAAACTTAGATGCTTCTAGAAGCTTCATTACTGGTATGAAGAGTTTTCCGCTAAACATAGAAGTCGTGCAAGATATGACCTACAATGCTTCGCAACCACCATCGGCACAATCTGCAGAGACGATTAGTTTACAAATGAATCAATCGATGATTTTATTACCAGAAGAACCTATGGAGCCTCGTTTTGCAGATGAACGCGTGGGTTGGTTTACTTTTAGTCAAGTCGACTACGGAAGTGATAAATTAAAAGCAGATCGTAAAACGTACATAAGACGTTGGAAACTAGAACCAAAAGACCCAGAAGCTTATGCGAGAGGCGAATTGGTAGAACCTGTAAAACCTATCGTGTATTATTTAGATCCAGCAACTCCAGAAAGTTTGCGTAAACACATAAAAGAAGGTATTGAACTGTGGCAAGGTCCTTTTGAGAGTGCAGGTTTTAAGAATGCAATTATTGCCAAAGATCCTCCAACAAAAGAAGAAGATCCAGATTTTAGTCCTGAGGATATTCGTTATTCAGTCATTAGATATGTTGCTAGCGAAACTCGAAATGCAATTGGACCAAGCGTTTCTGATCCACGAAGTGGAGAAATAATTGAAAGCGATATTATTTGGTATCATAATCATTTGCGTTCCTATAGAAATCGCTATTTATTAGAAACAGGTGCTGCAAATCCAAGTGCTAGAACATTAGACACACCTGCCGAAGATATTGGAGAAATGATGAAAATGGTCATTGCTCATGAGGTTGGTCATGCTCTAGGTTTACCACATAATATGAGTGCGAGTAAAGCTTATGATGTAGAAAGTTATAGAAATGGAGCTTTTACACAAGAGTTTGGTATTGCTTCGACAATTATGGATTATGCCCGTTACAATTATATCGCACAACCTGGTGATGAAAAAATTAGATTTATTCGTCAGATTGGACCTTACGATCACTATGCAATAAATTGGGGATACCGTTCAATTCCTGGAGCCAATACAGCAGAAGCTGAACGTTCTACGCTAGATAAATGGATTATGGAAAAAGCGGGTAATCCTAAGTATGTCTTTGGAAAGCAGAGTTCTAGATTTGACCCAACGTCGCAAACAGAAGATATAGGAAATGATGCGATTAAAGCGTCTAATTATGCGCTTAAAAACCTGAAATATGTCGCTCAGAATCTTCCACAATGGACGAGTACTCAAACTAATAATTACGATGATTTAGAAGAATTGTACGGTGAATTATTAGGTTGCTACAATCGATATGTAGGTCATGTCGCGGGAAATATAGGAGGTGTGCAAGAAAACTTGATTACACCAAGTCAAGGTGGAATTGCATATCAAGCAGTACCGAAACTAAAACAACAAGAGTCCATGCAGTGGTTGCATAAAAATGCATTTGAAACACCACTCTGGTTGGTTGATAAAACCATGCTTCAAAATATTGACTATACAGGCTATACAGAACGATTAAGACGTCTACAAAGTAGATATCTCAATGGCATTTTAAGCTTTGATAAACTAGGACGTTTAATAGATCATGAAAGCATAGATCCAACAAATTACAGCGCATTAACGATGATGCAAGATTTGCGAAAAGGTTTGTTTTCAGAGGCCAATGTCACTAAAAATATAAATGTGTATCGAAGAAACTTGCAACGCGCTTACGTAGATCGTATGGCGTTTTTAATGACTGAAGAATTAGATCCAAGAGGACGAGGAGATTATTTTAGCGTGTCACAATCAGATATTAGAGCATTAGTTCGTGGTGAACTGAATACTTTAAAACGTCAAGTCGCTGCAGCAGGAACGCGACAAGTAAATACAGTAACCAAATACCATTATAGAGATTTAGTAAAACGTATTGAAGATATTCTAGATCCTAAATGATTTAAAATTTCCGAAGAAAAATAAATGTACAAACACCTTTTTACTTGTGTTTAAAAGGTGTTTTTTTATTGGTTATACGTCAATGGTTTTTGATATGATTTTATTACGTTATCAATTAAAGATGGACGACAAACACGATGTAAATTAAATGAAATAATAATATTTAATTGTTTAATTTTGAAAAGCGTGATAATTCATATTTATTGACGCTTATTTATAAAGTTTTATTAAAATCGAAAATAATGTATTACGTTTTAATTACCGTCAAATTAATAGTCGCTATTAGTTTATTGAATGTTTGGCTTATTCAAAAAGATAAACCAACAAAATGGCGTGGAGGCAATGCCCAAAATATTAAAGAAGAATTTGAAGTCTATGGATTACCAGATTGGATGTTTTCTTTAGTAGGTATTCTTAAAGTAGTTGGTGCTATTTGTTTAATTATTTCTATTTGGGTGGTGTCTTTAGAACAACCTTCTGCATTAGTTTTGGCTGGACTTTTAACAGGTTCTATCGTTATGCATTTTAAAATCCAGGATCCTTTATTTAAATCTTTTCCTGCATTTCTATTTCTTATGATGTGCTTAATCGTTGCGTTTTCTGGTCAAATTAGCTTACTTTTTAATTAAAAGCACCAAAGAATTTTAGTGCGAGATAAGTATTAAGCAACGCATACATTAAAGCAGGAGCAGAGAGCAATATAGAATCTTTAATTTTTAGCCTCACCAAGAATCCAAGAAGCATTAATACCGCTAATCCTGTTGCGCTAATTGCTGCTAGTAAGAGTGATTGATAATAACCAATCAATAATCCGAGACCACCTATTAATTGCAAAACTCCCGTAAGTTGGCGTTGTGTTTTTGTTAATCCGAAACGTTCAAACTCCAAGCCCATTCGTTTTGAAGTCAAACAACTTAACCCATAAAAAACGAAAGATAGAGCAGAAAATAACGTAACGATTGTTAGAGTATTTGGCATAAAATATATTTTTGTAAAGATAGGCAAATTGTCACTTTAGATCGTGTTTACAAAAAGGTTCTATTTTTAAAATTGAAGCTGTTTAGCTAAGTTTAATATTAAAAAGTAAAATTTTGAAGTTTTCACATTTTAGAAATTAGAAAAAACCATATGGCAAACATGTCTTCCAATTTCAGTATATTGTAACATATTAAAAATTATAAAATATAACGCATGAAGTCATTGAGCATACAAGACATTAATACTCTAGTAAATGGAGAAGTTTTAGGTAATACTACGCACGACATTACAGGACTCGAACACATTCAAAAAGCAAATCATAATCAAGCAACATTTATAGGCAATCGTAAATACGCAGCGATGTGGCCAGATTCTAAAGCAACATTGGCCATAGCTAATGACAATATAGAGTTAGAACCAGGTGATAATCGTGTGATTATTAAAGTGAAAAATGCAGATTTAGCAATGGCTAAATTATTAGATGCTTTTACACCCGAAGCTCCGCATTTTGAAACAGACATTCATCCCTCTGCCAATATTGATGTTTCTGCAACCATTGGGGCAGGAAGTCGCGTTGGTGCAGGTTGTTATGTTGGAAAAGATGTTGTAATTGGTGCTGGAGTTATATTATATCCTAATGTGACGATTATGGACGAGACGACTATTGGTGATCATACCACGGTTTGGTCTAGTACCGTAATTAGAGAACGATCTGTGATTGGTAGTCATTGTATTTTTCATACTAATGTGAGTATTGGAGCCGATGGTTTTGGGTATCGTCCAAGTGATGATGGCAGAGGGTTGGTTAAAATCCCACATATAGGCAACGTCGTAATAGGAAATGCTGTAGAAATTGGTGCTAATTCTTGTGTTGACCGCGGAAAGTTTAGTTCTACAATTCTTGGCGATGGATGTAAGATTGATAATCTTGTACAAATTGGACACAATTGTGTATTAGGTCGTTCTTGTATTATGGCAGGAAGTAGCGGATTAGCAGGCTCTGTAACACTTGGTGATGGTGTGATGATCGGAGGAAGTGCTTCCATAAAAGATCATACAACCATACATTCTGGTGCTACTGTTGGAGCAGGTTCTGGTGTTATGAATGATGTACAAGCAGGAAAAACAGTATTGGGTTATCCAGCAGTAGACTCTAGAGAAATGCTAAAACAATGGGTTGCACTTCGGAAATTGGCACGCTAGAAGCTCAGGCTAAAAGATTTCATACTTAAATCGACTGAAACGAATAGATACGAATTTCAAGGTTCTATATCAATTAGTGAATTTACTATTTAAGCTGTTTTTTTTAAATCTTCATGTACAGACATTTTAATTTGTAATAAATGATTTACAATAGACGACAACTCAAACTTTAACAAACCACTGTCTTTTCTACTAAAATTCTCTACATGATGCTTATAAATTGAGTCTATACCTTTTTGAATTGATATAAAATAACTATCATCACTGGCATCAAAAGTTATTGAACTTTTAAAATTACTTTCTTTTAATAACCAATATGATAAGCTATTAATTTGATTGAATAAGGCTAAATTTTCGTCCATAATATATAGATTTAGGTTTTTAGGGATATATACAAGTTAAAAGTAATGGATCTATCTATTTCAATTTACTAGATAAATGACAACCAATTTCGGTTAATGAGTTGAAGAAGCGTTTTTTTACCGATTAACTGCTTAATTATCTGAGTAATAGATAGTATTATTTAAATCGAGTTAGGAGTTCCCATAAAATATTTTCTACTTTAAACAGATTTTGATACTCATTTAATTTTTGGCACACTATTTGAATTACATATTCTATTAATAACGAACTCGAAAAATAGGAGTTCAACAAATACATTACAATTATGAGTAAAGGAACAGTAAAATTCTTCAACGATGCTAAAGGCTTCGGATTTATAACAGAAGAAGGTTCAGACAAAGATCACTTTGTACACATTTCAGGATTAATCGATGAAATTCGCGAAGGCGATGAAGTTGAATTTGATCTTACTGAAGGAAAAAAAGGATTAAACGCAATTAACGTAAAAGTTATCTAATATACGCTTAACCAAAAATTGGAAAGCCCATCACAATGTGATGGGCTTTTTTATTTTCATATAATATATCTAATAGTTTAGTTTGTAGAATACAATATCAAAAAGACACCAATCAATATACCAACAAGCGGAATCAATTTTTGTCGTTTGTTTTTCTCTTTAAAGATCAATCCGCCAATAACTACCGCTATAATAATTTGACTTCTTTTTATTGCAGATAATAACATAATGAGCGCATCAGGATCTTGTAATGCCTTAAAATAAAAGTAATCTGCAGCTTGCAATAACACACCAACAGCAATAATGGACCAACGGAATTTAAATGCTTTCCGTTTCTCAGCATAAGGAAACCACGTTATAGTTAAGATTACCAATAAAATAAGTATCGTGTATAAACAAAACCAAAATTGTAGTGTTTGCGGATTTAAACTTAAATTTTGAATTAAAAATTTATCGTATAACCCACTAGAAGCTCCTAAAAATGTGGCTCCGATAATGGCAAAAATCCATTTATTACGTTTAAAATTGATGCCTTCTTTTTTTCCTATTCTAGAATATAAAATCACAGAGAATATAATTAAGAAAAAACCAATCCATTGATAAAGGTTAGGACTCTCCTTATAAATTATAATGGCACCAATAAAAGTAAAGAATGGTCCAGCAGATCGTATTGGAGTAACAATAGTAATGGGTAAATGCTTTAATGCTTGGTATGCTAATACCCAAGAGCCAGCCATCAAACAAGACTTTATAAATATGTAGCCATGTGTTTTTAAAATTATATCCTGAAATTCATAACCGTTTTGTGAAGCATAATCAGGATAAAAAATAGATAATATATAGAACGTTGTTACAAACAAAAAACCACTGGAGACAGTGCATAAGAGCACAGGGAACACTTCGTTACCTTGTACAGCATGTTTTTTGCACAGATTGTGTAAACCTAAAAAAAGTGCTGCCAATAAACCTAAATACATCCACATCGCGCGAATATACTTTTTTAATGCATTTTGAAGTAAAAATTAAAGTATGATTTTAAAATTAATTGAATCACAATAATGAGAGACTCTTGACTTACAGTTATGTAACTATATTGCAATTTTGTTATTCAAACGTATGACGTTGTTCTGCAGTTGAAGATGCGCTTAGTAATTGGTTAAATGTTCTTATTGAATTGAAATCTTGTGTAATTGCCTGAGAAACTGCAAGTCCAGAAATACCAGCTTTTAATATGGCTTCAACATCTGCAATCGTAATGCCTCCAACACCAATAATTGGGATGGGAGTTTTTAAAATATCTGTAATGGCAGTATAGCCTTTTAGCCCTAAAAATGGTCCAACAGTGTCTTTTGTTGTTGTCTCTCTAAATGGACCTAAACTTATATAATCAATCTGCTTATCTAATAATGATTCACAATCCTCAATTGTGTTTGCAGTACCACCAATCATTTGCCAAGTATGTAAATGTTTTCTTGCTAGAGTAGGGCACACATCAGTTTTCCCTAGATGCACGCCATCAGCTTTTACTTCTTTTGCAATTTTATAATAATCATTTATTAGTAATCGTGTTTGAAAATGAGAGGTGATTTCTCTAGCCTCATGAGCACATTTTAATATCTTTTTTTTTGAAGTAATTTTTAATCTTAATTGTACTAATTCGACACCAGAAGAACATGCTTTTTGGATGTTTTCTAAGTGTTCTTTTGGCGAATTACCTTGAGATATATAATGTAATTTAGGAATGTCCATATGTTTTGTTTAATGACTAGTGTTCTAATTCTTCGATAAAGAATTACGTATTATCTATTACCCAATACTAAAGTATAGCAGCTAATCTACAAGCTTGATTTATCGCTAGTTTTGCATCTAATTCTGCAGCGACATCTGCACCTCCAACGATATGTGTTTTTATACCTTTAGCTTCTAAAGGTTCTAACAATTCTTTAAGAGGTGTTTGCCCAGCACAAATAATAATGTTGTCAACCTCCAATAATTGTTGCAGGTCATCTTTAACGTAATGTAAACCTTGATCATCAATTTTAGTGTATTGGACACTATTGATAAATTGTACTTTTTTCTTCTTTAATGTAGATCTGTGAATCCAACCTGTGGTTTTACCTAGGTTACCACCAAATTTACCTTTACTACGCTTAAACATGAAAATTTCCCTTGGTGACGGATGTACTTCTGGAGTTATACCTTCAGTTCCACTTCGAGCAGTCATTGTTTTATCAATTCCCCATTCTTTCAACCAAGCATCAATATTTAATGAAGTGCTTTCTCCTTCATGCGACAAATATTCAGACACATCAAAACCAATACCTCCAGCTCCAATAACCGCAACACGCCTACCAACTGGTTTCTTATACTTTAAAACATCAATATAACTTAATACTTTAGGGTTATCGATACCGTCAATTTTCAAGGCTCTTGGTTTTATTCCTGTTGCTAATATGACTTCGTCAAAATCTTCAGTGGCTAAATATTCACTAGTAACTCTAGTGTTTAGTTTTACTGTGACGTTATGTAATTCAATTTGTTTATTAAAATAACGAATGGTCTCATAAAATTCTTCCTTCCCAGGTATTTGCTTCGCCATATTAAATTGACCTCCAATTTCTTTTTCAGAATCAAAAAGAGTCACATCATGTCCACGTTGTGCTGCTATAGTAGACGCTGCCAATCCTGCTGGACCAGCACCAATAACTGCTATTTTTTTCTTTAAATCTGCAGGTAGATAGTTGAGTTCTGTTTCATGACAGGCTCTAGGGTTGACCAAACAGCTCGCTACTTGTTGTTTAAAAACGTGATCCAAGCAGGCTTGATTACAACCGATGCATGTATTTATTTCATCTGCTTTATCTGCTTCAGCTTTATTAACCCAATCTGAATCTGCTAAAAATGGACGCGCCATAGAAATCATGTCAGCGTGACCTTCAGCTAATACTTTTTC
>Ga0115008_10002666_pt1 | contig 14763 bp, 12 predicted proteins | sample FraStrMetagenome_FD_87164 | JGI IMG/M metagenome (GOLD analysis project Ga0115008, IMG submission 87164) | Marine eukaryotic phytoplankton communities from Arctic Ocean - Fram Strait ARC3M Metagenome | ecosystem: Environmental > Aquatic > Marine > Oceanic | place: Fram Strait | collected...
GTCATCGTCATCGTCATCGTCATCGTCATTGTTGCAATGGAGGCTATGGAGCCGTATGAAGGATTGTACCTGTTGGGCTGTCGATGTGATCTTCATTGTCGTTGCTGTGTATGAATGTGGTTGGTGTTGGTCCAAAGAAAAGCACGAGAGAGAGGTATTCCTAATGCAGGTGCTGCTTATCTGTGCGGCTGGTAGACTCTACGTGCATGTCTGGGGAGATTCGGAATTTTGAATTTCAAAACATTTGGGGGGGGGAGGAAAGTCAACGGTAAAACGTACATGTATACTGGCGAAGGAATACGAATATAATGTACGAGATAGGTACGAGGCATGTGATGAACCTCTCCTACCGTTATTTTTCATGTGGAACACCAGGAGACCAGGATTGCAATTTGCAACCGGAAATTGGACTGAGTACCATTATAACGGTAATTGGCTATAAAAGCTTCCAAGCCGATCAATCCTCAAAACAGCCCCCAAAACTCAATACTGAGAGAGCCTCTCCATCCATCTCCATTTCAACCCAAAACCCAAAACCCAAAACCCAAAACCCAAAACCCAAAACACTCGAACACAACCTCAACCTCAACCTCAACCTCAACCTCAACCTCGACACAGTATAGGACCACACAGAGGGGTAGGATAGTAAGAATTTGAGCGAATGATATATGATGTATAAGACACATATGCCATATATCACGAACAATTTCAAATTGTATACCTGTCCATTCACCGATGTATTTGAACAAAATAGTATTAGCAACTAACTAACTAACTAACTAACTAACTAACTAACTAACTACCGGTAGATCTCTCCCAAGCAACAGATTTGTTATATCATACATATTAAATTACATGCCAATCAAACAAAAATGTTTCGAACATGTCAACAAATCCTTCACAATACTCGCAATCGAACGTTTCCATCTCATCACTCCTTTGTATGGAACAACACCTTTCATCGGAAACGCAATATATCAGTAGCTATCGTTGGATCTGGGCCAAGTGGCTTTTATACAGCAAAGTATCTGCAGAAGCTGGCCTTTGTACATGGCATACATATCTTTGAACGGCTGCCGACGCCCTATGGTCTAGTTCGTTCGGGTGTAGCGCCGGATCATCCAGAAGTGAAGAATGTGGAAAATGATTTTGCTAAGGTGATGGAGGTTGGTGATGATGGGAAGTGTGGCATGGAATATTTTGGTAATGTGAATGTGGGGGTTGATTTGCATTTGGATGAGTTGCGAGAGGTTTATGATGTCGTTGTTCTTGCATATGGGTGTTCGTCTGATCGACCGTTGAAGATAAAAGGGAGTGATTTGAAAGGTGTTATGTCAGCAAGAGAGTTTGTTGCATGGTATAATAGTCATCCTGATTACGAATATTTAACGGATGAGATTCGCGATATACTTGGCGGAACTGACGAAAATGAGGAACCTCATGCGGTCTTGAATAAGCGAGTCGTCATAATCGGACAGGGTAACGTAGCGCTGGATTGTGCTCGTGTGTTAGCAAAGGGTGGAAAAGGTTTGTACGCTACAGATGTTGCTTCACATTTTGCCGAAATGCCAATTTTGAAAAACGGTCTCAAAGATATCAGTGTGGTCGGTCGAAGAGGTCATGTGCAAGGAAAATTTACAATTAAAGAATTGCGTGAACTCACAAAATTGGCAGCTGAAGGGCACAACACTCGATTTGTAGTTTTGAGTGATGAATTAGAATTGGGGTTGAATGAGTCATCAGAAGAAGAATTGAAGAACAGTCGGCCAAAATTACGAATTGATAAACTTCTAAGAACAAATGCAACGTCTAGACAAAGCGAGGAGGATAATGTGAAAGTAAATGAAGAGAAAAAAATAAACCTACGATTTTTGTTGAGCCCAATCGAATTTCTACCGAAAACCAGTGATCGCGTATCGTATGTTGGATCAGTAGTATTTGAGAGAACACGTCTGGAAGGAAAACCTGGGGAACAAAGTGCGAAAGGTATAGGTTCAAAGGAAGAACTTGTTGCTGATCTCGTACTTACAAGCATAGGATACCGAGGAAAACCTATCCGTGGACTAGAAAAGTTTTTTGATAATCAGAACGGAATTGTGCGAAATGAAAATGGCAAAGTTAGTGAAGGAGTATACGTGTCGGGTTGGCTTAAGCGTGGTCCATCAGGAATAATTGGAACAAACATTGGTGACGCAAGGGAAACTGTTGCAACAATCTCTCATGATCATGAGATGGGGACCTTACGTTCGAACAAAGACATCAATGGCGCTTACAAGCATATATTGAATCTGCTCGATGAACGCAAAATAGGGCGAGTTGATTGGAACGCTTTCATGACAATTGATAAAGTAGAAAAAGATTCGGAACGGCTACGTGTTAAAGAGCAAGTCCGCGAAAAAATCACATCTAAATCAGATATGCTCGAAATCATAAGATGAGTAGAAAGGATAATTATCTGAAGTAAGTGATAGCAATATGACTCCGCTCTAGCTTTATCATTAACACTCACACTACCTATCAAAACATACCCATGTAAATTGAAAATGTACGTAAATATTCGATCAATCTAGACATGAATTGGAGCAATTCAATACATCAAGCTCCTTCAAACAATCTCCTTTATGTCATTCAAGTTTTGAGAATAAAGCTTCAAATGGGATGCATATCTTATAGTACGAGCTCCTCGTCCACTAGTAACGCGTGTGCAACATTGCTGTAATGAGGAATAGAGAGAAACGAGGTCGACATTTTGAACTCCTTTCTAAAACTTTTACCATTTTTAGAGTCGATTGATGGATTTTCAATGAACACAGAAGGAAATGAAGTCAAGACGCCTGTTAAAATACGAATGCGACAATTGGACCATCAATAAGGCTATCTTCAAAATAAACACTAATATATCATCAATTAAAACCTACCTGCTCTCGTAGGAATGCCGACAAATGATAAAGCCGTCATCGAACCCGAAATTATATTTCCATTTATCTTTCCACTGACAATCCAGTCACGGTTACTTTCGAAGCTACCAAAATCGAGAACATATTTCAACTTTACTTCTGGTGAAAGACTGGTTGCGTCTATGTGATAAATGAAAGGAACTGGAGCCCCAATCGGGCCTTTTCTCAACGGAGATTCGAGGGACAATGAAACATTCGAAATTGATGGATCATTATCCATATTAAAGGTTTCTCCATAAATGCCCCCTGAGGTATTACTTGCGTTCATACTATCTTTGTCAACACTTAATTCAACTTCCTGCATGTGCTTCTGATCAAATTCGTCAACCAACTGAACACAAAAGTTGCATGAAATACTATCTTGTTTCATAGCTTTCAAAGTGTATACAAAATTAACATTTTCATGTGGAACTACCTCGCGTTGAAAGAGATCCTTATTATTGTCAACCACTTCACAATCCACACCGTGAACATTTAATTTCCATTGTGACAAATGAAACGAGACTGACGCTTGACTATACATTTCAAAGCACAGCATTTTCGTCCCGTCGTCATCCACGTCAAACAATTCACATGATTCAACTACGAGAGCCCGGCATATTTGAGATTTAACAGAAGCTTCAAGATGACAGTCCATAAAAGCTGAATCTTTGTCTTCGATAGTCGCATTGGAATGGTCTTGACCTACGTCGTTATGAAGTGCATGGAGAAACTTCGACTTTATCGAAACATTTACTTCCTGAAACGCGTCTTTATTGTCCTCTTTCGAAGTAACGCGTAAAAAGATGTAATAATCCTTCGTTTCTCCTGGTTCGCATTTTGAAATGGATCTTTGCCTGCTTTTGGCCCAATCAATGTTTGTATCATCGTTGTGAAACGCATCGATCTCGCTAGTGAATATTTCCAGTCCTTCCGAGCAGGAACACTCGATTATCCCCTCTTCAACGAAATCTTTGCCACTTTTGTATTGACAGATTACCTTTTGAATGTTGCCCGTAGGGATAATAAAAGGCATAGGCTTTATATCAAGCTTTTGTGTTGGTGTGCTCTGCAGAATCTGAAGGGCATGGTGCTTGCTGGAGAGACGATCAAAGTCCGCTACGAACAACGCTGATCCCCACTTCATACCGAGGTTCATAATCTTGCAGGTTTCAATACTTATTTTTGGTTGAATTTTAAATGTGAACAAATTTTTCCCTTTGACTATGGTTACGTCCTTGAGAACAAGTTGAATATTGTCCTGATTGGCAGCTGCCTCATTCGAAGTGGGTATGTTTTGTAAACTTAATATCAACTTTTCAACCTTGACATCTCGAGGAAAGAAGCTTACGAATGAACACTCAATGTTGATCATTTCTCCTACTTCTGCGATGTGAAGTGATGTCTTCTGGCGATGATTTTCTGGTGTACTAACGTGAACCCATCTTTTGCCTTCTGAAGTCGGACAGACCCGAATTTGAACATCTGGGAACGGGAAAGCCAACGCACCAATATCGGAGTCAGACGACTCAACCATTGATTGTAAATCATCTAGTAACAAATCTAGCGCCGACACTTCCGTAGTAACGCAAAAGCATCTTATTAAAGTCGCAAGATATTCTTTGAATATTTCATCGTCTCGTCGTGCAAGAACTCGTTGACAACACGCATAGCGAAATAAGAGCCATCCAAGCAATCTTTGCCATTCCAAATCGCGCATTGAGCCCGAAAGCAATTCCAAAGCTTGGTTAAATGCGTTCCGAGACATGTAAATTTCGGCACATTCTTGTTGTAGACGCAAAGTCTGACGACGACTATCACTCGTCTTGCTATGGCGAAGCATTTCTAAACCAACATGGAGGTAAGCCTCCTCCATATTCTTAGGGAACGTAAAACAATTCATTGACCACTGCTTATCCCTTGCTATAGGCCATTGCTCACAATAAGACAGGTCTAAATGAACATCTTCCGAACTTTCGATATCTTTCCAAGGTAACCAAGAGCGTAGAGTACGATGTGAATAAATTCCTATTATTGATACAACAGCGTCACAAGTTAAAGAAGACTCTTTAGCACAATGAAGAAGCCGGCGCCGACCAAACTCGAGAATCGATCTCAAAAATATGGAGACTTTTGAAATTTCATCAGGTGTAAATAAGTCCACATTATCTGAGTTGAAAAGTAGAGTCTCGCACAAGTAGTGAAGTTCATAACAGGACTGAAATGCAAATCTTTCCGCATCCTTAACAAAAAGGTGAGCTATTCGAATAATCAATGGAACTATAGAAGAACGATTTTAGATCAGAACTTACTGCGAGGCTTATTCCTCTGGCATCTCCGTCGTCAATAAATCGTTTATAACTCGATACGATAAATTTTCGAGCAAAAACTAGTGCATCAATCATTCGTTTAGAGAGCAAATGAAAATGGCTTTGACGTTCAAATAGGCGTTGATATAATTCTTGGTCTGTTACTTGATTTAGGTGCAAGCGTTGAAGAAAGTCTCTGATTTGAAGTTCCTGTGCAACATCATCAGAGAGCACCTCAGAATTGTTCACCTTCTTCGGTAAATTTTGTTCAATGTGGACGAAGGCTTCCAGTTCTTCGTATTGCAGCAGAGCGTCTTTCTCCATACGCATCTGTTCAAAAGTGTAGGCTAAAAGTTGAACATTAGAAACCGAGAACGAAGTAGACAAAGAAAAAAATATATATACATCAACTAACCTAGTTTTTCCTTGCCTAAAAAGAAAGCCGCGAAGTCCCATGCTGCTCCTTTTTCCTCAATACGTTGGCTTTGAATAGAGCGAAGATTTTCTTCTAAGGAGCGCACCCGTTCTTCGTACGTAGAAACAATACATCCAGCAAGTTGATTACGAAACTTTTCAAAAGCCATCTGTGAGGCGACTACATTGTCTTTTTTGAACGATAACAACGCTGCCTACTACTACCAAAATCATAGGAGAGCTTGCGAAAAATTTGATCACTACTTTGAGATCTTTGTACTTTGGAATTGCTCGATCCATCCGCAGGTTCATTGGTTCCTGAAACTATGTTGTTCCTCACGCGTGCCAGTGTAGCCTTTAAACCTGTGCCCGTTGGAACATCACCATTCGATTGAGTACTCGAACTTCTCGAAACAGAGTTCGTTCCATTTGTCCCACCATCCAAATCCGCATCCCCATTCGTTTTCTTTATGGACGCTTCATACGGTTGCAGGAGCAAAATCAAATACTGCTCCTTCATCTGTTCCCTCTTCGCCACCCAATCCTTTAACATCGGGCGCACAATATTCCGATACTCATCTAGCCCATCTTCTATGGTAACGAGAAACACCCGACAATACGGCGCACTGATAACATTTTCTCCTAAATTTTTATGATCCGACGTATCCAACAAATTCGCATTCACATTCACATAATGCAATGGCAGACGATCAATAAACGCATCATTTCCATTCAAACGGCTCTTATACCGAACCTTTGGTAAATGTCTAAGATCGAACAGTGTAGGCTGAAGCATAGGATAAAGCTCTGCCTGAAACGATACCAACTGGACGGTACATGTCGTATTCCGTGCAAAATCATCTGAAGCAGCACCGGTACCGCCCTGATGTGTTCCCGTTCCCGATTCCGACTCTGACTCCGATGGTGGCAACGGTGGAGGTCCATGCGACTTGATATAATTCTGATTTCGTCGAGATTGGGTTAACGCTGAAAACTCGCGTTGGAGGTGTTGGTATAATGAGGATGCCGGCATTGTCGAAGATGAGAGATGTTGATGTTGTTGTTGATGTTGATGTTGATGTTGTTGTTGTTGTGTAGGAGTATCCAATACAGGAACGTCTATGTAATTGTAGTAATCTATATACATGTGTATGTCATTCATCTCTCACCTTTGACCCCTTGCATTGTCATCCGGCACAAACGCGTAGAAAACTAAATAAGGTTGGACGAACCCTGTTCTACCGTTCTACCGGGATATCGTCTCCGTAGAGTACGTACGCGCGTAAAGAGTGTGTGTTTTATATGTTTTCCAACTTTTCCAACTTTTTCAACCCAACACACCCAACACACCCACACAAAGAAGTACGTAACGAGTGAAGATACTCTCTCTATCAAATAATATATAATGTCAATGACTGCACAAACAATCCAACTTCCAACCTAACGTTACATAGGTCGAGACTAAATATTTTGATAACAAACAAATTTAATATAGATAGAGAGAGATGAAATGGGAAGTGTCATCGATTGGTGTACTGTTTGTCTCATCGAGATTCCGTGTCAACCACAAACTTCCGACATGCCGGTTTCGGTCTCGTCGGTATGCTACCTCCCCCGCTTTTTTTATGTTTGAAGAAACACTGGATTCTTTGAATTATCAGAAGGATGAAATTCTCTCGACATTGATGAGTTGTGGATTTTCAAGTTCTGAGGATTTGGTTAATTTTGCACAGGATTTTGTCGATCGACCGGAAGTTCTTTCTAATCTCCTCATTCAAGATTTTGGCATCCCAGCCTTACAGGCTCATCGTACACGTGCCGCTCTTAGTCTGATGTGCAAAAACGAAAAATGCATGCAAAAGAAGGTTCCGTTGAACCAAAACAACTCTGAATCATGTCGGAAGAACGATGTTCAAGAAATGCCCCCGTCCGTCGATGCAATCGCCAAAAGGAATGACAACGAAAAAATACCGTGTAAAGCATACATTGTGAATGAGTTGGCAAGCCACCGAAAACGCAGCTCTACAATAATAAAAGAAGCAGGTGATAAAAAAGAGTACAGTTTACCTTCTAATTATGATGAATTGTTTCCAACGCTAAATACTGAGTTGCTGGACTTCTATGATTATTTGACGAAACCAAGTGCCTCTTCACAGGAAGCTCCAATAAGGCCAGCGACAGCAGATGTTTACTTGCGACATGCTAAATTATTTTTTGGCTGGTACGTACGCGTCGAAAGCACCAAACCGTGCGATCGCAAACTTTCTCTTTTTCGACTGTTACCGTCTAAAGAAAAGGAATCCGGAAAAATTTTGTTTGATTTTATTCAATGGCTTAGATCAGAACGCCAAATTTCATCTTCGTACGAAGCAAATGTTGTGAGAGGACTGACAAAACTTGTAAAGTTTAGATTTGCGGAGGAGAGCTTGACAGACCCTTCTTATGGTGGCAAAACATTCGAAGACATTCCTGTTGTGCGCGAGATGAGAAAGTTTCACAGGGATGCGAGCCAAAGGTACGTGGTCTGAGACACAGAAAAAGCGCTTGCCCATGTACGCGCTGAACGATCTTTGATGTCTTTATATAGGCTTAAGATTTCTGCACGTTCAAGTAATGAAAAACGAAAGTGGTTAGATTGGGAAGAATATCTCGAGGTTGTTGCACAACTAAAACTAGAACTGAGGAACCTTATCGATTCACATTCTAAACCAGACAAGAACACGACGGGCAATTTCACCCCAAAAGACAAAGCAGTGGCGACAGCCTATCAAAGGTTTCTTGTACTAGCTATATTTTCTTGCGTACCCGATCGGCAGAGAACAATACGTGAACTCGAGATAGGGAGAACACTTTTAAAGGAAGACCAGTCTTGGGTCATAAAACACGGCCCAGGTGATTACAAGACTGGAAAAACTTATGGTGATAGGCCACCTCTTATGATTGCGATTGAGCTCCAGCACGCTATTGACGACTTTGTCAACAATTGGAGGCCAGCGTTGTGCAATAGTGAATCGCCCGCCAATTTGTTTCTGCAGACGAAAACAGGAAAACAATTAACACAAGATTCTGTCTACCAAATTGTGTCGCGAGCATGTTACAAGTTTACAGGGAAACGTACGAACCCTCATTTACTGAGAGATATGCTCGTAACTCATGTCCGCCAGACAAGTAACGCGTCAGAAAAACAACTTGAAGCGCTTGCACTCTACATGGGTCATTCAGTCTCTATGCAACGTGATTCTTATGATCGGCGGACCATCGAGCAAAAGGTTGCACCTGCGGTCGACTTGTTAAAATCAGTTAATGCTAATTCTTCTAGTACAATTTAAATAATAGTGCTGTTTTTAATGTCTGTCGATGTGCTGTTGTTTCTTATTTTCAATTCCAGCAGACTAATGCCATAAATTCCATTGGCTTCATTTCAAAAATAAAATAGCTTGAAACATTCCAGTTCGAGAGCTGGTCATCACTGGCTTCAGGTAGGTACGCCACCAGCCGAAAGTTTACGTGTCATGCCTTATACAATATTTGCATTCGATCCGGAACATAAGGAGGGAGCTGCTCGTAAAAGCTCGTAAATTGTATCCAAATCTGCCTTTTCACCAACCGCAGCTACCATGAATGGGTAAAGTTTCTGAACGATGTCTTTTTGCTCAATGGCTTTTGAGTTAGCCTGAAAAATTACTTTTACACCAGTATTCCAAGTCATCTGATGTTTTAGCGCCAAGTGAAGACAGAACCGACCCCTCCTATCGCGCCGTAAAATTTCCGTGCTGTACCTGTTAAGCGCGTACTCACGGAAGAGCGCTATTTCCAAAGGTTTCGACTTTAGCGTGATAAGACTATGAATTGGACAATAATTGCTCATATCTCTCCCATATCTCGAAACATACGATGCCCAAACTACAGAGTCACTTAATAGATAGAGGTTGGGATAGAGATCTATATCAATGACCATCAAATGCTTCCACAAGAAAGCAACAAATTCCAGAGTATTCGAAAATGATTTACTGCGTGTCGATATCGTTTCAAACACAGAAACTGGGTTAACTCGAAGCAAGATATCGATTTGCTTTATATTTAGCAGGTATAAATGTTAGTCACATAATACTGAAAAAGTCATGAAAGCACTCGACACTTACCTCAACATTCTTGGCGGTCAATAGGCGTTCCGTCAGCCTCAACAAAACATGGGTATCTCTCTCCAACATTCTCACAAACGAACGATGTCTCGCCTCCATAGCTTGAACATAATGTACCTGCAGCGCATAATGTAGTGGCAGATTCTTCCGGCTTGATTTGACTTGAGTACCCTTTGGATTAGACTTTAACAAATAAAGCAAAGCAAAATTTTGGTTCGAGGAGAGGTTGATTGTCAGGTCTCCAAACGCAATAATGAATTCATGAAGCGGCAAACGGCCATATGCATTACTCATTTTTAATGCTCTTGGAAATACCTCAATGGTTTTAATTACAACTTCAAGAGGCGGAAAATTGCTACTGCGCTTCGAAAGTATACGATGCAGAAACGTATTTCGCGTGGTTTCAGACCAACAAATCCACCTTGCTTCGCTCGGATAAGAATTGAGACGAGCAAGCACTGCATCCCAATTTATGTGATTACCGTCCGTTAATATCCATAAAATAGGTCGCTGCCTAACCAGTTGAGTAAGCGCAGTATACAACATTATTCGCTTTGTTTTGAGAGTACAAAATTTTTTGTAGGCCAGTCAGTGCGTTAAACTTGCTATTACAATTTATGCGCAAACATAAAGTTCAAACGGCATTCGCTGAAGCTTCTGACGTCGTGGTAAGCAGTAATGAAAATATTCTGTAATTGTAATGAGATTGTATACTTTGAGCTAATGCTTAATTCTTAATCGATCATGGTAACGAAAAATAGTGCAGATATTGCGTCCAAAAACCCAGAAGTATGTAATTTGCATTCGCAAAAATGCATTTTGAAGCCATTTTATATATATATCTCTATTGCGCGTGATAACAAGATTACTCGTACACTCACAAAAAATTTCAACAGAACAACGGATCGCAGTACGTGGCAAATGACGAAATACCGCTGTATAAGATGCGTGTGGAACATTTGTACATTTGTACCGGTATATGCTGGTACTTCGTACATATGTACATGTATAAGTTGGAATCTGGTACATGTACATACACCTGTTCGCATTTAATTTACAAACTCGCAAAAATGATGTTGAAAATGACGACATTTGCATCGTACAATGCGATGCTAGGTTATGAAATCTCAACGAAAAGTTAAAATCGTTTGGGAAGACATGTTTTGTCTACGATCAAAATACCGGTAGCTACTTCAATTACTTCAACGCTTGGTTGAAACTTGAAATTTGAAACCGCTAGATTATTAGCGATCGTTATTGGACAAGTCGCTTTTCAATCATTTCACATGTTTACAATAAATAGGAAATGAATCGTATTTGCTCATTTTTCACCTCACAGTTCAGAAAAATCAGTACTGGTTTTCATGTAATATCTGAAGAAAAATGAACAAACATAATTCCTTCGTAATTTTTAAAATAATAAAAAACATCAATGACCTCGTTCTACTGCGAAAAGCTTAAAACGTATTTATGGGCAATGTCCCACTTAGAATTTTTCACACTTTTCTCCAGTGGAGTAGGTGTACCTAACTATCGTTACAGAAAGTATACTCACACTCCACTACGTCCCAGAAAAAGAGGCTTCAGATCGACATGATTGCTCTAATGATCTTTCTCTCGGGCATGCCTGAGTACTCCAAAAGCATGACGTGAAAAAACACTAACCTCATCTCATTGAATACTTATTCTGAAGTACATACATTGAAAAGTCGTAAACAGAATTAATGTGGTCTTAATAAATTCCTCAACTTTGTTGGCTAAGAAAGTCAACTAAAGAAACTACTTTTATTGCACTCTCAACAATTACAGCGCGATTTTTGTTGATTTATGATGCTCTTGCCTTTCCAAATGAGAGAAAAATTACGGAACATGCATAAGTCTTCGCGTTTTCTATTGCCTTATCGAAAAGCATGAAAAAGTTCTTAAATGCAGATTTTTCAACCAACTTTTTGAAGCCGCGCTCAAAGGTTCCGTAGGCAAATTTATCTGCACGCTTGAGCCATTGTGGACAACTCCAAATGCCAAAGAAATTCCCATCTTTGCAGATAGAGGGCCGCTCATTCCATGGCCGCCAATACTCGATGATTAAACTCCACGTCGCGCCCCATACTCTCCTCCAGAACTCCATTAGCAGCATCTTTTGAATAGTCTCAAATCCAGCAGGTATAACCTTCTCGCAAACAAAACTGAGAATTTTTTCCATTGTAAGTACACTCTCCAATGCCGCAACTCCTTCCGCAAGTACGCCACCTATCCGAAGTCCAGAAAAAATTCGATTATGAGGAACTGAAGCCATCGAATTAACTACGATAGGGTAATTTCTACTCGTGAGTGGTATGACACTAGAACTTGTCCATAATCCGAGGACTGCTAATATCGTCAAAACTATAGTCCCAATGCCAGATTTACCAAGGGACAACAATCTGCTAATCGGCGCTGAAGCGGCTCGCTTAGATTCAACCGAGGCTTTACCCTCACTCATTCGATATGACGTTCTCGTGTTGATGGAATATCTCGATTTAAAGTCAAACTTCGGAGGAGTCACAACCAGTACATCTTCTCTTTCTTGAGCGCTTCCTCTTAGTTGGTTCTCTGCAGCAGCTCTTACAAAATCCCCATTCGTAGACATCACATGTGAATGTAATCTACTTCGACTTTTAGGCGACGTACTTTCATTTTGACCTTTCGGCAAACCCTGCTGGATAATAAATCCATGAGCGTGTCTTTGTTGTTGACTGAGGAAGAAAATTGCTCCAAACAGAAAGGAAATGCTGATACGGAAGTGTACATAAACTCGATCGTTTTCAAATCTCTTCCGTCCCGTCATTTTTCTCATTTATATTTGCAGTCACCTTAATCGTTTCAAAGGTGCACTCTCGAAAACTATTTTTGTTGCATTCTCTATGTATTAATACATGTTATGTAATAAACAAATTAAGAAGCCGGCGAGTAAAACACAGTCAGCACTCAGCACTCAGTGTTTTACTGATGATGATTCATGATTCCTCTCCTTGTGCTTCTTTCGTGGGATGGCAGATGGAAGGGCGTACGACTGTACGACTTGGAATTTGGACGAATCTCTAACTGTTCTCATCGTACATGTATGCGAATTTCAAATTCAAGCCTAAACATCAATAAATGGAATAACTGGTACAAGAATAGCCACCAGTAGATGAAAAAAATACGAAATAGTATACAGTATACAGTACTTTTCGTGAAAAAAACATACACTTAAAAGTAATAGCATATATTTGAAGTCACAACAATCACATTAACACATTCAGTTATTGCTGCAATATTTTAGTTTTCCAGCCCAGAAATCAGAAGACCGTCAGTAGGTATTAATTCAATGTCTCTCCAAATTCGCTGTTTTAAACCTCGGGTAATTTCAATTTCTGATTTGCTTCGCAATCACGAGGCGTTTGGTTTGAGGGCCTTTTTGAGCCGGCAGTCGCTTTCACGCATTGCTTTAAACTCAAATCTTCACCGTCCTTCTTGCTTTGGATACTGTCAGTACAGTTTACTACTTTATCATCATCACGGCATAGGTCATATAGGTTAGCATTGCAGTGCAGCACAGCTTTGATCGGCTCCTCGATTACTCCATCAACAGACTCCGAACAGTAACCAACTTCTTGCTTTCCTTCCGTTCGTTTTCTAAGTTGATTTGTCCCAAGTGTTCTGTCTGTGTCTACAGAAGCTACGCTAATACCCTCCATCCCTTCACAAGATGACTTCCGGGCATCCATCAATTGATCCATCTCACAACTCCTACATTCCTTGCTGTTGTTTGTCCGTTCTACTTCATTTTCAATTGGAGAAAACGAAGAATGCTTTCTTGTGTACCTCAATTCACCGTCTTCCCCTTCGAAATATTCCACACTTCTACCCCACGTCCAAGGCGGTTTTCTCCAGAAATTATATATCTCGGATGAACTTTCTTCATAATATACAGTCGTGTTTTTCTTTCTTTTCGGCGATGAAGGAGCTACATAATCTTCTTCTTCGTCGTCATCGTCGTCAACACTTTTCCAGTAAGTACTTGCCAAAGATGAAAAAAAATCTTCAAGCCACGGAATATTACGTCCTACAACTAATTCAATCAAACATCTCACATCCTTGCGTTCATAATATCGAGGACTATAATTGGGTCGACATTGATCACCGACGCTGTTGAATCGATCATCTTCCATCCTAAGTAATTTTTCTAAATCGTGTCGCAGCTCGGCTTCTTCGTTTTCAATTCGCCTCCTTACTGGATCATCAGATACATCAGCTGCTGGAGGAGTCCCTCGACGAGGTGGAGGGTACACATAATTCTCATCCCGAAGATTAGCAAATCTCTTATTTACATGAAAGTTTCTCTCAGAACCTTCTTCATCTTCGGAATGGGACGACGACTCAACAATACAAATAGGATCCTCTGCCGATGTCCCATTACATTCAGGGTTAGCAATCCTATGAAGCCTTCCTTGACGACTCAATCTCTCCACCACATCTTTAGGAGATCCGTTGTTAGCGTTGTCACTGCTATTACTACTGTCGCTGCTACTGTCGAGAATTATTGAATGATCCATGATTGCCTTAAATAGTATATGGTTGGGATCGCGACCATCTTTTTTGATGTGCGCGAAGATAGATGTCGTTTTCCAAAAAGCCTAAACAAATAGATTTAGATTCTATCCTCTCCATGCTCATAACTCATAACTCATAATAGATCTACGAGTATTCTTAATACATGTACTACCGGTAGGCACCGTTTATCATTTTTCCCCGTTTATGGGGATCATACATGTTTTCAAATTTCGGATGTGCAACGTGCAACAGGAATTGATTCGCATATCTACATTGTATGCGAATTCTCGACGTCGATGGCGTTTCGTTTCTCTCTATTCTGCAGTTTGTGATGCGGTGGGGGATTGCATAAATTTGTAACAGCACCTCTCGTTCACTCGGTTATCA
>Ga0115008_10002668_pt1 | contig 14759 bp, 10 predicted proteins | sample FraStrMetagenome_FD_87164 | JGI IMG/M metagenome (GOLD analysis project Ga0115008, IMG submission 87164) | Marine eukaryotic phytoplankton communities from Arctic Ocean - Fram Strait ARC3M Metagenome | ecosystem: Environmental > Aquatic > Marine > Oceanic | place: Fram Strait | collected...
CCACGTTTGGTCTCCTTGAATTTTGTTATCCCCCAATTTTCCAAAGAAATTAAGTTTTAATAATTGTTTTTTAGTATGATCTTTTCGTTCAAGTTCTGCCAAATATTCTTTTCTATCATTTCGTATAGTACTTTGTTGTGTATGGTTTCGAACAGATAATAATGTGAATATATTTTTATTATCATATTCATTAATTAATAAGGAGGAAATATCATTACTATGGTCACTGTATGCTTCAATTATCTTTGTCACTTTGTATACTTGGGAAACATTGGATTTTCCAGAACCATACATCTGCCAGTTGTTTCGATCAATGACACATTTATCAAATATATCACTATAGGAATTATCAAAATGATATTTATCTAACATAGTATGAATTTTAAGTAACAAATTTTTTCTAAACATAAGTTGTAAAAAGGTATTTGTTATAATGTGGGGAAACATAATATGAACACCATCTTTTACTCGTTTATTACCATGTTCATCGATTTTAATTTTTTTATTTTTATCTAAATCAAAACGGGGGTGTGTTTTTTCTAAAATAAAACACCTACGTTCTTCTTGGTCTGGTGTATCAATCCATTCCTCCATAATTTCCATATATAATTCACATACGTTGATAATATCATTCATTTTATATATGCGTTGGGGACTATTTTTATCCTTAGACTGATAATATCGCAAATCAATATCTATTTTAACCGGGGTAAATAAACAATCTTTAATGCCTTCCGTTAATTGAGCCGGTTTACCTTCTACAAACACGTGCTCAAAATATAATTTTTGAAACTCCTCTAATTTATCATCCGGTATATGACAAGAAAGAGGGGGGCTTCCAATACTGGTATGAGTATATTTTTGACCTGGTTTTGTTCGATGTATCTTTAGAAATAAATCTAATGACGATGTTGATGTAGAAGGTTTTATATTAATTCTTGGCATAATTTGTATATATACAGAGATTTTATTTTTAAATAAAATATCAAATTTTTCAATTACGAAAAAAAAAAATATCTATGACTTACTATATATCTATTACAATATTCTAATTGTAATACATAAAGTTGTAAAATAATAAAATAATAAAATAATAAAATAATAAAATAATAAAATTACAAATAACAAAAAACAAATAATAAAATAAATTACATTTCAACAGTAGTATTTTCTTGAATATAGTCGTGAGCATGAATTGTATTATAAAAACGTTTTAAGTCTTCTATAAAAGAGGTATTTATATTTACTATATCTCTTTTAGATTTTAATAATTCGATGCTTTGGGAAACAGTAAAATTATAATATTTTATTAAATACGCACATATAATAGTTGCTGAACGACTTGACCCCATATAACAATGAACTAATATATTTTTATTTATATGTGATTGTTCGTATTCACGCATGTTACTTAAATTTTCTTCTAAATTGTCAAATACACTTTCACTGTTTTGATCACGAATAATAATTTGTAAATAAATAAATCCATCTTTTATATTTTCATAATAATTTGGTATTTCTTCTGTGACATTTACAATTAATCCTATATTATTTTCAGATAATATATAGTAATTAGAAGCCCCATACGCATTTCCAATGAAAATATTGTTATGTATATGGTCGATTCCGGAAGTTAAATTATAGATATCTGTTAGAAGAGAACGCGGTGGTCCCATTCGTTTGACAGCTTGTATATGTGTGCTATAATAATAATTATTAACGGTATCATATATTTTATCTTTTAACATGCGCAGCATATACATAGAATTGTAAAAATATCTAAACATATATATATATATATATTACTATTAATGGTCATTTAATTTTTATATAATAATTAAAATTATCGTTACTTTATGAATGAATATATAGTTTTGTAATAAAATGTTTACGTATACAATTGTCTAAACAATATTTATATGTATCAACATTTAATAATGTTTTTAATGAATCATACAAGGTTGTATGTGTCGGTATTATAAGTAAACGTATCGTTTTTTTTGATAGCGAATATTTGTTATGATAATGATGTAAGACTTGGTGAACCCTATCTTTATCATATGTAATAGGCGTAACAGATGTTCTTTCTGTACTATCACTATCTATTGTATCTTTATCTGTAGATTCATTATTATTATGAGTATGAATGTTTATTTCCTTGTATGTATCCTTATAATCAAGAACACAAGAATACAGTATAGAGATAAAGGTATAAAAATTAATTGTTCGATATAATGTATCATTTGTAAAAATGTGTAATAAAAATAAAAATAAATATTGTTTATGTGATAACAAATTTTCGATATCGGACAATATCATTTTATACTTACATTTACCTATTTTAGTAAACGCTATATCACATATATATGTATCTGCGAATGATTTATCTATAAGAGTTTCGATTTGTTTCGTATATTTTTTATTTTTATTTTTATTATTTTTTAAAAAGGAAGCATAATATGTTAGTAAGGCACTTCCTTTATCTGTAAAAATATCTATATGTTCTCCTGTTTGTTCATCATAAATAAAATTATAATTCATGTATTATATATACTTTATATTGTTTAATTCTTTAATTAATTTTTTTGGTATTGTATTTATTTTTCCAAATGTTTTTTTTTCTCGTTTGTCACGTAAAACTATTTCTGTCCATGGCTTACCGGTTTTAGGATCTGTTTTTTTCTTTTTCGTATTGATTGAACTTAAATCAGGGTATGCTTCTAATAAAAATTTAGCACTTTTATCTACTTTATTCCAGTCACGATGACCTAATGACTGTAAGCCTCCAGGTTCTTTATAATATTTTGTAACTATGCTTATATTGTTAAAACGAGGTGTTCCACCAGTTAATAAATAATAACGTATAGAACGTTCATAATCTTCTTTATCGTGAACGTGACGTATTTCCCCTTTTTTTGAATTAATAACACCACATAATGCTCCTACAATATATTTTAAATTATAAGAGATGTGATTTTTTTTTTTATCCTTAAGGGTACAAAAAAAAGGATTGTATACTGGATTAATACCAAAAAGTTTATCACCACTTTTTTTAAGAACAGAAAAACCTTCTTGTAAAAAATCATCTAATGATTTTAATTTTACAAATACTTGGCAACTTTTCTTCCATTTTTTACGATTTTCGGGAGTATCTTTTAAATGTTTTGATTTTAATTTTTCTTTTAATTTTTTTCTGGATTTGGCATTAAATACTGCTTCTTCAATACCATATACGTCGTCATCTATATAACATATTTTTTGCCCTTCTTTAAAATAGTTAGACATAAACATCCGAATATTTTTAACACCTACTTTACCAATAATGATTTTTTTATGATAAGATTTATCTAAACTATCACAATATTTTTTCTTTTCTTTTGCATTGGCAACAAAAATATATATAATAGATGTAGGAATATTATAAGATTCTAATGTGGCTAACGTGCGTATTTTAAGAGTATTATCTCGTTGATAAGAGGGAATAGCAATAACATATTTATGCATAATTATAGTATATTATAATATATTATAGTGTATATAAAATAATTTAATATAAAATAATTTAATATAAAATTTATATAAAATGTATATAAATTGTATATACTCATTACATTCTAGTTATCCACGTAGGTCTGGTATGTCAAGGGAGACTGTTTGTATTTCTATAGGTATATTAAGTATAGAGTTTTTTTCTAATAAACGTATTTTATGTTTAAGGTATCGTATGTTATACTTTAATCGTTCTATTTCTTGCTTATGAAATCTTTTAAAATATTTTTTAGGTCGAACTAATATTTTTCTACATAAAGGACAGTCAAAATTTCCAAAAGTAATATTTTTAAAAATACATTTAGAACAAAACGTATGACCACATTCAGTAGTTGTTTTATATTTAGAAAAACCTAAACATATAGCACAGGGTAGAGGGTTAGTATGTTTTTTTAAAGTGACTGTAGAATTATTTACATTCAATGTAGTATTTATATGTTTACATGTTCGTCGATTATGGCCGTTTTCTTTACAAATTGAACAGGGCATAAATAAATATTATATTGTTTGTATTGTTTAAATGTATATAGAATTATTTATTTTTCTTTTTATTTTTACCATTTTTAAAATAATATTCTAATGTATAAGGTGTCTTAGGGGTAATTTTACCTAAATCAGTAACATCGGAAACAAAAGCATCTGATTGAATACATATGGGTTGAATTAGCACGTATGCATTACCATGACGTTGGATAAAATTAATATACATGTGATCTGAACTTGTTGCACGTATTCTTTCTTTACCAGATTTCCAGTCTTTGGGATGTTCTTTACCCTTTCCGAGTATCCAAACGCTTCTATATAATTGTAAAGCATTTTCAATAGATTTTTTATTAGAAAAACCGTAACTAAAAGTACAATAAAGCTTAAATATAGAATGATTTATTTTCATCCATTTGTTATTTAATTTTGTAGGTGTAACACTTTTGTTTGTATATCCAAATAATCCACCCAAATAAAATATATCATTATTTTTAGGAGGTGTAGGAAATATAAATGATTTATTTTGTGTAAATACACAATCATCTTCGAATATAATTACATTTTGTAAGTTATGTTTATACGCATATTGTAAAGCACGTAAATGTCCTAAAAAACAACCTACTCTTCCTAGTACTTTTTTTTTATCATTAGACATAGTCTTAAAATTTTTTCTAGATAACCAAAATGATTCTTTCATTTGTTCTGGTAAAACATTAAATTCTTTAGCTAATTGTTTATAGTTATGTTTAATATCTGGACCAATAACACCTTTTATTCGTTTTGTTTTAAAATTAGAACGTTTTTTTAATCCTAATTCTTTTAATTGTTTTTCAATATTTTTTTTACGATCCTTACGATTATCTAAATTAATATATAAAATGTGAAAATCACGTAAAGATGGCATTGTATAATTATAAATATAACATATTAATATATATTAATTAAATATATTTAATTAAAAAAAAAAAATAATTATATTATAATATGAAATATAATTTAATAACTAATCCTGAAAATGGAAAACTTGTTAAAACAAAAAGTAAAAGGGGGAAATCTATTATACACAAATATAATTCATACAATAATTATAATCAAGAAGGTGGTTCCGTCCCAGTTATTATTGGATCTGTAGGTGGTATCATGGCTGTAGGAGGGTTAGTATTATACGCAATTATAAAAAAACCTTCAGATGATCCAGTTATACAAAGGTATCAACAAATAATTCCATTTATAAATAGTATAGATATAGAGTCAGATAAAAAAGATATAGAAAAAGCTTTACGTTTATGTTCGGAATGGACGGCATATTTACATTATATCATAAATAATACTAAAAGTTCTTCTAATATGCTTCAAAGTATACCATACAATGTTTATAATACTTCCTCTACCGATACAACTACAGCATCTGCGGATATGACTGAAACATCTGCTGCCGATACAACTATACCATCAGATAATACTACAACACCCTCTACGGATATATCTTCAAGGAATACATCCGTAGAAAAATATACTAAAATGTTACAACTTATTACCACTCAGCAAGAAAAAATAATGAGTATTAAAAAAAAACGTGTAACAAAAAATAAACAAGTGTGGTTTAAAGACCAATACGAACAATTATACAATATAATTGCTAATAGTTTAAATAAAAGAGATTATAAAACAAAAGATGAATGGATACATCTTGGTATTGATTTAGAAATAATAAATATATCTTCCATGCCCTTTAATGTTTACAAAAGATATAAATCATTTATACAATCGATTTCCACACAGCAAAAACAAACTCATCATGAACAACACTTAAAAAGAAGAAACAATTATTTTAAGTTACCTCGTTATGAACAAGAACAATTAGCACAAAAAATTAATTATAGATTAAAAAGAGTAAGAGATAATGTTCTTACAGAACAAAAAATAAAAGATATTTTTAAAGGTCCAATACAAAGATTTTATGGACGTAATAGAAATAGCAAAAAATTTATTAAAGCAAGTTCAGTTATAGGTATATTATATATGATATATACACGTGATGTTCGTTCGGATAATAATTATAATACAACTAAAACTAAATCGTTTACAAACGACCAATTGAGCAGATATACACGGATAGATTCGTTACCTATTCAATTTGATACGTTTGGACGAGAACAATTAACAGATACTTCGCGACAAGCAAAATATTTTCGTGAAGATGTATACTATTTATTGGAACAGATACGTGATAAATTAAAAGAATTTGGATTTATAGTAAGTTCATTTAAGGGCGAACATTTATTAGTTATTTTTAATTTAATTGTTGCTAAAATAAATACAATTATTCGCCCTCGTTTAAAAGTAAATGATGCTACATCGACACACAGTCAAAACTATCAACCTAATAATAAACGTAAAATATTTATAGATGTATATGATCCCAGAGTTAAAAACTTAAGAGGTGGGGGTGAAGGTAACGTAGAGTCAATGGAAAGTATAGTTCCAGCGGTGGCAGTAACCAAAGTAGCCGATTTACAAAAACAATCTCAAGCACAACCCCCAGCATTAGATATAAATAGATTGGGGGCCGCGGTAACACAAATAAAAGAATCACAGGCACAAAAAAATATATCGGATATAGAAATCGTTTCGGTATCTATAGCAAAAGTTGCGGAAGGACTATCAAAACCATCACCACCACCACCACCACCAGGCGCACCAGCAGTATTACCAACAGTGTCAGAAAGATCACGATTAGCACGAGTAAGACCAATCCCACAAGAAGATCCAGAAACTCCTCCTCCACCAATAGAAGAACAACATACATCGTGTTTACCTAACGATATTTCGCTAGAACAATTAGAAAGTAATTGGGTCAGATTAAGTAACTGGGGAAGCAGTGAAGACGACACAAACCGGAATATTGATGAATTAGGGATTGATATAGTTACTACAATGATATATAGATTAGATAATGGTGATAATCAATATTTACATAATATAAACGATCAGGGAATACTATATATTTATGAACAGATGTATACATTTACTGTTGAACGGCTTTCATTATTAGGAAAACATTTAAATGTTGTCTCCGCGATGCTCGGATCTCTTTCAGAAAAATGTCGCAATAAAATAAAATTGATAATGTTTTGTATTCAAAAGTTGATTGTATCGTATACGATCGCTGAAAAAAAAAAAAATGAGCGTAAATACGATACAGGATTTCTTACTGAAGAAGACGTATTGGCCTTAGAGGAAGAATTAAGTACATTGTTCGAAGAGGATGACGATACTGATGAACCACCGGTTGATGAATGGGGAGAGCCCATTAATCCGTCCGCGGCGGCGCATTCTTTCCCTCCCCTCCAGCGCGTGCCGATATTACAGCCCGCTTCCGAGTTCGATCCTATTCCTTCAGCAGAGCCACAACCGGCACGCCGTCCCAAAAAAGACACATTAGAAAACAAAATGAATCGTATTGCTATGATGATGACATTAAGAAAAGCCGGGCTAATTACGTTTCGAGAAGAGGTAACCGGAGAGGGATTGGAGGGCGAAGTGCTCGCCCGCGCTCTTGGACGAGAACGAGAATTAATAGACCAACGGCGACGAGCACGAGAAGCACGAGAAGCAGCACCACTAACACCAGACGCACCATCACCAGACACACCATCGCCAGACGCACCATCGCCAGACGCACCACCACCAGCACTACCATTAATAGAACCATCACCACCACTACCATTAATAGAACCATTACCACCACCAGGAGCACCAGCAGCAATACCATTAATAGAACCATCACCAGCACTACCATTAATAGAACCATCACCACCACCAGGAGCACCACCAGCACTACCAGCACTACCATTAATAGAACCATCACCACCACCAGGAGCACCACCAGCACTACCATTAATAGAACCATCACCACCACCAGGAGCACCACCAGCACTACCATTAATAGGAGCACCACCAGCACTACCATTAATAGAACCATCACCACTACCAGGAGCACCACCAGCAATACCTATACATGATTCAATACTAACACCGCTTGTCGAGGAGCGACTGGAGGAGCATCGCAGGTCGGTTGATGATGCGCCTCCACCGGCAGCCTTCCCTGAAAGAATAACTATATCTCCAGAGCCACAACCTTCACAACTAATAAACATACTTTCAAAGGAGGATATTGAAAAGGTAATTAATGATTGGAAACAATCACAAGAGAAAGTTGTAAACAACTTATTAAAAAAAGACGGGTTTGTTCCGGTTATATTAAAAACCATACAACCTAAAGACAACTCTTCTTGGAATACGTGTGCCGACAATATAGTTGGATGTAAAGCTATACAAAACGCTTTAAGTAGAGAACTTAATCATACAGGATATATATTTAATTTAATACAACAGGGGTGTATATCTACTGATGGAACATCTTGTATAATAAAATATAAATTAAAAGATACATATGACCGGTTAACTGGTAAATGGGATGAAGATCAAGAACGTATTCAGATTATGTATTTTGGAGAAGAGCGCGCCGGCGGAACAGCGCTATCACAACATAGTGAACCTTATTCTTTTGATGACAAATCTATTGTTCTTACTATTGCCGGTCCAAGTGCTTCGGGAAAAACATTTACATCTAAACAATTACTTGAAACATTTGACCCGTACAATTATTTTCCTAAATATTTTGTAAAAATAGACGGTGGTGATATGCGTGAAGAGTCTATTATTTATGATAAATTATCTAATTACATAGGATATATAGCTTCTAAAAAAACAGAATGTGTAGATGATCTAGATAGTGAACTTAAATCGGAACTAGAAAAAGAAATTAGTGCTTTTGTAGAACCTCAAATAGTAACAACACCCATATACATTCGCTTAAGTAAATTAATTAAAACCGATAAAATAAAAAAATCTATTCAGTCTTTTTTTAAAACACAAATAAAGGGACATGAAGATACCTTAAAAATTAGTTTTATTATTCCTAATACATTAGTATCAGAAAGTTTAAAAAAAGCGTGTTGGCTACGACCATTTGATAAATCTAACTGTGTATATAATGCTTCTGTTAATCCGTGGAATTTTTATGGTAATAATTTTGATAATGTAACTAATATGAATCCAGCTGTATTTTTAATTTATCAACATACAAAAGACTGTCCCGAGCTATCCGTAACAAGAAGAATCGATGGTTCCGGAGGCATGGCAGCCAAATGTATAGGAACAATAAAATCAGGTGAATCAAGACATCGTTGTGAAGGTAAAGAGTTTAGTTCTGAGCAACATAAGCGGGCATTGGAATATGGATTACAATTATTACGACACAAATATGTAAGTAAAGGTGTACGATTAATTAAACATAATTCCGGTCAAAGAGGAGTTCCATCTAAAAATTATATCATCACGCCCCAACCATCATTTATCCGTATAGAAGACCTAGAAACGGACATGAATAGATTTTATTCTTTACCACAAGTTCCTCCTGTAAAGGAATTAGAAGAAATAATACAGGTTCCCAAACCATCCGCAGCACCAGGAGCATCAACGCCTACACCAGCACCAGGAGAGTCAATACCAACACCAACACCAACACCTACACCAACACCAACACCTACACCAACACCAACACCAACACCAACACCTACACCAACACCTACATCTACACCAACACCAGTAGCAACAGGTTCAGTTCCAGATGTAGTCTATGATATAACATCAACTGATACAGGTTTTGAATTGTTACCATCAGAGGTGACATACGCAACGACAAAGGAAGATAATTTATTTAAACCAGTGTTTGATAAATTACGTGCAAGACTTAAATTACATCATTCGAGTAATTTTTTATTAGAGTACTATAAAGATTTTTTCCTGAATAGAAAAACATTACTTTCATACAGTGAATATACGAATGCTCTGCGACCTATATATAAATATGATTTATCATATAAATAAATTAATAATTATTAATATATAAAATTATTATGTAAGTAATATTATATAATAATTATATGCCAAAAAAAATTAAAATTAGATGTCCACTTACAGGAAAAAAATATCATATTTTATCTAAAAAAGGACAAACTATAATTAGAAATTATAAAAAATATCAAAAATATCAAAAAAATAACAACAATACTAATACTATGATGGGTGGTTCATATACCGATAATGTATCGCAAAATAAAATACAAAAGACAGTATTTTCAACTAAAACAATGGCTAATATTGCTTTAATAAACGGCCAGGAATCTATACTAGATATTATTCGTATGGAATCGAACATTATTTATTTACTACACCCTTGTATTGTGTTAAATATAGCAAACACTACTGTTAAAAATGCTGCTTTAGACTTTATTAAAAATCCTGTTATTGATACTATTAAAAAATTACAATATTTTTTTACGCTGGAAAAAAAAAATATAATACAATTATTTAAACTGGATGGATTTAGTCAATATATAATTTATAGAATGTTTACCTTTGAACATTTCTTATTGTCTATTATAGAAGAATTAAAACTATACACTCTTCCTCATCTTCAAGTATTAAAAGACAACTTATTATCAAAACTTTATTTTGATAAACAATTATTTATATTAGAAATTATTATTAATTATAAAGTAAAAAAAGATGAAGAAAAATCATTACAATCAATTGTAGATATTATAAAAAATAAAAATACTAATATAAATTTACGAGGTTCCTACAAAAAAAAAATAACAACTTTATTAAATTATAGACAAGAACATTTACTTGATATCTATGAAAATACTAAAATATATTATCTTCATCAATTGTATTATTTTATGATGACCTTATTTACAAAAAATAATAACTCCTTTAATCCTAAAGACAATTATGAATCATTACTAGATACTACACTAATAGAAGATATGAAACGATTTATAATAGGAATAATGGATTCTGATGGTGATTATTTAAACAATTTAAAAAAAAATATTTTTACCTGTTTTTTTTTAATTATATATTTTATACAGTCTTTAAAACAAAAAAATATAGACCATTTACAAAATAATACTGATGTTTGGAAATATACTTTAGAACACCATATATTTAATTTGCTAATAATTAAAGATAACTATATGCGATTAGGTGTAAATAACCCTCAACTGGATGTTCATGATAAATGTATGAAGGAATTAAATATAATTATGAATGTCCCAGCATTCATTCAAAATAAAAAAACTTTTGAGGAAATACCAAGTGTAAATAGTGTAAATAATAAAAATGAAACGGATACAATACCATCGAATATTTCGTTATCTTTATTAGATATACTCTTTCGGCGTATACAAACAGAATTTAATGTTGTTACATTTGTTGTAGATGAACAAGCAAAAGGTATTATTATTGATAATAATACTGCTAAAAAATTAAAAAAAGTTCATGATACAGTATCAATGTATTTACCTAATATGACCTTATATAAATCAAATACAATTAATTTTAACGAAAACATAACTGAACGCACATCAGTCGAAAGTGAACAACGCTTTGTAGAAACAATAAAAGAACAATTAGAATACTATATACATACAAAAATGAAACACAAACCATTTATAGTTCGGCCAGTTAGGACACCATTGGCCCCGGAACTGAAATCCCTGCTTAAAAAGAAAGAACGAGTGTCATTCAGCGACGATACGGATTTTAGAAAAAAGCGACATGTATCTATACCCCCCTCCCCACATTCGTTGAGTGATCCTCCATTAAGTGCCCAACAAGTAGGCTTTCAAGCGAGAGTATCATCTTCATCCCCATCTGCTACAGCAGCGACACCTGTAAATGCTCAACAAGTATCATATGCCATTGATATGTTTGATGCTTAGTTATAGTATATAAATAATATAAACAGTATAAATAAGATATTTTATTTTGTATATTGTTGTTGGTAATAAATAAATTTTTCTTGAATATTTTCTTGGATATTTTCTGATATATCATGAATATTTTCTTGTATATTTTCTGCTATATCCTGAATATTTTCTTGTATATGTTCATGTATATGTTCAGTAATATCTTGGATATTTTCTTTTATTTCACTAATATCACTTTCTATATTATCTGATATATTTATTTCATTTGTGCCTTCTTGTATAAGATGTTCACGAATATCTTTGTCATTCCATACATCTTGATATTTATAAAAAGGAATATACGGATATAAATGATGAATATTATGATAATTTTGATTTTGGGTAAATAACGATAACAATAAAGGCGAATCATCCTTTTCGAAAAAACCACTTATTTTATTAGTAGATTGTATTTGATTATCCTTTTTTTGAGGGCATTTATGATGAGTATTATAATCTAATACTAATGAAGCATATAACATAGCAAAACGCATTGGAAATATATAATAATAAAATAAAGATATTCCATGATGATTATATAGTAACCATCCATAAAAAGAAAAAATACACATATACGTAAATAAAGAGTCTATAACTTCCATTGTAGGCCGCGTATGAATATGTTTCATATAATTATAAAAATATATGACATCTAAAAAAGGTCCTTTGATAAGAACTTCACCTAAACTATTATAAAAGTTATCTGGATCTATATCGTGATTAGTATGTCGATGATGTAAAGTATGAAGATATTTCCACCCTGCAAAACTTGTTCCATAAATAGTAGAACTTATTATACCAATAATTTCATTTAAATAAGCGTATGGTTTAGATGCTATTAATTTATGCGATGCTTCATGAAAAGGTGTAAAATTAATATATAATAATATGCTAGCAAATATAAGATATAACATATACGGTATATTATATTTAATAAAAAATAAACATATTAGTAGAAATGTGTTTATTCCAAATATATATATTGTAGGATAAGCAATAGTGTCCCTTTTACCAATTGTAAGAAATTTTTTTTGTACCATAAGTAAGAATATATATATATATATAATATAGTTATATAATATTTAAATAAATATATAAATATATAAAAAGTGTATCAGTGTATAATATAGCAATTATATATCTATATACTATACAATGAATACACCTAAACAAAAATATGTTAGACCAGCGATAACCTATACAGATACGTTACAATCACACGCTAAAATAAAAAAATCGTTAGAAAATTATACTAGAATAGATAATATAGATTCTATACCATTAGGAACCTTTATTAAATATGTAACGTATACAAAGGGTAAACCTCGATTATGTATTGGGGGCCGTTTATATAAAAAACATAACGATTACGTTATGATAAAAGGTCGCAATCATATAATTTTTTCCGTTCAAAAATATCACTGGAAAGAAGATGCCAATAAAGAAGAGGATGACCCTATATTTATTACTATGTTTTTTAAAAGTAAAATAGATAAACAAATTATTTTAATTAATCAACTTAACAATACTATTCTTTCATTGAAAAAAGAAAATGAAAAAAAAACAAAAGAAAATCAATTACTGAAAACCCAATTGTATCAGATATATAAGGATCATCCTGATATGTTTGCGTAATATTTGGTTAATGTTTATTTATTTTATTTATACGTATCAATATTTATGGGTATTAGTAAATAATTATCTTTATGAATATGTGTATGTTTATTATAATTAGATAATAAAGGTATATTTTTAGTGGGAGTATTTAACATTTGTTCTAGTATTTGCTGTGAATTAAAAATATCAATAACAGTTTGTAAAGTATTTTTTTGTTTAAAAAATTTATATACAAAGGAGGGATAATGCTGTGTAATAAAGTTATAAAAGTCTTTTGTATTAATTTTATTTATCATGTAATGTATAATTAGAAAATAAAAAAAATAATTAAAATAATTAAAATAATTAAAATATTTTTTTTTGTTACGATTATAATGTACTTATAATGCATTTACAATGCTTAGTATTAAAGGACTATCCTTAAAAATTTCTCTAAGGATATGTTGTAATAATCCTTGAGACCACATCCAAGAAACTATAATAAGTATAAAAAGAAGGCAAACAAACAATACTACAGCTACTACCGCCATATCGAGTTTTTTTTCTTTTTTTGTCACACGACCTTTTGAAACAAAATCAATATTTGTATCAGAAAAAATAACCTTGTGAACATCCGTTTGATATTCTATAAATTGATTTACTTGTCTGGTATAACTGTTAGTTGAACAGGAATAATTACTTATAGAAGTTAAATCTTTTATTTTTTGAAAAAATAATTTAGGTATAGTTATGGATTCATTAAATACCATTCGTGTTACTTTAGTGAAACTATTATCTTTTGGATTTGTTTCGAAGGCCGTTCCATTATATTTAAAAAACTGCTTATTTGTAGGTAATAAATCTGTAATATTTAAAGTATACGACTTATCTTTATATCCTCCTGCTGATAATTGAGAATCAGAAGTATTTTTAATATATTTATAAATTAAACCAAAAAAAGGTTTTTTAACACCATCGTCATCTGTGAATGAATCTATAGTATCATTAGTCCAATCATCTTTTTTTTTCGATGTATTACATAATATAGATATGCTTAATTTTTGAATTAAATTATCACATAATATCTCTATTTCTAAACAATTTTTTATTTTACCTGGTATATTATTTATACTGTCTATTTCTCTGTTTACATCTGGTTCATTTAAAGAAGGGTATGACTCTGGATCATATTTAGAATCATTTTTAACAATATGATAAGCAGGCGTATGAAAGGTAATTTTTCTTACA
>Ga0115008_10002670_pt1 | contig 14754 bp, 12 predicted proteins | sample FraStrMetagenome_FD_87164 | JGI IMG/M metagenome (GOLD analysis project Ga0115008, IMG submission 87164) | Marine eukaryotic phytoplankton communities from Arctic Ocean - Fram Strait ARC3M Metagenome | ecosystem: Environmental > Aquatic > Marine > Oceanic | place: Fram Strait | collected...
AACTTTTAACTGGTGCGGTCAAAGCAAAGCCATCTTCAGCGGTATTATCATAGGGCCACGGCCCTTGCCAAATGTTGGCCATCCAAACTGATTGGCCCAACGGCGACATCTGCTCCCCCCAAACATAGGGCTTGCGATCCAATCCACCGCGTGCGGCACGCTCCCACTCAGCCTCTGTTGGCAGCCGTTTGCCTGCCCAAGTTGCATAGGCCTTAGCATCTTCATACGTTAAATTCACCACTGGATGATCCATGCGCTTTTTCCAACTCGAGCCCAAACCTTCAGGTGCCCGCCAATTCGCCGTTGGTTCAAGCCGCCACCACTGAGTAATATCATTGGCGGAGCGAAGCGCGCTGGAGGGCTGCGAATAGACAATTGAGCCAGCATTTTGCTGTCCGAGCGCGATGGACTGCAATTGCTGAATTGACTCTAGGACCGCTTGTAGTTCTTGGCCGACAGCACTGCGTGCATATTGCTTCAACCGCGCCAAATTAGCCTGAATCTCACGCTCAAGTTGAGCCACAATCGCAGCTGGCAAGGGACGCTCTGCAAACGTCACATAATTAGTGGCTTCTACAAACTGCGCAAATTTTCGATTAGTGACTTCAGTCGCATCCATCCAAAACGCGTCGACAGTAACTTCGTGAATCGGATATGAAGTACCATGTGACTGAGAACCGCCATTCATTAGGCCAGCATCTCCCCCCATGGAAAAAGTACCCGCGGGGATCCGCACCATACCTTTAGGCTGATCAAACTCAGCATGTGACCAGACCGACTGAACTACAAATACCAGAAGTATCACTAATCGAACTTTGAGAAAATAATTTATCACCGCGAACATATTAGCTAAAAAATCACATCCTAATATTTTATCAATGCTAGGATACGCCAAAGTAAATGATTCAAACTTAAGCACACGAGTTAATTGATTAAACCCCGCTTAAGCGGACACTTAATGAGCGGCGCAACAAACAACCGCTTTGTTAACTAAAAGCATAAACATCAGTCAGCATCCACAATACAATAAAAAGCCAGCAAATACTGGACTTGGCGGCAGTTAGCACTGAATATCTAATTACCTTACGAAAATAAAACACCATCTAATGAATCCTACAAATTGGAAACTTCACTGGCAAATATTGTTCTCACTGGCACTGGCGGTACTATTTGGTCTGCTGATACTGCCTAACGGTAGCGAGGGCTTCAGTACGGGTGTTGAACAAATCTGCCATTTTACGGGCAAGCTGTTCATGAATGCACTAAAGATGATGATCGTGCCATTGATCGTAGCTTCAATCATCTCCGGAGTCATGCATCTTGGCGCAGAAAAAGGCGTGGGCCGCATGGGTTTCAAAACCTTACTGTATTACACCTGCAGTGGGGCAGCAGCAGTCGCCATCGGCCTGGTAGTGGTTAATCTAATTGGCCCCGGCCATGTTGCCCCTGAGACCGCCACTGCCATGCTCGGCCAAGGCAGCGAAACAGCACTGAGCCAGGGACTGATGGGCAAAGTAGAAGGCCGCAGCTCCAGTGACCTATTCGAAATAGGCCTGCGTATGTTTCCCTCTAACATTGTAGCCGCCGCCACCAGCAATGGACAACTACTGGGCGTAATTACTTTTTCCATCCTGTTTGGACTTTTTATCGGCCAACTTAATTCAGAGCAACAAGCCACTCAGAAAAAATTCTGGGAAAGCATGCAATCGGTGATGCTAAAAATGACTGATTTTATCATACGCTTCGCACCGATCGGAGTCTTTGCCTTAGTGACACCGGTGTTATTGCACGCACCCTTTGCCCAATTAATTGGGGCTATTTTTTGGTTTTTCATTACCGTGCTGATCGCCTTGCTACTTCATTTTACTCTTAGCATGGGCCTAGCGTTAAAATTCATTGGCAAAATTAACCCGCTCACGCACTACCAAGCGATGGCTCCAGTACTACTCACGGCATTCTCTACAGCCAGCTCATCCGGCACCTTGCCGCTCACAATTGATACCGTAGAAGAACGCGCAAAAATCTCCAAGAAAACCTGCTCATTTACCCTGCCACTCGGCGCGACCGTTAATATGGATGGCACTGCACTGTACGAATGCGTAGTGGTGCTTTTCATCGCCCAGCTTTACGCCTCGACTGGCCAACTCGCCCTCGACCTGAGCCAACAATTGCTGGTCGTAATACTAGCATTAACAACCAGCATCGGTGTCGCTGGCATCCCTGCTGCCAGCTTGGTGGCGATTGCAGTGATCCTGCCCGCAGTCGGGCTACCAGTTGAAGCCATCGGTGTTGTCTGGGTTACAGATCGCATCCTCGACATGTGCCGCACCTCCGTCAACGTATTTAGTGACACTGTAGGAGCAGTCGTAATCGCCAGCAGCGAAGGAGAAATGCCTTACCCAAAGAGCACAGCTAACATTCAGCCGGCCCACAGCTCAGCCGCAGAGTCTTGAGTCCAACCCACGATTCAACTCAGACCCAGATCCGAAAGCCTCAAGCTTCATAAACGACAAGTTCAAACCTACAGACTCTCCACAATGAATACGACCGCCAGACTCGCCGAACTTCAAATTGAACTGCCAGCCGCCGCCGCTCCAGCCGGCAACTACGTGGCAGCCATTCAGGTTGGCCAATTGCTCTATCTATCAGGTGCAATCTGCGCCATCGATGGGGCAATGACACATACCGGCAAGATTGGCAACAGCCAAGACATCGCTTACGGCCAAGCCGCCGCCCGAGTCTGCGCACTCAATCTACTCGCAGTCGCGAAATCTGAAATTGGCAGCTTAGACAAAATTAGCCGCGTGGTTCAGATCAACGGCTTCGTTAATGCACAACCTGGCTTTGCCGACAGCCCCGCAGTTCTCAATGGCGCATCCGACTTACTAGTTGAGGTACTAGGTGAGCGTGGCCGCCACACTCGTGCCGCAGTCGCAGTCACCGGCCTCCCCAAAGACAGCACGGTCGAGATCCAAGCTGTCATGGAAATCAGTCAATAATTGGCACATCATCCCCTCCCACGACCGACTAAGACTAGCAATCATAGCCCTGAATGAATAAATTCGATTATTCCGTAATTATACCCGCCTACAACGAGGCGAACGAGCTCCCCACGACACTAGCCGCCGTCAAACTAGCAATGGCACAGCAGTCGGAATCCGGCCAGTGCATTGTAGTCGACAACAACTCCAGTGACGCCACCACCGCAATAGCCCATGCGCAAGGCGCCGATCAAGTTGTGTTTGAACCGATCAACCAGATCGCTCGGGCCCGTAATGCAGGCGCTGCCGCCAGCCAAGGCCGCTATCTTATATTCATAGATGCCGACACACGCATTGAGCCCGCATTGCTAACTGAATCGCTACGACGCCTAGCCCAAACGCCCTGCGTCGGGGGTGGATCAGTTATCCAATTCGACGCTGAAAGCTCCGCCATCGGGCGCGCCGCCATCTTCTTATGGGAACGCATCTCTAGGCTGACCCGTACAGCCGCGGGAAGTTACATCTTTTGTCAACGCGAAGCCTTCGAAAGCATTGGAGGATTTGACCAAAAACTCTACGCTGGCGAAGAAGTCAGGTTCTCTCGACTCCTGCGCAATCAGGGAAAGCGGCATCAGCAAACTTTTGATATTTTAACCCATTCCCCCGCCATCACATCGGCTCGCAAACTGAACTGGTACTCAGGCCCACAAATCCTGGGTTGGATCCTACTAATGTTAATGCTGCCGCTGGCGGTTCGCTCACGCAAATTGTGCGGATTTTGGTATAACCGACCTAAGAATTAATCTTCCCAGCGCCAGCCCAGGCATTCGATGGCATCATTCAAATACGCTCGGCCCAACTAACACTCTTTCGAAGCAAGCGATTATAAGCAGTGTGCCCTTGAATTCTGTAATTATATCCACACACTATTACGCTAACTTTGTACATCGACCACGTAGACGGCATTTAAAGTACCTTTTTTTACCATGACAGACAAAAACACAGAACCCACCGAAGAAACAGCCGCAACTGAAACAACTGAAGCAACTGAAGCCAGTCAGTGTACAGCAGAGGTAGTCAGCGAGACGCCCGAAGTCGAGACGCCCAAGCTGAGCGAACTGGAGCAGGCGAAACTAGAAGCTAGCGACATGAAAACGCGCTATCTGCGCTCGGTCGCTGACATGGAAAATTTTCGCAAGCGTATTACACGCGAAAAGCAAGACATCATCCGTAGTGCAGCGGCCAGTGTAGTCGAATCGTTATTACCAGTGCTCGACAACATGAAGCTCGGACTACAAGCCGCCGAAAACCACCCAGAAGCCAAAGACGTCACAACCGGCTTCAAGATGGTTGAAGGCCAACTTAAAAATGCCCTAATCGAGCAAGGACTGGAAGAACTACTTCCAGATGGAAACGACTTCGATCCTAATTTGCATGAGTGTATCGCACAGCAAGCTTCCGATACGGTCGCTGAAGACAAGGTAATACAAACAATTCGCGCCGGTTACCGCCTGAATGAACGTCTCATCCGCGCTGCTAACGTGATCGTTTCCAGCGGTCCGGCTAAAAGCGAATAATTAGCACACAGGAAAAAATCGATGGCTACTACAGACTACTACGAACTTTTAGGCGCTGCGCGCGAATCCAGCTCCGATGAGCTAAAAAAAGCTTATCGCAAAAAAGCGGTGAAATATCATCCGGATAAAAATCCCGACAATGCCGCAGCTGAGGCAAAATTTAAGGAAATATCCGAAGCTTATGACGTGCTAAAAGACACCGATAAGCGCGCGGCCTACGACCGCTATGGCCATGCCGCCTTCCAACAAGGTGGTATGGGCCGCGCCGGAGGTGGTGGGGGCGGTGGTGGTGGCCATGATCCATTCGACGTCTTTCGCGAAGCGTTTGGCGGCCGCGGTGGTGCGGGTGGAGCGGGTGGTATATTTGAAGAGTTCTTCGGCGGCGGTGGCGGCGGTGGACAGGGTTCGGCCGGTGCCGCACATGGATCAGACTTACGCTATGATTTAGAAATCTCGCTAGAAGAAGCGGCCAAAGGCGTCGAAAAAGAAATAAAATACCGCCGACCTACAGAGTGTGCCAAGTGCTCAGGCTCGGGCGCGGAACCAGGCTCAAGGAAAGTAACTTGCCACACCTGTGGAGGTGCAGGCCAAGTCACTTCGAATCGTGGCTTCATTAACTATCGTCAAGTCTGCCCGACCTGTGAAGGCACCGGACAGATCATTGAAAAACCCTGCAGCGGATGTCGTGGCGAAGGCCGGGTAATGGACAGTAGCACGGTCAAAGTACGTATTCCTGCCGGCGTTTCTAGCGGATCCAAATTACGTTCGGCCGGCAAGGGTGAGGCCGGCCAAATGGGTGGTCGGGCCGGCGATCTGTACATTGTGATTCACGTACAAGAACATGAACTATTTGAGCGCCACAATGACGACCTCTTTTGCGAAGTTCCAATCAAGTTTACGCTGGCCGCGCTCGGTGGCTCGATCAAAGTACCCACCCTATTCGGTAAAGGTTCACTCAAAATCCCCAGCGGCACACAGACCGGCACCACGTTCCGGCTACGGTCACAGGGCATTCCCAACCTACGCGGAAATGGCAAAGGCGACCTGTTAATCCGGGTTCAAGTCGAAGTTCCCACAAAGCTAAATAGCGACCAACAAACCAAGCTTGAAGACTACGCAGAAGCTTGCGGCGATCCAGCTCACCCAGTTGGCGAATCCTTTGTCGCAAAAGCAAAAAAGTTTTTTCGCTAGGCCCAGGCCTAGGTATGTAATCATTCATTAAATAGTGGCTTATCCGATCGTAATCCTAGGCTCCGGCAGGGGCTCCAACGCAGCAGCAGTACTGACAGCTGAAGTCAAAAAGAAGCTCGGCTCAGCTCAAGTTGCTGCAGTCATAAGCGACCAACCTGATGCTGGTATCTTAGAGCTGGGGCAAAAGTTTTCCGTGCCTGCCATCTACATCGACCCGCAAAAAATGGGGGCACGACTAGCGCCGGAGGCAGAGGCTGCTTACATCCAACGCATTCAATCCTTCTCACCGAAGTTGATTGTGCTGGCTGGTTTCATGCGCATCATGAGCAAGCCATTCATTGATGCCTTTGGAGGCCAAGTCATAAACTTACACCCCAGCCTACTGCCCAGCTTTCCAGGCATGAATGGTATCGCTCAAGCATTCAATTTCGGAGTCAAAATCACTGGATGTACCGTCCACTGGGTCACAGCAGAACTGGATGCTGGCCCAATTATTGAACAAAAATCGATCCGCATTGAACCCGATGATTCGCTCGACTTGCTCGCCAAAAAAGTACAGATCGCGGAGCACAGTTTACTGCCTAACGTAATCGAGCAGATCAGCAAAGGAAAAATAAAGTACCCACGTTAGCATCCGCTACAACTACACAAACCTCCGTAAGCATTAATAAAAGATGAGCCAACAAGTTGAACTTCGCGCCCGTATTCCTGATGAAATGGCAGACCTGCTGGATGACCACTTCCTGGAAACCGAGTCCCCGTATTGGGGCATCATGCAAAAGGAAATAACCGACCCTTACGAATTTTTTGGTATTTTCCCGGATTCTGCAACCGCTCAAATAGAACTGGCACAACTGCGGCAAGAATTTGTGAAACTGCCGGCAGTGGTAACAGAAACTGCCATCATTGAGAAAGACTGGCAAAATGCATACAAAGAATTCGTCAAAGCCTGGAGTGATCGACAATTGCATTGGATTCCGCTCTGGGAACGCGAAAAGACACTAGCACCTGCAAATAGTGCGATCGTTTATTTAGATGCCGGCATGGCATTTGGCACTGGCACCCACGAAACCACGCGCTTATGCGCCCGCCGCTTAATTGACTACCTTGAAGCTCACCCGCAGGCCTGCGAGCAGCATCAAATTATCGACGCGGGTTGCGGCTCGGGCGTCCTAAGCTTATCAGCCGCTGCGCTCGGCTTCAAAAAACTGTTTGGCTTCGACTTTGACCCGGAAGCGATCACAGTCTGTCACAGCAATGCGGCGGAAAATCCGCACATCCCAGCGATCGAGTTTGAAGTCGCCGACTTAGAGCAGGGATTTTCTGGAGGGCGGCAGGCCGAGCTAGTGCTGGCAAATATCCAGACTGATGTTCTGATTCCGCACTCTGACCCCTTGGTCAATGGAGTCAAAGCAGGGGGCACTCTCGCTCTCAGCGGCATTTTAACTAAAGAACTGACACAAGTACGCGATCACTTCGTACAGCGTTTCGATGAGCTGCGTCAGACTAAAGTGCAAATCGACAGCCGCCAAGACGGCGAATGGGGCGACCTACTATTTTTACTCAAATAAAACTGGCTGAATAAACCCTGAAGGTCCTTTGATTACGTGCTTGCGCAATAAAAGAAGTGGCTCACATAATGCGATGACATGCAAAGTATTGGCCAAAGACTAGAGGAGGCACGTAACCGCAAAGGAATTTCGCTGCGCGAAGCTGCGGAAGCGACTAAAATTCGCAGCGACTTCTTGGGCTATTTCGAACAAAACAAATTCGAGTACGATCTGCCCGAAATTTATCGCCGCGGATTCCTCAAAAACTATGCACGTTTTTTGCAGTTGGATCCAGAAAAAATCATCACTGACTACGACGCTCAAGCACTGAGCCAATCACGGACAGAACATAAGTCAGGCTCCGAACTTTTCGGGCAGGTAGAAATCGATACCGATAATGTAAGTCAAACACTGGAGGATGATGCTGGCTATGGCTACATTGCCCCGCGAAATGGTCGGAAGACCGAGGCAATGCCGGGCGACGATGAAGCACACAGTAACGAAAAAACTTTTTACCTAAAGATCGGCTTAGTTTTCATCGGAACTCTAGCGCTTGTATTCATTATTTTCGGTTTAATCAAAGCGATTCTTAGTAGCGACAATTCCGAATTCGAATCAACTGCCAACACTGCCGCAGCAGTCAGTCCAGCGATTACAACCACAGCCAACTCACTGAGCAGCCAAGCTGAAAAGCCGGCTCAGGGCAACCTGATGACACTCATTGCCAGTGGTACAGTTCAGGTGACGGTCAGGCAGAAAAATGACAACCGCGTGCTATTGAATGCGGAAACGATGAACGACGGCCAAACACTGCCACTGACCAAAAACGGCCCGGTTGACGTACTGTTCACTTCTGGTAAAAACATAAAAATATTGTACATGGGCGAATACTGGAGTCCGAATGGCTCCGGCGCTGGCAAATTTTCCATTCCCTAAGCATCACAAGCGCCAAGCGAGCGTCCTGACTGAATCAGCCTGATGACATAAAAAAGCTAATCAGACAGGCCCAGCGTGCAATTGACGTACTGCTAATAAACGTCACGCAAGTAACGTTTATCCTTTTTGAGTGCATCAACATAAGCCTCGGCTTCAGCCTTAGTCTTATCGCCTGCAACTTGTACCACATGGTGAATCGCTCGATCTACGTCTTTAGCCATGCGGCTAGCATCCCCACAAATGTAAATATACCCGCCTTGCTCCAACCAGTTGTAAAAGTCCGTAGCTTGCTCAATAATACGGTCTTGCACGTAAATCTTCTCCGATTGGTCACGCGAAAATGCGGTATCTAATTTAGTCAGCAAGCCACTGTCCTGCCAGTCATTGATTTCTTGTTGGTACAGAAAATCGCAGTCCGCGTGTTGGTCACCAAAAAACAACCAGTTTTTACCGGTTGCAGCGCGGGCAGCTCGTTCTTGCAAAAATGCTCGAAATGGAGCAATTCCAGTACCTGGACCAATCATAATTGCTGGCGCTTCATTGTTTTGTGCCAAGCGAAAGGCCTTATTTGAATGAAGATAAACCTTTACGGGTCGATCCAACTTATGATCCGACAGGTAGCTGGAGCAGACACCCAGACGTTTGCGACCATGTGCGTCATAAGTCACCTTACCCACCGTCAAATGCACCTCACCTGGATGCGCCTTGGGACTTGAGGAGATTGAGTACAAGCGTGCATTCAACTGCTTTAAGGGAGCGACTAAATATTCGGTCGTAGGAAACTTAACATCAAACTCAACTATTGGATCCACTAAACCACGGCCAAGTAAGTATGCCTTGCGTTGCGCATCGTCAGCCACGATCGATCGGAGTTGCGCGTTCGAAGTCAGACGGGCACAAGCAAGCAAAAAGGACTCAGTTAGCACACTCACATCGTATGAGTAACGTAGCGCATCAAAAAGCTGAACATCCGGGCCATGAGGAACAGGTGCCAGCTCGTCTGGCGTAAAGCCAGCAGCGGTAATAATCTCGTCCACCACTCGAGCATTATTTTCGGGCAACACACCCAACGCATCACCCACTTCATATTCGATACCTGAGCCTGCCAGCGAAAGCTCAATATGATGGGTCACTTTAGATGAAGCGGCTCCATTCAAATTTTCAGTTTTCAATAGCTTGGCCTGAAAGGGATTCTTTTTATTATACTCCGGTTCATCCAGGTCTGACACAGTCTCAGCGCTGCTTGAAATTGCACCCGCCTGGCCCAGCACTGCCATCAACGATGCCATCCATTCAATAAATAAGTCATCGGGGTCACCATCACACTCCACCATCGGGGCCAGACGTTTGGCCCCTAAAGCTTCGAAGCGTGTATCAAATTCTTTGCTGCACTGGCAGAAATCGACGTAACTACTATCTCCCAAACCGAGTACCGAATAATTAACTCCGCTCAGAGGGGTTCCATCCGCAGCCATGAGCGTTTTATGGAGCGCCAGTGCATTATCAGGTGGCTCACCCTCACCGTAGGTACTAGTGATAATCAATAAATTCTCAATCGTTTGCAGCTCTTCCAGGCTACAGTCCGACATGTCTAAAATCTTAGCATCGCAATTGGCAGCCTTCAATTGCTTGGCCGCCTTTTTACTCAATGTCTCAGCAGTGCCGGTCTGAGATCCAAAAAGAATCGTTACCGGCGTCGCGGCCTGCTGCGGTTGCACTCCACCACCTGCGTCTGGTGAGCAGAGCCCGGCCAGAAAGCCGTTTAGCCATGCGCGCTGATCTTCACTAAAAGGTGCAGTTTCGGGTATAAAAGGTGCAGTTGTCATAAAAATTAGGAGTTGAAGTAATAAGGCCTAGCAGCGGCTATAGCTTTTGAATATTAACTGCGCAGGCCTTGTAAGAAGGCTGTTTCGAATAAGGATCGTAAGCGTCTGCGGTGAGCTGGTTTGTCTCTTTGTAATGCATCGGCATGAAGATTTGCCCCTCTTGTAGACTACTTAGAATGACCGCGCTGGCCACGACTGTACCACGCCGTGAACTAATACGTACGGGTTGATTACTTAAAATATTCAGCCGTTGCGCATCGAAAGGATTAATTTCGACGTAGGGCTTTGCCGGATACAACTTACGCAAAACATCCGACTTCGCAGTCCGCGTCTGAGTGTGCCACTGAGACGAGGTACCACGACCGGTTAGCAGTAGAAAATCATAAGTAGCATCCACAGGCTCTGGCATCTCCCGCGGTGCTTCAAATAGGAAACGTGCACGACCATTGGCATGGTAAAATTGCCCGTTTTCAAACAGTCGACGTTGCTGCGGATCGGCAGAAGCCTGAATCGCATTACGACTGGCGCGGGAATAAGGCCACTGAATACCACCCGCTGCATCTAGATCGGAATAGCCCTCAATTCCACTCATATCACAAGGCATACCTGCACTCAAGCGAGTCAAAAGCTGAAAAACTGCTTCAGGCGAACTCCAGCTTCGGAACAAATCACCACAGCCCCAATGGTGCGCGATTAATCGGAAAATGTTAAAATCCGACAGTGCTTGGCCCGGCGCGCCACGAACCTTACGCACACGCCCAACCCGGCGCTCAGAGTTAATAAAAACACCTTCTTTCTCACCCCAGCCTGCCGCAGGTAGCAGCAAATCTGCTAGCTGTGCTGAATCCGTGGTCGGGTACATGTCCTGCACCACGAAAAAATCTAACTTTTCACGAATGCGCGCAAAGCGCTTCTGATTGATCCAAGAATGTGCTGAATTAGTCGCCACCATCCACAGCCCCTTGATCTCGCCGCGTTCAATCGCATCGATAATTTCGTAATAGGACAGGCTCTGTTGATCAGGAATACAGCCGACTGGGATCTGCAACAAATCAGCTACATCCGTTCGATCTTCGGCAGACTCAAAATTACGCCCACCCAGTAAGCCGGTGGTATTACTAAATAGACGTGAACCCATGGCATTACACTGGCCAGTAATCGAATTCGCTCCCGTACCAGGCTTGCCGATATTGCCGGTCATCAATGCAAGGTTAATCAAGGACTGGGCCAATCGAGTGCCCTCATAGCTCTGATTGACGCCCATCGTCCACCAAAAGGAAACCCGCTTGCCCGAACCGATCAAATGCGCCAACGCATCCAGATCCTCAAACCCGATACCACTCGCTTCCGCCGCCCGCTCTAAATTGTAGTCTAGTAAAAACTGCTTAAACGCCTCAAATTCTTGAGTGTGGGCAGCAATAAAAGCGGGATCAATCAAACCCAGCTCCACAACACGGGCAGCCAATCCGTAAAAAAGCATCAAGTCTGACTTCGGCGCAATTTGCAAATGCTGCGTGCCCGCCATCGCGGTCTCAGTCTTGCGTGGGTCGACCACGATAATTTCCGGATTACGCCGATTACGCATGACTCGCTGCCACATGATCGGGTGCGCAATACAAGGATTGGCACCGACAAAAAAGAGTACATCAGACTCTTCAAAGTCCTGATAAGTATATGGCGGCGCATCATATCCAAAAGACTGCTTATAAGCAACTGCCGAGGTCGCCATACACTGGCGGGTGTTACCATCGCCGTGAACAATGCCCATGCCAAATTTAGCCAGCGCACCCAAAAAAGCCATCTCCTCGGTCACAATTTGGCCGGTACTCAAAAAGGCCACCGAGGCGGGGCCATGCTCGGCTTGAACTGCTTTGAAGCGCTTAACAAAGGCCTCCATCGCTACTGGCCACTCGACCGGCGACAACTCGCCGTTGGGCGCGCGCAGCATTGGCATGATGGCCCGATCACTGGCAGACAGGGGCGCCAGCGCCTCCCAACCCTTAGGGCAAGCCATACCAAGGTTAACCGGATAGTTCGCATTTGCACTCAAATTGACTGCTCGCCCCGCCTTTAAATGCAACTTGAGTGAACAACCCGTAGCACAGAAGCCACAGACTGAATCCACAGTGGCATCTGGCTTCAGCTCCAGAGGCATGCGACCGAGACCATGCGCTGCAGGCGATTGCAGCAAGCGATCGGTCAAAGCACCCGCTCGCTTGTGCAGCTGCAGCTCCGATTTAATAAATTTTAACGCACTCATGAATAGACGGCCCCCGGCATTTTAGGCGCGGCAACCGCCTGAAAGAAAAGGACGCGCTCTAGTAGTTCGCCTGCCAAAAAAGTCAGCCCCGCGATTAAGGCAACCGCCACACTGGCTGGAGCCAAACACAGTAGCCCAAGACACAACAAGCCAGCCAAGCCAGTCACATAGCGGGCAATTAAGAGTCGCCGTAAGGGAAACAGCATCAATCTCGCAGAATGCTTGGCAGGCGAGATACCCGACTGATAAGCAGCCCTCAATTGCAAGCTTTCTAAAACCAACTTAGTCGCATAAAGAATCAATAATCCGCACAACAGGATAGTCGACACTTCACCGGCATCAGCAGCAATGCAAAGCCCCAGCACCGCCCCCAAACAAACCGTACTGCCAAAAAACTTCCCCAAACTGATCGGTAAAGACCAAAACGGGCGCCGCGTATCAACATAAATCATCGCTGAACAAAAAACGCCGAACAGCCCACTCAGCACAGTTGCAAAGCCAAACGCCTGCACCACTGCAAACGTACAAAACTCAATCAATGGTGCTAAAGTATAAGCGGCGGCGAAGAGAGAGAAGGCAGCAAACACAATAATTTCGCGGCTCAACCAAGAGCGGCGCAGCCCGAGAAAGGCACGCCAAGCGCCCAAGGGGCGACCTAAGTGCGAAGTTGATGCGGCCAAGCCGATTGCCATGGCAATTAATGCGACGATGCGCGCCAGCGTGCTTTCACTGCTGGCCTGTGGCTGACACAAAGCCCAACCATAAAGTCCCACCGAAAGCTGCGTCAGTACCAGCATTAGCACCAAAGGCAAATGAGCTGGCTCTGGCCGCAGCGCATGTAGATCGGCCGCCTCAACATCATCCGGAATCTCACGAGCGCTTACATACTGAGTCGTCGGTACGGTATAAGCTGGATCTGGCGCAGTCGGCAAAAATATCCCGCCACTGCGAGCGGCAGCCAGCGTTGATTCAGTATTTACGATGGTGATGCGGATCGCTTCAGTCGGGCAGGCCTGAACGCAAGCAGGAGCTTCGCCTTCTGCCAGACGGCTGTGACACATATCACACTTGCGCACGATACCTAACTTCTTAGAATATTTGGGCACGTCATAAGGGCACTTCAACGCACAGTACTGGCAACCAATACACTGATCGTCCAGATGCCGCACGATGCCAGTGTCGGGATCTTTCTCATACGCCAGCACGGGACAACCATTCAAGCAAGCTGGGTCGGCACAATGATGACAAGCCGTAGTCACCGTTTGCGTATACGATGCGGACGCCAATCCACCAGAAATAGTGCCTACATCGCGCCAAGTCTCGTCCTCGTCCAAGCCATTCAAGCTATGACAGGCAGAAACACAGGCCTTACAGCCAGTGCATTTATCTAAATCCACCTTGAAGGCATACTGCTCGCCTGCGGCCGGCTTAGAAAGCGGTAACAGCTGTTTATAAAACTGCGCCTGGCTCGGCTCATGCGGAGCGCTATCATGTTGCGCGGAAAAAACGCCGACCGGTGTCTGCAAGGTAGCCTGCTCTTTTAGGAGCATTTCCAAGGGCGATTCTTCAACTGTGAGCGATGTGCTAATAATATGGGGGAAAATGCAAATGGAAACGGATCCGATTAAGCGGCCAGCATGGCTTTCAGTTCAAGCACACTGTGGCGACGCGTAAATTGCCAGAAAGTTTCCTGCGCCTTACGCTGCCTCAAATAAGTTTGGAGCACTTGCAGTAATAATGGTTTTAAGTCGGCAAAACTAGTGGCGGGAAAAATCTCCTGCGCAATGGCTTGTCGTTCCTCAACACCGCCGCCCAGCACCACCGCGTAGCCTTCGACACTGGCATCTGCGACTTTAACCTTCGCCCCAATCAAACCGATATCACCAATGTAATGCTGAGCACAGGAGTGATGGCAGCCAGTCAGGTGTATATTAATCGGTTGATCCAACTCAATTTCAGATTCGAGGAATTCCGCCAACTGGACAGCATGGCTCTTAGTATTGCTGGCCGCATATTTACAGCCCGCACTGCCAGTACAAGCGATCAAACCACCGGAAATCGTGGTCGCACTGTAATGAAAACCAATCTCTAGAATCTCAGCTTTCACCGCAGCTAAGTCGGCATCCTTAATATCCGGCAATATCAAATTCTGCCAAGCAGTCAGCCGAATGTCGCCGCTGCCGTAACGATCTGACAACTGAGCGATCGCCTTCATTTGACCAGGTAACATGCGCCCCACCGGAATCACGACACCGATATAATTCATGCCCTCGCCAGCAGCATCGTACACCCCGACATGACCGTGCTGCAAAGTACGCGCTCGCGATTCACATTGCTCCACTGGCAAACGAGCCAGCTCAAATGTTAATTTTTGCTGCGTTTCTGCCAGAAATCTTTCCGTACCCCAAGCATCAATCAAATATTTCAGACGCG
>Ga0115008_10002671_pt1 | contig 14749 bp, 13 predicted proteins | sample FraStrMetagenome_FD_87164 | JGI IMG/M metagenome (GOLD analysis project Ga0115008, IMG submission 87164) | Marine eukaryotic phytoplankton communities from Arctic Ocean - Fram Strait ARC3M Metagenome | ecosystem: Environmental > Aquatic > Marine > Oceanic | place: Fram Strait | collected...
GCAATATAATTTGACCATGGCTAGAATAAAAGGTGTCAGAATTTGTGAATAATAATGGAATTAACCTTCGCCAGGCATATCTGACAGACCAATTGGGAGCATTTGGTGATTTTCGCAATAAACTCTGAAGAGCAATTAGCAAGAGATTCTTATTTTATACAAATAATATGATATAGTCGTTGATATGAACCTCGGGCAGTGGCCAAAGTCTCCCTGGTGGTATTTTTCTACCATTTGTGCGATCCCTCTGTTCGTCAAAATGTATCGAGCATGAATGAGACCATAAAGCATTTCTGCTGCCTGTTCAATAAGGTCGTTCTGGTTTGGGTTATCGTCCAAATCATCATCTGGCTCCAGATCGAGAATCATATCGAGCGCCTTTTCGAATATTCAGGTTTGTTAACTTATGAAATTTTACCTGTCTGTAGTGTGGTACTTGCTCATTGAGTCCAGTGAGATTAAATTTGTCCTGAATATAGTCCTCGTCAACTTCGCAGAAGAACTCATTCCCTCGCAGACCACAGAACCACGAAATCCATGAGACCTCCTCTGACGATGACATTAACCCCTAAAAGCGAAAAAAGATTATCTTAAGTCATTATAAACTACTGGATAGTTATTAATAAATGCAGTTCTAGTTAAGAAATTAAATCGGAAGCAGCGGAGTTTCACAGAAAATCGCTCAGGCGGTAGGTTTGGCTTGAAGACGAACACAAAATTTTCATTTTAGATGCATTAGCCTAATACATTTAAAATAGGAAGATTAACCTGTGCGAGAATAACGGTCAATAATAAATTTACTTCAATTTAGCTCAAAAAACGCAATGTTTAGAGAAATTCAAGTAAAAAAATAATTAGTAGTTTTTCCCGCAAGAGTTAGGGTAAATTGATAAGGAACTAAAATATCTTGGTAGAATCGAATTCTAGCGTTCGCCGAAGATAAAGGCAGGAAGAGGCACTTGTTGAGTACAGAACTCTATTTGGAAGAGTCAAGATTAGAATTTTTCGCTTTCGCCAAATTATGATTGTCACCAGATATTGAGATCGATTTTATGCTATTTTCGATCAATTTTCCATCCTTTTTTAATTTGAGGATAAAACTTTCTTGATTTGTTGGATCCAAAACAGCGATCGGGTTATTTTCGTTCACACTGATTTGCGGCCGGCCATTTTGCGAAGCTCTCGTTTTCGGATTTGTCAAGCGGTGATCTTCGTCAACAATGTAATGCGGCTTGATTTTCTCGGTAAAATGCACCACTCGTGAAAAGGCTTCTGTAGGCGACATCATTCGGAGCATTTGCTAATTAAAAATTTGGTCGCTTGAATTTAGTCGTTTGTTTTTACCGGCAAGTTTGGGCCAAAGTATGCACTGTCGAGGTTCGAGTTCTCGCAGTGAAAAAGGTCATTGCAGCGGTAACAATAGAGCTTGACCTTGGAGATGCCTGGATCTGGATCAGGCCCGATCGGAATCAGATTTGAACCGCACTTGAGCTTTTGGCAAATGCCGAAATACCCTCAAAACAGGCATCGTTAAATAACACTCATTTTACTTACCGTTATACCATTTTTCACGATACTGTTTGATTCCCATCGCCGTCGTCGCCCACCTAGCGTGCAAAATCCCATAGAAAAATTCGGCAGAAGCTTTCTCAATCGCCGTCGCATTGTTTGGCTGCTTGAGGTCTAAAAAAACTTTCTGAAACTGGCTAATTATCTGATATTTTTTTATTTAAATATACAAATTTTAATTTCTAAGATTTGTACCGGTTCAAATGCGTACCCATCATGATTTTCATGGCAGCTTCATGATTTGTACTATGAGCTCTCACAATTTCTTCGGGAACGTCGGCCAGAATTCCTTGATGATTGAATCGGTCCTATCAATTTTTTTAAATATAGATTTTTTTTCTAGATTTTTAAAATTGAAATATTTGGGATATTTTTCGAGAATTTGAAACCTTTCGAGAGAATTACCTTCAAATAATCAGGATCAACTTCGACCAACAAGTGATTTCCGTCTCTACTCAGGTGATGCCTAATCCACGTTCTTTTGCATGCCATTCTCGGAAATTCAATTCAGCTGGGACAAACTTCCTGGAAAAGAGAAAAGATAACAATAAAGCTATATCTTTTTTGACATCAAGTTTGCGTAATTACGAATAAAGAGATTTTTTTTCTTCTCAGCGCCCCAGTGCCCTCTCTTCCCATTCGATTACAACTGGCGTGACGTCACCACGCTGACTCATATTTGCGAGTTGGTAGTAAAGTAAAAAGTTGAGCTGGTGAGAGAGGATCATCCTCTGTCAAGATCCGAGGCTCTGTACAAGCGGGAAAATACAAAATTTCGCGAGAGAGTGGGCAGCGGCTGACTGTGTAGATTGGCCGCGGGCTGCCAGCTTTACCAGTCGTTAGCGAGCTTGGCGACTGTTCGCTGTATTGATTACTTTAATTAAAAAAATATATTTTCTGATAATATAATCATTTTTCAGATTGAAATCAGAACTAATTTTTTTTTATTCAAAAAGAAAGTAAAATGTTTATTTTATCAGTTGGTGCACAATTTGACTTCCAAGCAGTTTTGCTTCCTCCAGAGTTTCACCAGTGTCCTCCAATTTCTTCGGTGGGAAGCCAGTTTTCAAGATAAAGTTCGATGAGAAGCCATCTCGGTGGCCGACGTAGAGGAAGATATCGCAGATATGATGCCCGTGATTAAACTCTTAGAAGAAACATTCCAACTTGATTAACCTCCTTGCATACCTTGAACGTTCTTGGAGCCGTCGTGAAATCGAAATTGAATTTTCGACTTTGGCTTTGTCGGATCAACTTCGATAGGATTCGGGAAAACTTGCTCAGAAGCTACATTTAGTGGAACATGAAAGGCTTCTGGTGGTGGAGCTTCCCATTCTTCTCCTCCTAATCTGTTTCCTTCTCCAGTGAAAGTTTCGACCGTTCCAATTTTCGAGAGAACGCCTTCAAGCTTGGTCATGTCAGCTCCTTCGAAGCGATGCTCTTTCAGCTCCTGACCGCCTTTGTAGAAGACGAATGTCGGCAGTGCTCGGACTCCGTGCGAATCCGCGACTTCGCTGCCATTTCCTCGAGTATCGCATTTGAAAAACTGAAATGATGTCTTCCTTGATTTCAAAGCTGAGTACCTTTATGTTCGGGTACGCGTTGCTAAGAGCTTCGTATTCAGGCGCTATTCTCCGACAAGGACCGCAAAACTCAGCCCAGAAGTCCACAACCGCTGGTCTTAATAGCGATTTCAAATATTTGCCACGGACACTTTTTTATTGTTACATTATTGACAATATATTACAATAATTTATTGTAATAACTCTTACCCTGTTCCAAGGTTTCTCAGAAAATGCTCTGGTGAATCAATATTGATAACTCCCATTTTGGATGCTCTTTTTTTCAATAAAATTGGTCAATTTGAACAATGAGCAAAGCTAAATGACGACGAGCGAGCCTCAAGTTTAAAAAAGGCCGATTCGTTTGAGAATACCGGGATGACTAAATATTCATTTTTACGACTGTTGTGATGAAATAAATCTTCAAGAAATGATCGACCGTATAGCTTTGTGGATGATCGCAAGTCAACTGATCAGATAAATATCTTGAAGGCAGATTCCCAGCACGAGTTCAGATATAAGACCCGAGAGAAGACCCTGACTTGCATCTTCCTTCTGGGAACGGTCTTCATCCGATGCTAACGAGAAACTCGAGGGATTATTATTCCCACATAATGTTTATCGCAGCGCTTCATATGTGGACTTTATCTCTTCACGCGGTTATTTTTATTTCATCAGATGAGTAGCCTTGACCTTTTTTCGGAAACATGATGTTAACCGCATCGTCGGCCTGAACTGTGGAAATACGATGTTAAAACAGCGTGTGCAAATTTCACTCTCAGTTGTTGAACAAACTATGAGGACCTTATGATGTCAATTCACGCACGAATCACCTATTCTTGGAGTTTTACTGAATCATCTGACTTCCGTTTCCGCTCATGAAAATTATAACTTCAAATATACCAGTTTGGTTTACTTTGGGCTTCTTGCTCTGTGCTTAAATCCCCATTAAATAGCTGACTCTAACGATGTCTTTCGCATCTATGATACCATCCGATTGAATCTACACATCACCGATGTCACTGATAACAGCGTCATCGCCACTATCGAACTGATGTTCTCGTCTTGAATTTGCCGGTAACACAACATTGCTTTTCATATCATTTTTATTCATGGTTAATAGTTGCATCGAGTTAGTAATGTCACAGTTAAAACGGAGAAAGGATTTTGTTGGCACAATATGTTGGAAAAAGGCACTTATTTTGTAGAGTGTAATTATCATTGAGCTTGAAAAAATCAAACAGAGAGCATGGATCAGGCATTGCTGAGCGACGAAGGCTTCTCTTGGACGTTTCGCTGCCAAAAGCGGGAGGATTTTATTTTTTCAGTTCGTGAGGGAGATGATGCCATCATCGTTTTTTGAGGAGACTCTGGTGATTGTCGATAATGCGCCAAAAATCTAAGCAAGAGTTTAATGATTGAATAATTTCGAAGAACTCACCATTTTGAGAAGGTAAAATAGTACTCCTGGTATCGAAGTTGGTCGTGATTTCTATCTGGAAATGGCGAAGTGTTGCCATTATCGTCTCCAAGACTCATGTAATCTGGTCTCGAGCGAGTGCTCTTCTCTCTCCCACGCAAGTCACAGATATCTTCCTCGCCATCAGAGGTCGATGTAGAAGATACAGTCGAACCGAGAGAATCTCGCCTGCCTCCATAGAACTTGCAAGGGCCTTCCATGAAAACGTCCTCGTCAGAATGGCTGACATGCTCGTCTTCTGGCACAGATGCCAAATTAGGTGCCTGCGGGTTCAAGGTGTAGAGTCGCTTTCTGAAGAGAAATTTTAAGTGGATGTTTATCGTATGAGAAAATGACAGCAGGTAATTAAAGTAAAAACTGACTAAGTAATTTTTGCTAGTGATTTTTCTTTTCAGCTCTATTAAACATTAATTTTATATCCGCTCGTGACCTACACATAGCATTATTCTCGAAAACATCATTAATAAAAACCAGTTTGTTTTTGTTGTTTTACGATGCTGTTAAAAAAAGTTATAAAAATTCTCGTACCTTCGGCGTTTTGTCGTATTCCGGACTTCCATCTTTCGTCTTTCTAGTCCGGAAGTTTTGAATCCTTCGGAAGAAACCTGCTTCTTGGCGACGTGGCTGTTTTTGTTTCGGTGCTCGTCGATCATTCTGGCGACTTTCCTCTGAGCTTGGTCGCTATACTGACCGCTGCTGTTTTCCTTTGCTTCTTGGCGTCTACTCATTTTCGTTCTGAAAAAGATCTTCTTAGAAAAAAGTCAAATAAGTTGAATAAAAGAGGGGCGATGACCGGAATAAGACCGCCCAGTGAAACGATGCTGGTCGGCAAATATGCTCAGGATACAAGATCGTGCCATCTAAGCAAATCTAACATTTTTAATGATTCATAAACTTGACGATTTGCATAACTGCAGCGTAACACTTTTGTTCAATTGTAAAAGAACTAAAGAATCTTCTTTTCAAATCTATAAAAAAGGACAAAGAATAGCTAACGAGTGGGCTTTAAAAAAAATAGTTCTCACTTTTGTGTGATTGACCCACAAATTGCAGGCAATAATTTTCATTTGTCTGTCTTTTCAATAATTAATTATCTTGAAAAATTTATCTCTTCTGATAAAAAATGAAATATTTAGAATTTTTCTGATCTTTCTATATAGCGGAATAAGAAAAAAGCTCGAACCCTCTTGATTGCTCATTTTTTATTAAAACGCTTGAATAAATTACCTCAATAAGACTAAGTTTCCAGCACAAAAAGGTCTAGTTATCTCTGTTTATAAATTATTCACTGTAATCGGTCAGACGAGCGCCTCGTCGTAAACTGTAATGAAACGTTCGAATTGTCACACTCACTTTCAGGACACTGTCTCCCTCTAGGACAGATTCAGTTTGCCCTCGGGAGGCGCTCCGAAGGCTTATCAAGGTCACATGAGGCTTCTTCAAGCGTGTTGTTCTTTTCGAAAAGTTTCCGCTCGCAGATATTCAACAACTCAGATTTCATGGGAGTATTACGTATCTGATAAGGTCCCTCTTATCGCGCAATCAAAAAGATCCCGCGCGCATTTCTGACCGAAGAGTGTTGTTTTCGTCCGAAAAAGTTCACCAAAGATAGGAAAGCATCAGTTGTTTTTAAAAAGAATAAGCCGGATGAACGCATAATCGACATTTGGGAACCGAAACTGGGAAAAGCGAGCTTTTCATTTCCTTATTGTAAAAGTAAACAACGTGGACACGTCGCCAAGTATCAAGAAAATATTTATTGAGCATTTACTGTCTACCCGTTTCCGCAAAACACCCCCAAACGACCTTCGCCTTAGTGATAATAGATTAATTATTTATGTACCGTGTTTGATTTGAGCAAGTCATTTCTTCGCTTTTCATAAAAATGTTTTTTTGGCGCTTTCTCTTTCTAGAAAAAATTTGATCGGTGATGGCATATTTATCGTGAATTTTACGGGTTTATGATCATAAGAGCTAACGCCCACTAGTGATCAATCACTATTCGTTCAGAACATTGTTTTCAGATCGTGTTTTTCAGTTCACGCTGGTTTCATTTGAACTCGATTTACAGTACGCAAAAAACAAATAAAACATAAATCGACAAAATGATTTGCGGAACAACTCCCATGAGATCTTCATCAAATTTACTTTTTAGGCTGGCTCAATTTACAGACGAGTATAAAGTAATAGCTTTTCATTACAGTCATTCCGAGTTATATTTGAAATTAAGGCGTGTTTTTGTCTATCGAATGAGACAGAATTGATGACCTATTTCAAATAGGCTATTTGCAATAAAGTGTTCGAGAAAGGAAACGACCTACATTTTTAACTATCAAAATAATAAAAAAACCACCCGTCGAATTAGATCAAGTAATTTATTTCAATTACGTATTTTTGGACTAGTTTGAACCAAATTTTCTCTTCCGTAATAATTTACATACCTTTTATAAACGATGTATTTATTTTTTCTTTGGTCGATTTGCTGACAGTTGCTCTGGCACAAATTCCATCAAGCGGTTGAGTACTCGTTGAAAAATTTTTGCGGAAAGAATCGTCCACCGCCTGATCACCTTTGCAGGCTGCTTTTACCGCCTTCTGTTATTGTTGTTTTCGTTTTTGTTGATTCCGGGGCTGGTTTAAGACTTTTTTCTGTTTTCAGAGATAAAAACAAAAGGTTAAATTTTCAACATTTGGAGCACGTGATTTTTTTGTTTTCGAAAAAGGACAAGTTTATTGCATCCAGGGAGGGTGATAGAGCGCAAGTTGGTGAACCGTGTCGCATAAATCACAACCTCTCTGACGCCAGAAGCGCGTCAATGACGCTGTTCGAACATGTTATCAGTACATGAACCGAATCATTAATCTAATTTGGTCATATCAAAGGCCTCGGCTGATAATGATGCTGTTAATAGACAAAACCAATTATCTGTTTCTTATTGCAGACTGCAATTTGCAGTTATTAACAATAATTTGTATAAATTAATCTGTAATAAATTGTTTAGTAAGCTAAGTCAGAATTTTGAAATGTTTAATTTTTTTTCATCCCCTTTTCCTGAAACCTTTCTCTCTGTTCAGTAACCCGTTAGTCACTGTTTTCCTGTTCTCTTTCTTTTTCTCTCCCTCTTCTTTTCTTCCTTTTGTTTGGCGAGTAACTGTACTTCGGAGGGTTAGTGTCAGCTACAGTAACTTTGTCACTATGTGTGTGTCAACACATAGTGTGTGTGCGGCGATCTTCTCCAATACAAAATATATATACTACGCCAAATATAGATCGATCTATACTAGCAAAGTAGTTTGGAAAAAGCTGCAAGCAAAAGGGATTTTACTCTGCAATGACGGAGACTAACCAACTGGTCGGACAATGCGATGGGCTGTTCCACCTACGTCTTCATAACACCCGAGGGCACAAATTTACAATAATTGCGCATGCGGTGTGGTCAAAGATGAATCAGGAATTTTCCAGTTGAATAATTACATTGCGAGTGGGGATTTGTCAATCCTGAATTTTTGCATCGCATTTTTGAGATAAAACTGATTCATTGATTTCTTTGTTGATTTCAGAAATATTTTATAAAATTTGATTTCAAATCTATCGACTCAAGAACAAAGTGCATTTGAGTTTAAATACCGCAGCATCCCTCTCGTCCAAAAAACGCAACCACAACGTGACATGAGTCGGACTGAACGAGACCGTTCAAAAATTCAAATCTAATTTCAACGGTATAATTTCCTGAAATTTCTGTCAAACTACAGGACCTGACAGAATAATTATTTCATGAACTTTCTTACTTTTCAACTTTTCAACAAGCGATAAGGAAGTCATATCTCGTGACGAAGAGGGCTACGTTCTGATAACGCTGATGGAAGGTGGTAATTATTGTAATGAAAATGTAAACATTAAATTTGATAAAGTTTTATCTTCTTTTTTTTTACTGTAGAACTGCGAGAGAGTCTTTTAGCACAGAAATTTTTGGCTTAGATTATTTTTCTCAAAATTTTTCTTCCAAAAAATAAAAGTAATCTTCCATGATTTCTTTTTATTTTAAAGTTTAAAAGGAATAAAGGCTATTTGAAACCCACAAAAATTCATAGAAATGTGATGTAAACATAACGGAAGTGTAACAAATCAATTTTCGGCTTTCACGGTGTCTGAATTTAGCAACGAAAGTCGAAATTTTGAATAATCCCCCTTGAAGATGTCGGACGTGTGCTGAGGGCGCTCGCACGCCCAGCACGCATTTCGGCTATGGAGATGAGCTCAAATCATGAGTTTTCACGAGAAAACAAAGACTTCTGTAATAATGTAAAATTTCAAATTCCATGCGCCTTCTAAGACACACTAGAATTTTTGAAATAAAAGAGAATATAACGCGTATATTATGAAAAAGAGGAACCATGATGGATTACCGAATAAAAAGAACGTGGCGAAGAAAAAACCAAAGAAGTATTTGTCAAGGGTTCTGATCGATAATTGCCAGTATAAAAAGTTTACTCGTAATTAAATAAAGAATTGTCAATACAGTAAGACTGTATTTTACAGCTTTTGGCACAAGATGAATCCGATCAAAGAGTTCCTTTTTTCTCGCATTTTTTATTGTTTTGATATGCTTGGCACTACACTTCAAATATCATTCGTTTTTGATGATCTATCAGGTTTGAAAATATTAAAAAATAAAGTCAAGCGTATAATTAGGAAAAATTGACAGAATTAACTCCTCACGCGCGTTACTCTGGCCAGTTAAAATTGCCAACAATTTATAACTCCCAAATCTTGGGGTCAAGCAACGAACAGCAAGATCAGCCGGCAGTGTCGATGGTAAGCCATATTCTGAAGATTCGCGATCTTAGCTCAGCAAGATAATGCTTTGAATTCGATAACGGGGCTTACACCCTGTAATCCGGGGCACTTCGATATCAAACCCGCGTGGAATGTATCCTTTCAAAGCTCTTGAGCTCTTCGTTGGTTTTATATTTTTATAAGATGCTTTCGGGGGATGAAATCGGATTAAAATGCGTAATAGATAAAAGGATTCTTATTCATTTTCAATTTAGGAGATTAATTCGGCTCTGAATAATGTTGTCGAAAGATACGAGTCAATCATCAAGAATTCCACAAAGTGGGTCTACACATCTCTGGAGGCCAACATGGAAAAAGTAGGGAGCAATTTCTTCGCACAGAACAAAGACTTGAAGATTTACCCAAATTGGCAAGGCTGCGCGAAGGGTTACTTCAAAGTTGCGGACATGAGTTCCTGCTTTGCTTGGCTCACCTGTGACGATCTTAAAGACATCAAGATCGAGAAGAGAATTAATCATGGACTCGGCAAGGAAGTGTTCGAAGCTGATTGGAATGGAGTTACTGTCGCATACGTTCGATTAAGGCCTGAACGACTACATCAAGGAAGAGTTTGAAATCATCGACATGACTTTTCCCCGAGAATCAACCGTTTTATAAAGAACGGAAGTAAATAATTCTTTTATGAACTCAAAACAAGAACCAATTCGCTCACGCGTGAGAACAGGGATCGAGAATTTGATACGGCTGAATCCGTCGCCCTATGTCACCCAAGGACCGGGCTACTGCCCCGAGGTAACTAGCATAATCCAGCTGTTGATCCTCAGGATATAACCTCGTGTGCAATCAAATTTCGCCGAGCTGTCATACATCCTCGGTATTATATTTCCTTGACCTCTGCACTTTTTTTAACGTTCATCTGGCAAGAAAGTAAGCCCCTAGAAAGTTCTTGGGTATTGCTTCGAGGGGGAGAATTCGATCATGATCTCTGAGCTGGCGCCACTGGGAGATTTGAGAGATTTTGTTGGTTCTCAGGTAATTGAAAGTTTAATCTCTGATATTAAATATTTTACGAGAATTATGCGGAGCTTGACCGGCTTGGTCGACTTGGAGTTGTCATCCGTTTAGCTCGTGTGTTTGCTTTCATGCACAAATCGCCTATTGGAAAAAGAGTCAACTGCGATATGACCAAGGTATGACTGCTACATTTGTTTACATTTATAAAAGTGACGATCTATAACAATTTATGTCGCAATGCATAACAGTTCTTTGTTAGATAACACGTGCGCTGAGTCAGTTTCTGGTCACTTCGGACTTCAGAATTGTTGCCAATGATCTTGGTAGGAGACCACCTGACAAATATTTATTCAAATCTGACTTTAGACGATCTGCCACTTGTCAGCCGAGAAGACAATAAGCTAGCGAACTGCACTTGGGGCAAAATTGAAGATCGGGACCCGATCTTTCAGGCACCCGAGGAGCGTCTTCATCACACATCAATACCGAATCCATTCGATGAAAAAGCCGATGTCTGGAAACTTGCAAATATGACATACACAATCATGTACCGGGTATGAGTACGCTTAAGAATATCTTTCAATTTGTTTTTCCAGTCTGTTTCACCGTCTAAAAAAGACGGGATCGACGAGCTAATGGCGCCGCTCGAAGGTTTTCTAGGACGATGCCAAGCTCAGAACCCCGAAGATCGTCCTACGGCGACAGAGATGGTTATTGAACTTATCGAGCAATACAAAAAGGCAGCAAATTTCCTCTGATAAAGAACATTGTACGTAGACTGTCTTTAATCCTCATTATCTTCAACCCTACATTTGTCCACCAATACTGCAGAAAACTTAAGGATAACGAATCAAATGAAAATTATCGAGTTTATATAGTTCTGAAGTTGTTCGTGAATGGTTTATTAAAGGTGCTTGATCTTAGGGGGAATGTGAAAGTAAAACTCAAGCTGGAATTTGGCAGTTAAGCGCCGGAAAACAAGGAAGAGAAATCATTCAGCAAGCCAGCGCATTTTTAGGAGTTCGACCAATTCGATTCTATCGTTTGGCTCAAGTTGCACGAGCGCGTCGACAACTTCCTGCTCTTGCTCGTTGACTTCCTTCGCTTTCTCAAAGTCGATTGTTCCGGAGACGATAAGCGATCTGGTCACTTCGACGGTTGGGTTTTTCTTGTCGCCAACAAATGGAGGATAGCCAGTCAAAAGCTAGAAAGTTATGAAGCGACATTTTTCTTTTAAAAAAATTACCTCAAAGGCAATGCACCCAAGTGCCCAGTGGTCAATTTTCTTATCATGAGAGACACCATTCAACATTTCAGGACTATAAGCAAGTTCGCTTATGAGTTTTTTTAGGTCATGCTCACCTAAGGTAATCCATAGTTCCGCAGAATGTCTGGCGTCTGCTCTGCGGCGTAAACACGCACCAGCCAAAGTCGGCTAGCTTGACTTCGTTATTCCGACCGAGCAAGACGTTTTCCGGCTTGAGATCGCGGTGGATAACATTCAGTTTGTGAATGTAGTCTAATCCTTCTGCGATTTCACGGACATAGCGAGCTGCTTCAATCGACTCGAATTTTTTCACTTCCTGAAAACAAGATTGTGAACTAATTCGAAGAGGATCTCAATTTAACGGTTCCTTTTTGTTTCATTTCTCACCTTCAATTTTGTGAAGAGATTGCCGTTTTTGCAGAATTCAAGAATTATGTAAACACGTCGGTCGTCGTGAAAGTACCCATAAAGTCGGCAAATGTTCTTGTGTTTGATATGAGACTGAATTTCTACTTCTCTTCGGACTTGATGTTGCAGATTTGCGTCCTTGATCTGATTTTTGAACATAATTTTCAGCGCTAAAACAAAAAACGTCAATTTTCGCAAGAAAGATTTGGTTTAATTTACCGACAACATATCCAGATTTCGTCTCTCTTGCACAGTATACATGGCCGAATCTGCCTTTGCCAAGAGCTTTTCCCATGTCGAAATCGGAGATCTTCCATGCTTTATTGGCGCCTGACGACTTCTTCGTTGGAATGCATGAATCAATCTCGTTCTCCTTGTTGTCTCCACTCACTTGCTCAATTTTCTCAGTTGTAGACATCTCGCCTTGTTCTGGCTTTAATTATAAATTGCCTCTGTTTTCTAAAGCGAAAAATGATGAAGTGAAGGTAAAATATGAAATGAAGAGAGATTTCACAAAAAAAAACAATATTTCGGTTGAAGTCAATAACAGATGGTTGGAGCTGATAAATCTTCTCTCCAAATGAGAGAAGTGGAAAGTTCCTGGCTACTTGGAAAGTAGCATTTGAATAAAAGGAAGCATCTTTTAAACTTGATCAATTTAGTCATCAGAATCGATCTAGTTCTTGAATGATATTAATTTTTTTAAATAATTTAACTTGGGTTGAAGTAATGCGGTTTTTGTGCAGAAAAAAATTAACAGATTGTGTCTTAAAAAGAGAAAACAAGTGATCAATAATTGAATGGAAAAAAATGACGTAATCAGAATTATATTTGAGATTTAAAAGGAGGCTTAAAATATATGTGATTCTCTGTTAATCCGGTGCTTGAAGGAAAAAGCGAGTTTATCGGATTGGAATGTGCGAAATGAATGTTTCGTCGTGGTTCGGGTTTGGTGGTTCATTCTGCGCTGTGCTAGATGTGGTCGCTGATTGGGCGGCCGTGGCTTCCACTCACCAAGCCCAAAGCTCGTTTCGCTCTCTTTCAAGCCTTCGCGAGTCGCTCAGCTCCAAAAAAAATCCAGCTCAACTAAAAAAAAACAGGCTCAACTTTTCGCGAGCTCGAGCCGAAAACTCGGAGCCGCGTAATTTCGTCTCTGGAAATCTGGAGAATCGAAAAGAAAGAATAATTCTCAAATTCTCCGCGCAAAAGCGCTTGTATTTTCAAGAAGATTCGATAATTGGCTAATATTATTGAAGACGAAATAATAATTGCAAAGTTAGAGAATACAAAGAAGCGGAATTAGAATTCTAGAGTGTGGAGAAGTAGCAAAAGAAAATAGAAACGCGTTCACGCAAATCAGATGGACTTGATTGATGACTCGGTTTTCGGAACTAGCGATGGAGGTACAGTTATCACTGTCACAGTTATAGTTACTCAAAAGAGAGTACAGTAAGATTTGCAGCGACTAAAAATAGAAAAAATTACTATTTGTAACGCAAATTTACTTGTTTAATTCCAAAACGAGCTGTTATTTTTGTTTGCAAAAAGCAGACTTGCCCGTGAAATTAGAGAACGACGGGGCAACGCTAGAACTTGCTTTTATTAATTAACATCTGCGACTAACACGTTGCTAATTACAGACGCCATAAGTGGTTCGATCCTTTTTTTTTATTTTGAGCTACAAAATTGCCCGTCAATTTACACTCTCAATTAATCCTTATTCAATAAGGCTTATTGATCGTTGAATAAAATTTTAACAGAAAATTTTTAATCAGATTTTAAGCTTAGAACTCAAAATTTAACTGGTTCGATTTGAGCTTTTTAAAGCTACATGCAACCGGAAACTACGAGGCTAATTATCATCCCATTTTGGGCCGCGAAATTTGGCTCGTTCCTGTCACCCTCGACTTGCTTTTGACAATATTTTTTTGCCAGGAGCAGACACAGACAGCCAAGTCTGCCAGCTCAACTCTTCAAAAAATTTACAAAATTTTTCGATTATCGATTATTTTATAAGTATTTTTTTTAAGTCTCAGATGTCTGTTATGATCAAGGATACGGAAGCAATATCGACTTCCTAACTGAACCCAGTTACGGAACGGAGCCGAGTTATGAAGTCAAAACTGAAGATTCGCCAATTTCGTACGGAAATGACAACAATTTTCTGAGCTACGGGCAACCTCAACATGGTAAATGCCAAACGAACCAAAATTTTCTAAATAAAAAAAATAGTAAACATCTTCCACAACCAGCATATTCAATACAACCAAAACCATAACCAAAATCAGCAGCAGTTTCATCATCAACAACAAAACGGTGGTTTTCATCAAGAAGTTAAAACTGAGCCCGAGCCTGAAGAAGTGAAGCTCGAAGACGATCCTGACTTCAAGGAATGGCTTTAATAATCCGGAATCAAACATAAACCCTTGCGGGAAAAGTGGCCAATAAGTTGTCAATTTGAATTTTGATAAAAATGGATGAGAAAAGCGAAGCTAAAAGCAATTCGCAAAGCTTCGCGTCAAAAATCAAAATATGAAATATTTTAACACAAAAATTCGCTTCGCTTGACCATTTTTAGCAAAATCTAAGTGAACAACTTAACTGTCACTTTCCCCGTGGGATTCATAATTTGTGGAAAATAAAGTGAGCCA
>Ga0115008_10002672_pt1 | contig 14747 bp, 6 predicted proteins | sample FraStrMetagenome_FD_87164 | JGI IMG/M metagenome (GOLD analysis project Ga0115008, IMG submission 87164) | Marine eukaryotic phytoplankton communities from Arctic Ocean - Fram Strait ARC3M Metagenome | ecosystem: Environmental > Aquatic > Marine > Oceanic | place: Fram Strait | collected 2012-06-18
AACTATATCAGGATTTAACACAGGATACGCATTTAAGTTTGCACCTGGCTTTGTAGTTTCAGGAAATAACCGTTCTCCATACATTAGAAATATTAGTGTTATAACACAAGGTACTGTAACAACTGCTGCCGACCCAAGAGGTTTTGCGCAGGGCGATGCTGGCAAAGGAGCGTACATAGACGGCGCTGTAGCGGGCGCTACAAGCAAGGAAGCAACTATGCTGTTCCATAGTGCTACGTTTATTACACCGGGCGTAGACGCTATTACAGTAACTAACGGAGCAAGAGTAGAATGGTTAAACTCATTTACATACTTTGCTAATCGTGGCATATATGGTGTAGACGGAGCAACAGGTTTACGTGGTACAGGTAAAACAGCAGTTAGAGTTACAGGCTTAACTGGCACTATTGTAGACACAAACACATTTAGTTATTACGACACAGATGGAACTACTGTTCTTGCAACAGGCACTATTAATGGCGTTGATGCAGATGGTAAGTTTTATGTAGACGGAAATCTAACAGGATTAGAAACTGCTGGCGAACGCGGCGGCAAAATTATAACCAAGTACGGAACACCAACTACTGATACAACTGTTAAAAAGTTTGGCACAAGTAGTTTAGAACTTAACGGCACTACTGATTATCTAAGTGTAGCAGGCAACAACGACTTTGGATTCGGCACAGGTGATTATACTGTTGAAGGTTGGTTTTACTTTAATAGTGTTGCAGCACAGTCTATATTGTTTGACTTTAGAGCAGGTGCTGGAACAGATGTTGCACCAGTTGTTGTTGTAGCAGCTGGCGGTTCATTGCAATTTTATTCATATAACGCTTTCAGAATTGTAGGTTCGACACTAGCAACAGGACAATGGTATCACATTGCAGTTAGCCGCAGTGCAGGCACTACAAAATTATATGTTAATGGAGCAAGTCAAGGAACGCCTTGGGTAGACTCAACTGATTACGATGTTGCAAAGCCATTAATTATTGGTGCTAGATGGGACGGAGCTGCCTACAGTATCGACGGATATATTGATGAGTTTAGAGTTACAAAAGGCTTAGCACGTTATTCTGCAAACTTTGTTGCACCTGCATCAGAGTTTACAAGTGACACAGATACAAAACTATTATTACACTTTAATAATGCAGTAGACGGCGCAAGTACATTTACAGACGATACTGCTAACTCACAAGATTTACGCTTTAGTAATGGCGCAACTGCTAACTTTGTTACTCTTGCAGATCAAACAGAATTTGGCGCAGAAGTACGTGCAATTGCAAGTGCTTGTGTATACGGCAACTACGGTATTGTAGGCGATGGACCTGGCGTACTAATGTACTTGATAAGTCAAAACTTAGCATACATTGGTGTAGGCAAAGAGATTGACAATGACGAAACTAGTGTAATACAAGCAAACGAAGTAGTTGAAACAAATAATGCACAGATAAGATATAGTAGTGTAGATCACAAAGGCGACTTTAGAGTTGGCGATTTATTTTATGTTAACCAAGCAGACGGTACTGTAGACTTTAGTAGTTCAACTTTTAATATTAATACGTCAAGTGGTATTACAATTACTACAGGTAGTAGCCAAACAACTATTACTGGTGATAAAATTGATACTGGTAATTTACGTCTAAGCGGAAACACTATTGAAAGTTTAAGCGGCGACATTAATTTAGATGCAGACAGCGGCACAGTTAGAATTAATTCTTCAAGTGCGCTACAACTTCCAAAAGGTAATACAGCAAGTCGTCCAACACCAGCAACAGGTATGATTCGTTATAATACTGAAACTAATTTGTATGAAGGCTATGACGGAAACTGGATGTCATTAAATGGCGTTTACGATTTAGATTTAGATACACGTATTACAGCAGAATTAACTCCTGGTGCAAATGACGGTGTGATTAGATTCTACATTCAAGACAATGTAGTAACTACAATTGATGCAGATAAATTAACTACACCAAGAATTGAAGTAGATGATATAAGTATTGATGGTAACTCAATTACAACAGAAACAACCAATACTGATTTAACATTGAGTGCAAATGGTACAGGAGAAGTAGTAATAGATAATCTAGCATTTAAGGATTCTACTATTACAAATAGAGAAGTTGACGGAATATTAAACTTCGAACAACAAGGTAGCGGATATTTTAAAATTGAAGGTACAAATGGATTTATTGTTCCAGTAGGAACAAGCGTACAACGCCCAGCGTCAGCATATAGAGAAACTGGAATGGTACGTTATAACACAGAACAACGATATTTAGAAATATGGGACGGATTTAGTTGGGTATCAGTTGCTGGAGCAACAGGTTCGATCAGTTTTGCAGCAGCAGAAGATCTAGCAATTGAATACGTATTAACATTGGGATAATAAAAAGATGGCAACGCAATTTAAAAATAAAGTAGTAAAAGAAGTAGGCATAGTGCCAATACTTGCATTAGAAACTGACGCAGCTACAAGATCAACTATTATTGGTCTTAACTTAGCAAATTTAACAGGCTTTATACAATACATAAGTATAAGTGTAAAGGACGATACAAGTGTTGAAGGTTACTTAATGAAAGATGTTATGATACCCGCAAACAGTAGTTTGAAGGCCTTAGCAGCAGGCGAAAAATTAATACTTGCACCGTCAAATGAATTATATTTAGTTGCTAGTAGTAACGAATCATTAGACGCAGTTATAAGTTACGTAGATATCGTATAAGGAATAAAATTATGAGTAATTACACAGGTACAACACCAGATCATATAAACGGAGCAATTCCAGACAGATTCTTTTACGGGTTACGTAGAACAGACAATGGAGAATTGTTTGTAGGTAAAATGGATCAAATGGATACGTCTGGAGCAATAACAATTAACAACCCCGGTGACCCGGCACATAATTATCCTAGCTTTGAAGAAGGACAAGATTTTTATGAAGGAAGAGATGTTGATCATAATTTAGTATATGATAATTTAAATTATGAACAATTTCACTGGGATGGTAGAAATATATCTTACTATGTAAATTCAGAAGGCGAACTAGTAGCAAGAGTAAACCACAGTTTCACATACGATGAAAATTCATCGTCTAACGGATTATAAGAGAGTAGAAAATGGCGAATTTTAACTTAGATAGAATTAGATTTAGATGGAAAAGTGATTGGCTAAGTGCTACTGCTTATACCAAAGACGATATTGTTTATTATAGAGGAAAAGCATATGTATGTTTAATTACACATACATCGGATGCTGCTAATTTAACTACAGACCTCAATAATGCTAGTCCGAGATGGGAACTAATGTTTGATGGTACAGCTTGGAAAAATTTATGGACAAGTGAAACATATTATACACCAGGTGATATAGTAAAATTTGCTGGGTACGTATATGAATGTATAACTGCTCATACTTCGACTAATGTAGTTAATGTAGGATTGCCTGCAAATATAGCAAACTGGAAAATTGTTGCAACCCCAACCAATTGGCTAAATGAATGGACAGTTAGTACGTATTACAATTTAGGTGATGTAATTAGATATAACGGTATAACATATATCTGTTCATTTAAACATCAAGCAGCAAGTACTACTGCACTTGGATTAGAAGACGATCAATCAAGTTGGGTTTTCCTAGCTACATCTGATAGTTGGCAAACTGATTGGACTGTTAATACTCGATATAAAGCTAAAGATATTGTAAAATATGGTGCTATTAGTTATAGATGTTTAACAGGACATACTAGTGCAACTACTCTTGCACTTGGTTTAGAAGACGATCAGAGCAAGTGGGAAATATTTTTAGAAGGTGTTGAATATAAAACTAATTGGGCAGCTTCAACAAGATATAAAAAATATGATATTGTTAAAAGCGGCGGGTCTTTATGGAGAGCTACCCAAGGACACACATCGACTACAACATTAAGAGAAGATTTATCTAATTGGCAGATTTATGTACCTGGATTAGAATACGAAGCTATATGGGAAAGTTCTACAGAATATAATAAGGGCGATATTGTAAAGTATGGAGGCTATACTTATACTGCTTTAACTAATAATTTAAATAGTGTGCCTAGTGTAAATGGCATAATACAAGATACAGGCGACTGGGAAATATTAGTTGCTGGATACAGACATCTAGGTGATTGGTCCGAAGTAACATCATATAGAACTGGTGATGTTATAAGAGATCAAGGATATCTTTATATTTCAATTAGCGACAGTACTAATGTAAAGCCGGCTACAGATAATACTAAATGGACAATTTTAGTAACTGGTCGAAAATGGAAAAGTGAATGGGTAGATAATACTGAATATCATTTAGGTGATGTAGCTACCTATGCAGGTGTAGCATATATCTGCGTAGATGATCATCTAGGAACCGAAAGTGATAATCGTCCAGACTTAGACATTTTAAATACAAATGAAAATTATTGGACTGTTTTATTACAAGGTACTGCAAGTAATGTATTAACTAGTCAAGGTGATTTAAGAACACATGACGAAACATCGCATACTAGACAAGCAATTGGCAGCCCAGGTTCAGCTTTAAACTCTTCCGGCAGTGTTATTTCATGGGGCAACTTTGAATCTGTAGATAATGTTTATTATGTAAGTGTAGACGGAATTGACAATCCTCAAGCTGGAAGATCTTTAAATACACCATTTAGAACTGTAAAGTATGCATGCGCACATGTGTTATCTACTATTGATACTAATACTATTAACAGCACTATTTTTATTAAAACTGGAATTTATGAAGAAATACTACCTATTAAAGTGCCTAGAAATTGTGCATTAGTTGGAGACGAACTAAGAAGTACAGTAATTTTACCAGCAGCTGGATACGAAACAGGTCACATGTTTTTTGTTAACAACGGCAGCGGAATAAGAAATATGACACTACAGGGATTAGCAGGCGATTTACCAGATTCAATAAATGAGTACGGTTCAAAAAGACCATCTGGAGGAGCGTTTGTAAGTTTAGATCCAGGCACAGGCGAAGGCGACACAAGTGTACATATTATTAATAAGTCGGCATATGTTCAAAATGTTACTGCGTTTGGTACTGCTTGTGTTGGTATGAAAATTGATGGTAATTTACATAATGCCGGTAACAAATCTATAGTTGCTAACGATTTTACACAAGTTATATCAGATGGCATTGGCTATTGGGCAGTAAACACTGGTAGGTCAGAACTTGTTAGTGTGTTTACCTATTTCTGTTATATCGGATACTTAGCAGAAAGCGGCGGTATCATGAGAGCAACAAATGGTAACAATAGTTATGGTACATATGGTTCAAGGTCTGAAGGATTTAGTTTAGATGAAGTTCCGATTACAGGAGAATTTGACAACCAAACACTTGAAGCACAAATAGATATAGTTCACACTGACGGGAATAAATTAATTGCAACTGGATATAGTCATGCAGGGCAAACATACAGTAGTGCAACTGTTGCTATTGCAGGTACAGGTATTAACGCAGTAGGAGAGTATTCTGAATTTAGAAATGGCGGAATAAGTCAAATTAGAAGAATAGATCCATCGGATTCAAGTACGCCAGGCGGAATAAATTACCAATTCCTTTTAAATAGTGCCCAAGCTGGAAATGAAAACGGTATTACATTAGCTGCATCTGATGATACAGGTACCTCAGTAAAATATGTAGGAATGCGTATATTCATTGATAGTGGCAAAGGTGTGGGACAATATGCATACATCAGTGGATATGATCCTTTAACAAAAATTGCAATTGTCAGTAAAGAATCAGATGATAGCCAAGGTTGGGATCATATATATCCTGGGTATCCTATTGCAACAGTTTTAGATAGTACAACTAGGTATAAAATTGAACCAGCAGTTAATATTGCAGAACCAACATTTAGTACATCTGTTTTAAATACTGGAATACAAGCCAATACCTATAAATTTACAGCTTCAGACAAGGATCAAAAAATCCTTGTTGTTCCGTCAGACTTAGGAGAAGCAATTTCGTATAGTTTAGACGCAGGCACGGCTTGGACTAATCTTGGAAGTGTGTTAAGAGTAGGAACAACTTGTACCGGAGCAGTATGGACCGGTCAAGAATTTATTATTACAACAGATTCAACTTATAGATATACTTCACAATCAAGTAGTCCTACAGGATGGACTGAAGGCGGCGGCGTACCAGCTAATCATACAGGTGTTGCATCAGATGGCGCAGGCAATGTTGTTTTACCACTTGCAAACGGTAGCGTACGATATTCATCAGATCACGGATCTAGTTATTCAGTAGCTACTGCAATTGCAGGATTGCCTGCATACGGACATGGTAAATTTATTATTGTTAATAATAATGGTAATGTTGCTTATTCAACAGATGATGGTGCAAATTGGACAACTACTACAAGTGCATTGTCGGCAGATACATGGACTTCACTGGTATATGGAGATGGAAAGTTTGTTGTAATTGGAAGTGCAAATAAAGTAGCTTACAGTCATGATGCTATTACATGGTATGAACACACTATTGAAGATGTTGATACATTTAATACATTATCATACGGTGCAGGAGTTTTTGTTGCAACAGGTAATTCTAACAACTTAGCAAAGTCACAAGATGGCAGTGCATGGAAAACATATAATACAGATAGTACATCTTATGCACTTGATAGTACAAGAGTATGGAGCCAATTAGAATATATGCCGTTGACTAAAAATTGGATTGCTGTTGCGCAAGGCGCAACATGGAATACAGTTCAACTAGGCGCAACAGCATTTGCTAGAGTTAATGTAAGTTCAAGTAGAATACAAGAATTTATAATTTATAATCCAGGAAGTAATTATACATCTGATCCATTATTATCTGTATACGACCCTGAAGCAACTGTAAATGTTATGTATGATGTAAGATTAGCTGACGGTGTATTACCGCAGCCTGTACTTACTAATCGAGGCACAGGATATGTTACTGCTACTGCAACTACAGCAGGAAATGGCTTTGCAGACATTTACCAAGCAGGAAAACGTATAAATCTTAAAAATGTATCACTAGTGCCCGGACCAGGAGCAAACGTTGTTATCAATGGCGTTGATGACATTAACTATAGATTAACAAAAATTGTTTCGCAATCAGGCACAGCACCTAACCTTGATTTAACTATTGAAATTAGTCCACCATTAACTAATGAAAATTCTCCTAATCATGAAGAAACATTAATTATACGAGAACTATACAGTCAAGTACGTCTAACTGGACACGACTTCTTAGATATTGGGTCAGGCAATACAACTAGTACAGCATACCCCCAATTATATCTAGAAGGTTATGTTTCAGAAAATGAACCACAACCGTTTAACGAAGTTACACAATTTGGCGGCGGTAGAGTATTCTACACAAGTACAGACCAAGATGGTAACTTTAGAGTTGGCGAACTATTTGCAGTAGAACAAGCAACTGGAGTTGTTTCTATTAATGCTGATTTCTTTGAACTATCGGGTCTAGAAGAACTTAGTTTAGGCGGTGTACAATTAGGCGGTAGTTCAGTTGTAATTAGAGAGTTTAGTAAGGAACAAACATTTGCTGCTAATTCAAATAATATTGTTCCTACAGAAAGAGCAATAAAAGAATATTTAACAAGTAGAATATCCGGCGGTGGTGCAGATGCAGTAACTAACACATTATTTGCAGGACAAATCAAAATGACTAGTAATAATATTACAACTACATCGGGACTTGATTTAAATATTCCAGTAGATGTTAATATGACTAAAGGCATAGACGGCGACTACCTAGCACAAGTATTCTTTACATCAGGAAAGTAAGTATAATGATAAATATATTAAATAGAGCGGAGTTTTTAAATGGCAGAATTTAAGTTAGGTAGAATTAGATTTATATGGAAGGACAATTGGTCCACCTCTACAGTCTACTACAAAGATGACGTTGTTCGCAACGGCGGAAACACATATGTTTGTATCGCAGGCCACACTGCTCCGGCATTGTTTACTGATCAACAAGCAACATATTGGAATAAAATTTCAGATGGCACTGAGTGGAAATCAAGTTGGCTCATCGAAACATATTACAAAGTAAACGACATTGTAAAATATGGCGGATATCTATATATAGCAAATACTGCACATACTAGTGCAGCCACTGCTGAACTTGGTTTAGAAAATGATCAATCAAAATGGGATTTATATGCTGAAGGATTTGATTATAAAACAGACTGGGCAACGGCTAATCGCTATAAGATTAACGACATTGTAAAATACAATGGCACTGTTTACGTTTGTGTACAAGATCATACTAGTGCAGCAAACACAGTAGACGGACTAGAATTAGATCAAAGCAAGTGGAATATTTTTTCAGAAGGGTTTTATTGGACAAACACCTGGGATGTTGATACAAGATATCGTGTAAATGATATAGTACGTTTTGGCGGCACATTATATATTTGTAATCAAGGCCACACTAGTGCAGCATCAGAAGCTTTAGGATTAGAAAACGATCAGAGTAAGTGGGATTACCTACATAAAGGTATTGAATACAAATCAGATTGGGCAACTACAACACGATACAAAATTAATGATGTTGTTAAATATGGCGGCGGAGTATGGATTTGTACTACACAACATACAAGTGGTGCAACTAATTTAGCAGCAGATGAAAGTAACTGGGCACAATTTGTTGAAGGTCTAGAATTTGAAGATAGCTGGGTATATGATACTTCGTATCAGCCAGGCGACTTTGTAACATACGGTGGTTATAGTTATGTTTCTATAACAAATAATGTTGGTTCTAAGCCAAGTGATACTCCTGCAGATTGGGATCTATTTACTACTGGCTTCCGTTTCATCGGCGACTACGAAGATGATAGTGCTACTAGAGAATATATTGAAGGTGATGTTATACGTTTAGGCGGATACACATATTTGTGTATTCTAAAACACGAAGGACAACGTCCACCGAATACAACTTACTGGCAGCGTTTAAATGAAGGCGTTGAATGGAAAGGCACATGGGCTGACGCAACATTTTATGATGCAGGTGATTCTGTACAACATGGCGTAAACAGTTATATTTGTGTTCTTGCACATACTTCAGACGAAACTACAGTACAAAACAGACCAGACCAAGATGTTGACGGTAGTGAGTGGAATTTATTAGTTGCAGGCGCAGAATCGGGTAACTTAACTACGCAAGGCGATATTGTTTACTATGGCGGAGCCGGCGCAACAAGATTACCTTTAGGAACAACAGGTCAGTCACTAAAAGTTAACGATGCTGGTAACGCTCCAGAATGGGCATATTTAGGTCGTATTAATAATGTATTTTATGTTGAAGGATCTACTGGCGTAGATGGTGACGCACCAAATTACGGTGTAACATTAGATCGTCCTTGGAAGTCTATTCGTCATGCTACTGAAGAAATACAAAAAGGAGCAATTAGATATAATGCTAAAAACTTGCTTGAAAGAAACAGAAGTTTTATTCAAGACGAAGTTATTGAATATATTGATGCTACATACCCTTCGCTAACATACGATGCAGCAAAATGTCGTAGAGATACTGGCCAAGTAGTTGACGCAGTTATATGGGACTTAACACATGGCGGCAATGAACGTTCAGTACAAGCGGCAAAATCATATTTTGCAGCAGATGGAACTACATATCTAGCAGACAATGCAGCAGAAACAGCAGACGGTTTAAACTATATTAAAACAGTTGCAGATGCAGTATTATCAAATCTTCCACCGGCAACAGTTCGCGGCTCATTAAACCAATATACTAATGCAGCATTTATAGAAGAAGCAGATGCACAATCAACTACAGAAACATTAATCAATATAATTACTGATGCGATTACAGCAGGAAATACTACTGGAGTTCCTGTACAAAGAAAACCGCAGCATAGTATTTTTGTTAAAACTGGTGAATTTGCAGAAGTGCTTCCTATTGTTGTTCCTGAAAACACAGCAATAATAGGAGATGAACTACGTTCAACACGTATTAAACCAGCAGGTAGTTTAGTATCAGCAGCAGATACTCCTTACACATTAGATGCCCTTTCTAGAATGGCAGCAATTACAAGTAACATTGTACAAAATGTTGCAATAACTAAAACAACAGGAAATGCTTTAAATCCAGTTACTACATCACCAGCAGGTAGTGCAGCAGCAGGTACCGCAGCATCAGAGCTTTGGACACAGATAAAAGACTATGCAGATTTTGCTGTAAATGGCGCAACTAGTGATTCAACTGTTCCTGTAATGGCAGGATCAAATGCACCAAATACTTCAACTGATTTTACATATGCTGTAGAAACTTTAGAAGCTAATAGATCATTCTTAATAGCAGAAGTTACTGCATACATTGCAGATACATATCCGTCATATACATATGACGTTGCAGCATGTGAAAGAGATATTAGTAGATATATTGATGCTATCAAACATGACTTAATTTACACAGGTAACTATAAATCATTACGATATGCACAAATTTATTCAAATTCTGTTATGGGGTCAATCACACAAGACATGTTCTATATGCGTAATGGTACAGGGTTACGTAACTGTACTGTAACAGGATTATCAGGTGCATTAGGATCTGCAAATGCATACGGAACTAAGCGTCCTACAGCAGGAGCATTTGTAAGTTTAGATCCAGGTTGGGGTCCAGCACACACAGATGCATGGATCATTAACAAATCTCCATATGTACAAAACGTAACTACATTTGGTACTGGTTGTGTTGGTTGTAAAATTGACGGCGCACTACACGATGGCGGCAATGATTCGATAGTTGCTAACGACTTTACACAAATTATATCAGACGGTATTGGTGTATGGTGTACTAACCTAGGAAGAACAGAACTTGTTAGTGTGTTCTCATACTATGGACACATTGGTTACTTAGCAGAGAACGGTGGTAAGATTCGTGCTACTAACGGTAACTCATCATACGGTGCATTTGGTACTGTTGCTGAGGGTGTTGATATTACTGAAACACCTATAACCGGAACAGTTAATAACTATGCATTAGAAGCATTTGCTAGAAACGTTCTTACTGATGGAAATAACATTCTTACAATTGAGTACGGAAGCGCAGGCGTAAACTACACACCAGGCGGCACAACTATAACACCAACTGGCGAAGGCTTTGGTGCAGTAATCAACGCAGTACAAACTGTTGACGGCGGTGTACATGAAGTTAGATTATTAGACCCATCAGAAAACTTTGGCGGAACTGGTTATATATCTAGTCAAAATGTAGCACAAGCAGGAAATGCTACACAAATAACTATATCAAATACTGACACTAAACTTAATGCAGCATATATTGGAATGGCAATATATATTACCGCAGGCGTAGGTGCAGGACAATATGGTTATATTGACACTTATAATAGCGGCACAAAAATTGCCACAATTAAAAAGTGTAGCGACGATTCAGCAGGATGGGACCACGTAACTGGTGTTGCTATTTTAGCAACACTAAATGAAACAACGACTTATTCAATTGAACCAAGACTATCATTTACTGCACCTGCTAGTGGGTTATATGCTGAAACTACAGCAGCTCGCACAATTGTAGAAGACGGAAAGATTATTGCAATTAGTATATGGAACCCTGGAGAAGGCTATTCATCTGCTCCTACAATGACTATTACTGATCCAAACAATACTGTAGAGGCTCCGTTTGTTGTTAGAATTGGCGATGGTGTACTTACACAACCTACTTGGACAAATAGAGGAACAGGAATGGCAACAGCAGCAGCTGAAATTGCTGGTGACGGTTATTCTGATCGATTCCAACCAGGCACACTAATTAATGTCGAAGGATTAACTGAAGTCCCTCAAGCAGGATCAAACTTAACATTCCAAGGCATTAGTGGAGATTATTATAAACTTGTAACTGTTAGAGATGTTACAGGAACCGGACCGTATACTGCACAATTGCAAGTAAGTCCGGCAATAACTATAACTCATGCTCCGGTACATGCTGATCCTATAGAATTTAGAATTAGATATTCACAAGTTCGTTTAACAGGTCATGATTTCTTAGATATTGGTACAGGAAACTTTGCTGATACTAACTATCCAGGAACACCTGTCAATGCAGTTGATCCAGCAGCTGAAACTGTAGTAGGCGGCGGGGGTAGAGTATTCTACACAACCACAGACCAAGACGGTAACTTTAGAGTTGGCGGATTGTTTAATGTTGAGCAATCAACAGGTGTAGCAACACTTAATGCTGATGCGTTTAACATTACAGGACTAAATGAATTACAACTTGGTGCAGTTGCACTAGGCGGTACTGGAGCAACTATTACTGAATTTAGTGTAGACGGTACGTTTACTGCTAACAGTGATAATATTGTTCCTACACAAAAAGCAATTAAAACTTATATTGCTAGTCAAATCGGTGGCGGTGCCGGCGAACTAAATGTTAACAGTTTAACAGCTGGTGTAATTAAAGTTTCAGGACAAGAAATTACAACAACAACAAATGCACAGATAAATATAACACAAAAAGTTAACTTTACTGGCGGAATTAAAGGTGCACCAGTTGCATTGAACTACTTTTTATCATCATAATGGAGAATATATAAAATGGCTACAGGAAGATTAGCAGCAAGCGATTTAGGCGCAGCAACACTTACAACAGTATACGAATGTCCAGCAGACACGTATACCGTTGCAACAATATCGATATGCAACAGGGGAGCAGATTCAACTAGCGTTAGTTTAGCAATAGCAGATTTAGCTTCACCAACAAACGGCGAATACATAGAATTTGAAATAGATTTACTTTCTAAAAATGTACTTGAACGTACAGGGGTAGTATTATCCGCTGGACAAAAAATTGTTGCTCTATCGTCTGAAGCAAGTACCAGTGCTGTAGTATTTGGCATTGAAACTTCGGCATAAATAACAGTATAGAAGGAATTTAAAATGGGAAGATTTGTAGGATTAACAAAAAATAAAGGCAGCGGCCTTGCTATTGAGGATCCAGATTTTGAAAATGCTGGATTAATTTTAACAAGTACCGGAACAGGATTTGTCTTAGCAGGAGGTGCTTCTCTTGATAGAGACCCATTGCCTGATTATATAAATGCAAACGAATCATTAAGTGAAACACTTAGTGTAACAGGTGCGTTTGGTGATTCAACTTATACATTTGCTTGGCGTGATGGAGCACAGTATGGATTAAGTTTATCATCTAGTGGTTCATTAACTGGTAGTGCATCTAGTATGGATGCAACGTCAATATTAAATATTGACATTACTGATACAAAATATAATGTTGAATACGAAGTAGATATAACTATATATGTTAGTGCGTCAAACACTTATCCGGCTATTACTACAAATGCAACAAGTAGTGTAACAATTACAGGCGGTGAAACATTCCAACATACTTATAGCGGTGCACCAACTGAATGGGCATTTGTTTCACGAGGGAACTTACCAAGTAACGTAACAATATCAAGCACTGGCTTAATGACATGGCCTGGAAAAACAGGTGATGAATCTAATACTTCATATAACTTTACATTAGGTGTACGTAATGCATCAATGCCAGCAAACAACTTTAGAACAGTTGCATTTAATAAATCCTTTTACTTTGAAGCAGTAAAGGGCCAACAGCAATATGAAGGTGCTTATGGTCAAAATGGCGGCACATGTACTTTTACATGGGTAGCACCAGCAGGTGTTACAAGTGTAAATGTTCTAGCAATTGGTGCAGGCGGCTCCGGCAGATATGACTGGGCAGCTTGTGGCGGACACGGTGGCGGCTCAGTTTGGGCTAACAATATTCCAGTATCACCAGGCAGTAGCTATACTGTTCGAGTTGGAAGAGGTGCTTGTTGGAGTAATGGTCCTAACACTGGCGGATGTTCATGCTGGCCAGGAATGAACGCATGTGGTGGATGTTGTGGATGCTACGGTGGTTGCTATACCATTGGTAACGTTAATAGCGGCGCAGGAACATGTTGCGGTAGTTACGGAATGGTAGCTTATCCAAGTACAGCAGGCGGCGGCGGCGGTGCTGCTGGATATTCCAGTGGTGGCAACGCAAGCAGCGACACAAGTGGATATAGAGGCTGTGGCGGCGGAGGTGGCAGCGCTACATCTTATCATAGTTCTACACACGGCACGGGTGGCGGCGGTGGAACAGGCTCATGCGGCAAGTGCTGCTATGCTAACGGTGGCCCATATGGCGAAAGCTGTGGTAAATGTGGACACGGCAGAACTGGACACGGTACTTCAGGCGGCGCAGGACAAGGCGGCTCAGGCGGATCTTGTGGTAATCCAGGCGAACCATATTCAAACCCATATGGAAATGGTTACAACTGCGGTGGCATCTTCGGCGGCGGCTCAGGTGGCGGCGGCACATCGACTGGCGGCGGCTGGGGTGGACCTGGCGTTGTTAGAATTATTTGGGGTCAAGGTAGAAGCTGGCCTTGTACTAACACACATAACTTATAAAAGGATTGAGGAATTATATAATAAATTTACAAAACGTAAACTACTTACCAATTGATGCAGACGGCGAAATGGTAGACGAACACTTCATCACCCCAGACAATATATTTTATATAATGGGTGGTGTAGATTGGAGCTTTACCGAAGAAGAAGTCCGTGCTAAAGGATTTGCTCCAGTATGGGATTCAATAAGAAATGTTGTTAACGGAGATACCGACGTTGATGTAGAGCCAGGCAATATTGTAAAAGATGAAGACGGA
>Ga0115008_10002676_pt1 | contig 14729 bp, 14 predicted proteins | sample FraStrMetagenome_FD_87164 | JGI IMG/M metagenome (GOLD analysis project Ga0115008, IMG submission 87164) | Marine eukaryotic phytoplankton communities from Arctic Ocean - Fram Strait ARC3M Metagenome | ecosystem: Environmental > Aquatic > Marine > Oceanic | place: Fram Strait | collected...
CGTTCGGGGTACGCGATGTGTTTGTCATGGTAATATTATTTTTCGTATTGTTGGGATTGGATGCTGTCGTCATGTTTTATGCTTTTTGTGTTTGTGTGTTATTTTTGGATTCCTTCCTTCCTTTCTTTCTTCCCTGGTCACATAACTATAGTTTTTCAACTACGATACTAAAATATTGCATACAAGCAAGTACATGTACAATGTCTGGTCTGATTCGGTCCGGTCCTGTTTCGTTCGATGTCGTATGATGTATGATGCGTGTTCACGATTTTATTTGATAAGTGGGGTTGATTGAAAAGCATCGATAATTCTTCTTTTTGAAAAAAGACATGATATGGAGTCTCTCTTTCTCGTCTACGTAGGCAGAGTAAGCTCATGGAGTTCATCCTGAAAAGTTTATGGCGTAGCACAACACAACACATCTGACCTCACAATGTGTTTTTCTTTTGATGGTAATGGCTGGAAGGGAAAACAACTTCAGCCTTGGATATTCGATCATCGTGTCGTGTCTTCCTCTCCCCACCAATGCCCAAACCCTTGATTTGTCAAAAAAATGTACACATCACTGTAGAAGTAATTGGACAATTCTTATTGATTATGGATTTGTTTCTCCTTACGGTACTATCAAGAGCAGAAGACTGAATTGGGTAGTATGCCGTGTTGATAGTCCATGTGATGCGTATCGTTGAAACAAGTTGTTTTAAAACTTCCTGGAAGCATTATCTTTTGTGTTAATGTAATTTTGATCCTGGGATCTGATGTTAACATCGAAAGAATGCCACGAAACTTTTTCAATGTCTCTACAATAAAGGACAGTACAAATGGACATTTTATATTTTCTATACGATGCATGCACCGATATTTGTATCTATATTCTCCACAAACATGCTTATCAATTTAAACATTCAAAGGATCATCGACACATCATCAGTTGCTTTAGCATACGACGCAGTTCGATTCTGTAGCACTCCCTTCACCATGGTCGGTAGCCGTGATCTTACCTTCTATACCATCCTTTTTTAGATTTCCTTGACTCGATGATGCAGAAAAATGTGACACTTTATCACGAGCAGTTTGAAGATAATTGACACACCACTCTCTTGGTTCATCGCCTGTAGGAATCAAAAATACTTCTTGTACGGACTAAAATACAGTGTGAGAATTCAATTTGTTCCGATGTGTTTTCTTTCTAAAAACTTACAAGACGCCAAGCTGTAAAACCAGTACAATCTCGGTGACACTTCCACTTATTTCTGGAGAAAGTTCCAGATGTAGCCTGGTATCGATACCTAGAAGAAATAATTAGGATCGATAAATCTTAATACTTGAGTAGATCAATACTCACATAGGATGAGGGATTCGTTGGAATTTTCCGCAACCGTCACATTCATATAGTAGTGGAGATTTTTTACCCAAAAAGCAAGCTGATTTGATCAAGTCAGAGAAAATGAAAAATTGATAGACGTGCGAACAATAGGAAAAGTGAGACTTACCATCACAAGTAACTTCATCGTTTCCCCCCTCCTTCTTTCCTATAGTGATTGGTCTTTGTTGGTTGCATACCTTACATGTTCCTTCACTTTCTATCTTCTTTATACCCAAACCATCGATGCCTAATTTGATCCATGTCTGACATAAAGGGCACCTGAAAAATAAATTATGATAAAGCAAGTAACCAATAAGCTATTTTGATCAATATTTGGAAAAATGAGTGTAAGAATATCCTTACCGACCAACTTTACATCTATTTTCTAGGTCGTCATAGCTTAGTAATATTATACAATCTTTGCATACCAACGGCCTGTAAATTCTCTAAATCGTGAAATTCTTGCAAAAGGAAAGTACCTTTCAATGAGATCACAAACGTACCGATCTGAACAACAAGGTAATGTAGCGAAGTCTTCTCTGCTTGAAATTTTTTTGTAACAGAGAACGCACGTATTATCATTACATTCCAGTTCTTCGTTGTCGTAACTACCGTATCCGGAATTATCACCAGCTTCCGATTTTGCGAACAAAGCGCTACGAATACGTGCATTACTTTGCGCAGCACACTGTTGACGACATGACATTAGAATAGGAAAAAATGTGTGAACATTAACTGTATATAAATCTAAGCAATCTCAATAATTCCACACAGGAAACGTACTAAATCATCGACAATAGTAGCAGCTCCGCATGCAGCTGCTTGAGCTGCATCCTCCAAGTTTGGAAGTAATTGTGCAAGCCAAATGCAATTATCTTCAGCGCTGGTTCCAACCAAGTTTTGACCTTCCCCATCAGTCGCTGGACAGATCTTGACATTAGTTTCACTTATTTCAGACCGCTCTTGTTCCGCTACTTTTGACTCTAGTTCAACTTCGTACTCCGAAATATCTTCAAACTGCTCGTCGTTCTCAGGAGGAACTTCAATATTGTTACTGCATACTACGAAATTTTCTATCTGTTCTGCAATATATTCGTCATCGTCTCCATTTTGATCATCTTCATCAGTCGCTGGACATTTGATATTAATTTCCCTTATTTCAGACCGCTCTTGTTCCGCTACCTTCGACTTTACTTCAACTTCGTACTCCGAAATATCTTCAAATTCTTTATCGTTTTCAGAAGAAACTTCAATATTGTTACTGCACACAACGAACTTTTCTATCTGTTCTGTAATGAATTCATCTTCGTCTTCACTCGGTTTTTGATTAAGAACATCCTTGTCAACGTCCAAACGATCAGAAGCGAGATTCGCCTGCTCCGGGATTTCTTGCTGGGTACTACAATCTAAATTGCTAGATATCGACATGATATGTGCGTCCATTGGGCAATGCTATATGGAGAGATCAAAAAGATTCCGTGGTACATATACGTTTTTGCTTGTATTGGTCGAACGTCGATGGTAAAAATCGAAAATACAAAGTATACTTCGAAGTAGTTTTTATTGAAAAAAGTTGACTGTGAATAAAAATGACATATTGTGGTGCTTGTGTCGCGAAAACTCTATGTTCTAAAAATTACTTCGAAGTATTTGTCTATTCCTATAATGTAGGGCGAATCGTGATTCGGATAGCTCTCATGAGCAATAAGTAAATATTGACTGAAGTTCCTTTTGGAAAGAATAGACGGTTGTCTGTTGGCATACTTATTTGGAGAATTTAAAAAATAGAATTTTGTTTCACAGGTGTACTCGTACGTATGTATGATGATGATGATTACATGTTAATTTGCGTGTGTCTCGAGTCCCGACGGTCCAGTACTCGCTACTCGCTCGCTCGCTACTAGTAGAGAGAGGAGAGAGAGACAAAAAGATTATGAGAATTAGAGAGTGCAAGAGTTCGAGAGAAGAAAAGGACAGATTTACATGTTAACACATGAACGTGCACGTATATATTGTAAAACTTGTATTAATAACATAAAAAAGATAGTTGTATTTAGTTTGCACACTTGCAACAAACACTAGTACTTTTCGAAGGATGTATCTCCTAAAGAATACTTCTAATGCAGTAACGACAGCAATATCTGCATTTCTGCTATTGCTATGCACACACTCGGGACTTGCAGCATCCGCCTCGGTGATATCTTTGACGGAAAGCAATTTTGACTCCATGCTGAACAATGCCACACCCGATACCTTGTGGTTTTTGAAGTTTTACGCGCCTTGGTGCGGACATTGTAAAAGGTTGGCTCCTATTCTCGATAAATTGGCGCCTCGGGTTCAGGGAAAGATGAAGATTGCAAAGATTGACTGTACAAGGGAAAAGGATCTGTGCAAGCGCTTTAATGTGAGGGGATATCCGACGTTGAAGTATCACCGTTCGGGGACTGAGAATTTTAACGAATATAATGGAGGTAGGACAGAAAGAGATATCTTAAGTTTTGCAACTCGCATGAGTCGCCATCCTACCAGAGCGGTTATGAATATTGCTCAAGTTCATAGGCTCTCGGTTGAAGTGGAGGGCGGAGATCCTGTTTCGTTCGCTGCTTATGATGGGGAGGCCCAGGGATTCGATGTTGATACAGTTATCGAATCAAGTCATTATCTAACCAAATTTAAACGAGTCGCGAGATCTCTTCAAGAAAGTGGTAATTTCGCTTTGTTCATGCCTAAAACGAAAGAGGAAGAAATTCAGTCACTATTAGGTTTAAAAAAAGATGTAACGGTACGAAGACCATTAATTGGTTTACATTCATTCCAATAGTCGAGATTTTCTCTAACCCTGTCTAACTCTCATTCTATCTCTTGCAGACCTTTGTTGCGAAAATTGAGCAAGGAGTGCCTCCGAAGATTTTCGAAGGAGATTCATACGAAGATATATTGAAATTTGTCGTTGAAAATAATAGGTCTATTGTTACAGAAATGAATGCACGTAGTTTTGGTGCCGTAGCAAAATCTGGAAAACTTGTTGTCGTTGGAGTGAAAGGCAAAGACACATCCAATTTTCAGTCAATACGAGACGAGCTCGTAAGAATCGCTTTAACAGAAAGTGCCAAGGAAGAGTCAAAGTTTGCTTTTGGATGGATTGATGGTGAGAAGTATTACAAATTTTTGAGACAATATGGCGTGAGTGGAAGAGAAAGTTTGACTTTTGCCCTTAATCCTTCCGAGAAGATGGCCTATCGTGACGAGTCTATTGATAGCGTTGAGAAACTGTTGGAAGACATTCTATCGGGGACAATTGAAGGTTATGCGGCAACAGAGCCAACAGGCAGCGATAAAATGGGAGATATGTGGGGGGCTTTAAAAAGTGTGTTCGACTCTTTCAAACCTTATAGTTATATAGTGTTCGCCCCAGTGATACTTATCATCGTACAGATTGTAATTGGTGTCTACGAAGCAATGAAGATGCGGGAAGACGACCGTCAGCGCCACACTCGACAGAAACAAGATTAAGAAAGTCATAAATTAGAATAAGGACAAATTACATAGAGTGAATTAGAATTATCTACAAAAGCCTAAGACATGAAAATTTAAAATTAAATTTGGCCCCTTGTTTGATGGTAATACTCTACATGGTATGTCAATAATCATCGTACTCTTTCACATAGCGATTGACAAGTTGTCCAGTCCAAGAAGAAGATTTCAAATTCTTCCATTTCATGTGCGCGACTTCGGTACCTTACACAGAACAGAAACAAAATAATATTGAGTTGGCGTACTAATAACCTATTTAACTAGATATCTGTCGTTAGCAGTGAACAGTACAAGAGTAGAAGTTTACAAAAAAGTATACAGTTGAAAAAAATGTACATGAGAAAGCAAAGCGTGGATGAATAATGTGTAGGAAACACCAAAATGAATAGCAGGCAACCACAAAACATGAGTCACCAGCTTGCTGATCCGCTGTCTGCAGTGTTCAACACCAGAACTTAACAAAAATACTGCCATCCATGTCAAAAATATAATGCCAAGAGTGATAGGAGCACCGACGTCGTCCTAATTTCATAAGCAATGATTTGCAGATAGATTATTCGGATAAGGTATAGTAGTAATAATATTGTGTCTATGTGAAGAGGCTTGAGTGCACACTATCAAGTATTGGAGCATAGGATTTAAATTACCCCATCATAGGCAAAATAATTGATGGCAACTCGCACGAGAAACGGTGATTAAGTAGGTATATGAATCGATTTCGTTTTTCACATTCATCTGTCTGTCCGTAGTAATTCATATTTTGTTCGATAGATGTTATAAAAGTTGAGGAGAAAATGAACGAAGCACACCTTCACACAAACAAAATTTAAAATCTAATTTTGTTCATAGAAACCAGGTTCCTTCAATTTTATAGCGGCGTCAAGACTCAGTTCCAACTAAAAAATATTAGTTAAACCTCGCAAATTTCTGTGCTCATTTCAATAATAAAACGTATCGAATGCTGCCATCATTACAACATATGTAAAGTTTCATATACAGAATTGTCCATGATACTTCCTTAAAAATTTTTAATGAGTTCTTCAAGCTGACCAGGATCAGCACCAGAGAATCTGTTGTTAACCTCACTGCCTTTGAAAAATATAAAAGTTGGAACCGCGCTGATTTCTTCTCAGTTAGAAAACTACAATAGGCAGATACGACCAATTTACAAATCAACAAACAAAAGACTCACCTTATTTCAAATTGCATGGCTGCTCCATCGTTGTCGTCGACATCCACTTTTGAAAACTTCACAGCTGTATACTCCTTCGAAAATTTTTCATATAAAGGGCTTATCATTTTACACGGAGGGCACCAACTGGCAGTGAAATATACAATGCTCTTATCGCTTCCACTTGTAAACTTTGAAAGTGCGTCAGTGTCACTAAGAGTAACAACTGACATGAACCTCGTCGATCCCATAGTCAGGCTGGTACGCTTCAACATGAGAGGGCGCAAACTCATCGTTAAAGCTCTGGAATGGATCATGGTCAAGTTAGGTTATGTTTAGTGAAATATATAAAAGTACCGGTATAATATATGTATACAGTTTGAATAAAAAAGATAAAATATAATCATTTTCGGACAGCAGATACTAGAGGCTTATCTTGACTCATTGATCTGTGTAAAATCTGAAGATTGCGTAGACACGCAGACATATTTTGAGAGTTGAGAGTGAGAGATCTTTAGTATCTATCCGAACGTTGGAGCCTATTTTAGACACCCTACGGCGGAGGTGGAAATGTCACAGAGACAGGATAAACAGTGTTAACAAGTTATATTTTTTTGGGTAAACAAGATGGGCAGTCAACTATCAACGCCATCAGCGGTTGACACATCCGCAGAAGTTCCTCATGAAGACAATGCGGAAGTTGGAGAAGGCGACAGGTCGATGAACGATAGCTTTAACGTCACTATATCGGATGAATTAGCTAGTGAGTAGATGTTGCTACACATAAAATTAGATGGCGCTTGAGCTATCAGATCGATAGAGCTTCCATCTAGTTTCGAAAGTGATCCTCTATGTTTACATACGTAGACATCTTTTTAATGTGCTAGGGAATCTTAATTTGTCTTTCTTTAATTAGTGCTTTGCCCAACCCATTTCTTTTCTTGATATTTACAGACGAAATAATCAGTAGTTTACAATCAGCTGGACAGGACGCAGATAATGGGGAAGCGAACTTTAATGAAGAGAGACGAAAAAATTATGAAGAAAAGTTGGATTCATGGAGGAAGTGGAACGAGGGTCGGCAAACTGAATTGGATGATGCGATAGATGGTTTGAATGCAAAACTTCAAGATTTGATGTTAGAGTTTCAACATGAGGCAGATATGCTAAACAAAAGCTGGGAAAATCCAAAGGTATCTTTATTTAGTTATTTTTTATTATTTGAATAATACTCACAATTTAAATCTAAACAGTATGGGGACAAAGTAGCATGCTTAGACTTGCGAGCTAGCTTATCAAGTTGCTTGATTGATGGCAAGGGACTTGAATGCGTTGTATTTGTCAAAGCGCTAGAGCGATGCGCGTCCAAAGCCGTCACCTCTGCTTAATGATTTTATTCCAAGCGAGTCTCTTAATACCCCATTTATATTTTTGTTGTGGTTTGTATATATACCTCCCAGATTCATAAAGTTGTACGCAGTATTGCCAGGGGACGTGAAAGATCTATTGGCACATAAATCATCTTAATATAGATTATTGATAATTTTCCTCACTACGATTTTCTCTCATCAAGAGATTTGCACGTAATTCGTTTCAAGAGCTCTCTGGTGATGACTATGGAAGATGGTGAAATTCAAATAAGGGACAGAATTTTTTGAAGAGATCCAATCCTATTCTATGTCTTTCAAAGATCTTGTAGAATCATTACTTTTGTTTTCGAAACAAGTCTTAATTAGATTCAAACCATACAATGCCATAACTACCCTTTAATCGATAAAACAATTCGAAATTTATGCAGGTTGTAAACCACGTTCGATCTAACATACGAGACCCGAAGTAGAAGAATATTAATGAAAGTTGCACCTCAATTGCAGTGATTGCGATGCCATTCTCGTATGAAAAAAGGTTAAAATTATTAGTTCGAAGTGATTCGAAATATTTCAATCTTTTGCTTGCTTGGGATCAACGTTCATAGATCATAGAGGGTTTAGCGTTCTGAAATAAATACATCTGAAAATAAACCAATTTTTCAGAGATTCCCCACATTTAATCGTCATCTGGTGGGATTCCACAATATAGTATAGTGCAAATGCGGATCGTGCAATATCACGCCGAAAAGGTCATGCAACATGTATTTCGCTTACTTTTGAACCGAAACGGTCTAGATTTTACATATTCACGTTATCCAATTTCGAGTAAATCATTACCTTAAACTTTGAAGATGGGGATTGTTATCAGTAAAGCTATTGTGTTTTTCAAGACTTATCTTGGTAAGTGTTCCGGTATTCATCACAAACTTTTCCCCTCTCTTGTGTCACAAGGTCGCAAGTCGCAAAGGGGGTTCTCAAACATGCACAATGAGAACCATATAACACGTACGCAGGCTAATTTAGAAGGAAGTAGCCCCCAACCCCCAAACACGCGGCGCCACTTTTTTCGATTTGCATCGGATCGAGAACCCTCCTTCGATTTTACCGCAAAAGAAAGAGAAGACGGTCCAGGTCCAACACGTTTCGCTCATTTACCAGGTTTCGAAAAACAATCCAACAAAACACATATTGTTATCTCATACACACACGAAGCAACTTCCAAGGTTCTTCTGTACATTCCTAATTATTTGGAGACATCGACTAACTGTCGTCGTTGTCTACAACTGATCAAAATATCGCAACAAGATCACGTATGATGGGACTCATTAGCCGTAACCGAACCAAGGCATTAAACTTTCAAGAGCGTCACATAGAGGTGTCCAAGAAGAACCATTCCTTTTCATTGAATGTTAAGATTATGCTGTTTCTCTTCGTTACTGCGTCGTACGCGTTATTTATGTATCGTTCTGGTATGAAATGTAGGATGCTGTGTTTTTTTTGTTCTTGACATGGATTGAAGCACCTTGCGTTGTTACTTTTTATCTTGGCTTTGAATAGTGTTTCTCATATTGCATTGTTTTGATCGAATCAGGAGGTGCCAGTAGTTATTTGGGTTTTTCCACTTCAAGCATTTTGAAGGCTTCTATGGCGGATGCGAGCACATTATCGATTGCAACTTGGAATGTGGCCGCCATCAATAACAACCCATTTGAATACTGGATCACTATTGACGGGCATGCGGAATATGAAAAGTTAATGAAGGATATCGAATTGTTTTTGGAAAACCCTGGGGACAAGGATATTCTGGTGAAAGAGGTGTTTACAGAAGAAATGTTTTCTAAGCTTGATTCTCGGATGACCCAAGTAGGATGGGAGTCTGTCCGTTCCTACTGGAAAGATCAATTTCAGGACCGCAAAATCATTTCTGGATTTATGAAAGACCCACTCTTAGGTAGCAAACGTCTCGCGTCAATGCCAGATAGAATCACCAATACGATCAATGTAGTTGGCTCATCAGAACCGGTTTGCCGTCCTACTGTTATTAACATGTATGCAGGAGATTTGAGTACTTTGTCGAAGTGGTGGGATGCTTGGGAGAAATTCATGTTTGATACGCCTCTAAAAATCGATTACAAAGGGGTTGAACAGACATCACCTGTTTACAAGTTGTTGAAACCTATCTCGCAAGCAAAATACCCAGCTATCATGGACGACGAAGAGAAAGTATCATTGCCTTTACAAACAATGTGCGGGGCAATCTTTGATGCAATCCTTGTTCACATGATGAATACCGTTTCCAAGCCAGGAGAATGGCAACCGCTAAAGAAGACAATGGTAGAAGCCTTGAACAAAAAGAAGGTTCCGAATACTTTAAAGATTCTTGAGTCGACATATTCGTCAAGTGATATCATTACCCTCCAGGAGGTATCATCGGCATTGATTGATTTGGCAAGGAACTCGAAAATAGGCAAAAATTATCATGTTGTTGCCCCGGCAGATTTGGATGCTACTCGGGACCAAAATTCTGCCATTTTGCTAAACAAGAAGAAATTCCCCACCCTCGATGGAATGCGCGAAATTTCATCGAATGTAAGTGCGTCTTTCCCTAAAGATGTGAAAGTACCAGTTGCGAGCGGGGATATTTTGGCAATCGCAGCTGAGGACAAGGACTCGAAGAAGTACGTCATTGCTTCTTTCCATGGTGATACTAACGGGTTGGCAACCATTCCCGTATTGGATGCAATAAAGAAAGCCATGGCATCAGAACCAGATTTGTCTAGTCGCGATTTGATTTTTGGCCTTGACGCAAATACATACGAAAAGTCTAAACCTGGCAAAACTCAAGATGTGATGGAATGGGGTAGATCATATGTGTCTCATGACCTAACTTCGTGTTGGGGAGATGTTCCTGATGCTAAAAATTACACGACTTACAATGCTCGAACTTATTTACAACCTCAACTGAACAAGGCTTGCAAGAGCGATCAAAAGAAAGAGAAGGGAGATATTAATCCGAAGGTGAGGCGCGGTCACGTTCAGCTGAAAAATCGTACACGTATACTTATTATCTTACCATGTTTTCTTTGAACACAGGATTTTATTCTATTTCCAAAAGCAAGTTATGAAGTCGAGAGAACATGGAAGGTGCGTTTTCGATTTATGAAATACTATGTTATCGTTTCATATGCTTATATAGAAGGACTTCCTCACCTTTAGGATAATACTGGTGAAATGAAATACATTGAAGACATGGCGTTTCCTACCCTTACTTTCCCGAGTGATCACGGTATTCTTGCAACAATTTTGAAACCGAAAGCATAATTATCAAAAAGAAAAACTTTGATAATAACATAATAACATAGTGTTTGAAAACTTGCGACTTCAATATACCGTGGAATATATTTGTTCGTAAGATGTTGTCCTTGCTCATTGAAATCTGTGACCCATAAAAAGGATTGCAAGTTCTAAATTATGACCTATAACTATTCCAAAAAAATAAGACGTAAATAATTAGTTGCCGGTAAACAATTGGAAAATATCCTTGTAGATTTTGTTGACTACTTATTTTTGAAGTAAACAATGCATTTAATGATTTCATTTTAATCTAGCACATCAGAATGTCATTTTCTCTCATGCATCTTTTTGCATTTGAGGTTGGTGTGTTTATCTTGAATGTTGATAGACACCATTTCAATTCAGCGATAGAAGGGATTCAGTACAACCCCAGTATATCGTCAATATGGACAATCGGTTGCCTTGAAGATACATGTTTTACTCCTGCCACCTAGACTTGATCTGGAAACGAAAGAAAAAGTATTTAGTTTTATTTCATGTTGAAATGCTAATTCAACCTACTACCTAAATGCAGGAAGAGTTTCCTAAAAGATCAGTTGATCCATCAACTCTTCGGCATCAATCCTTTGGTATTATAGGTAAATCTGACAGTAATTTTATATATTCCTCTAAATTACCGACAGTTATCAAAGAAACCAAGTTTGACCTCCCCTTCGGAAATCTGATAAAGTTGTCGAATAAAAAATTTTTCGTTGGTATGAACTCGATCTTGTGAATTCACGAGATCCGCTTTAAAACGGAAAAGAGTGCTGATGTTGTGCTTGACTGTGACCTCCCATTCCCAACAAATCATCACCATAAGTCTGCTTGGGTGCACCGTTATCATTTCCAAAGTCTAACAATTCATTCCCGCCACTTGGGGCAGCAGCTTGCGAATGACCTGTGGCGTCTCCCAGCAAATCAGCCGAACTCGAATGCGCCGAAACAGGTGCACTCTGTGGATGAGGGGTGTGATCAAATACTCCCAACAAGTTCTCTTCAGGGTGAGCAACAGGAGCAGGAACAGGATTCGACGAAACTCGTGGCACAGTATGAGCAGGCGGTCTGGACTGTTGTGGATGCTGCTGCTGATGATGATGATGCGGCTGAGAAGCAGGTGGAGGTCGATGCTGCTGCTGTTGAGGCTTCTTCACAGTATAATTAAACTTCACATTATTCATACTAATCCTCGTCACTTTCGCCACGATACCATTTCTCCATACATTCACAGGTTGATCCACATCAATACAATCCATCCAAACCGACACAGCATTCGGCGAGTGATCCGATCCTGGCACGAGCGGAGCCTTAAAACGAAAGTGATATTCTCCTGGAAGCGGAAAACTAGCCTTAATCTGTCCCAAAGTAGGAGGTCGACCAACGTAGGGATTCTTTGGAGCTAAATAAACGTTCGGGTACTGTTCGGTGTCACCATCCTCGGGAACAAAATACCTGAAGAAAGACAGGAAATGTTTGCAAATATAAACATAAATATATGTACAATGCTCTCGAAAACAAAACTTTAAGGAAGAGTCGAAATGGAGGAGTTTCACCCGTTCCCCATTTTTGGCGAGTCTTTCGTGACACGTACCTGATTTCAGCCATTGTTTTTTATTTGATTGTATTTTTTAAGTGTGGGGGTCTATATATTTGTACCTACACTAAGCGTTTGATGAAGGTATATGGAACTGTCGACAGGGAAACCAGTTTTGTTTTCGTTGCCGGCACCCACTTACGAGTACTTCACTTCATATGTGCAATAAAATTCCAATGCCAAATATGCTGAGGGCTTTTTACACAAAAAACGCAATAACAACACGCGTACGTTAAAGCGATAGAAAAATTTAGTATGGAACGAACTTTTAGCGAATTTCAATATTTGTGATGGCTCGTAACTCGTAAATCTCTCGCAAATCGCAAAGGATTTTCTCAAAATGTATGAGATGAAATCGAAAGGAACACAATGACGAAAACTATCGAAAATAAAGTTATAACAAGTGCGTTGTCTAAAAATCCTCTGTATGCCAAAAAAACTGAAGCATTATTTCTTTTACAAGTGTCGGAAGAAGGTCCCGTCTACATAAATCAAAAATTGGCTTTTGATATTTTACTCGCCCTCCTTTACAGGGATACCACGCCATATAACCGCAAGTGACGCGCCAGTCAACGCCATCCATACAACACTAACTGCTGAAGGAACACGAGCGGCGTAATCGCCAAAGTGTAACTTAGCAAGTAGGAAGCCGAAAGCTGACGACTTCATCGAAGTTTCAATTGCCATCGTCCGGCTGGTAATCTCTCCGAAACCACCAACCTTTGGAAGCCAGTATCCAACAAGTCCCCCGATAAGATGAAGAAGCAATACTGGGATTTGTAAAGAAAGTCCAGCGTTAAGGATAGGCTGAGCAACCTGTGCGACTGCACTGGCAACAAGAAGACAAGTGGAGACAACTCCAACCACAGGTGCAAATGGCAGAATTGCCTTCACAATGTTGGGCAAGAACTTGTTCATTGTCATTCCGACAGCAATAGGAGCAAGAACAACCTAAATAAATATGCAACATGTAATATATGTGAACACACAAAATATTTTCTCACTCAGGCCCCTAAAAACTTACCTGAATAGTAGACATTGCGATTCCGACAGCATTGACGGGCACTACGCTTCCCAACAATAGCTTACAGATGGCCGGGGTCATAAAAATGGCCCCAATAGTTGTAGCAGTGGTCATCAATACACTCATGGCAACATTTCCCTTGGCGATGTAAGTACAGAGATTACTGGCCTGACCACCGTTGATACTTCCGACGAGAACCATACCAGCCAAAAGAGCCGGATCAAGCTTAAAAACTTTACCCAATCCCAACGCAAGAAGAGGCATCATAACGTAACACAAAGTGAATTGTATACCGACACTTTTAGGTTCCTTCGCGACGGCAACGAAGTCGTCAGGAGTAAGGGTAATTCCCATACTCAACATAAGAGCAGCGAGGGCACCAGTGAAATAGTCAGTAGTGAACCAATCAAAGGACGTAGGCTTTTTAAGGGCAATCGCAGTAAAAAGAACAGTCCAGACTGGAAAAAGGTTCGTTGCTAAATCGGCGGCGGCAGTATACTTCTCAAACAAGGTTTTCTTCGGTGGCTCGGCAGCTGCAGCATCGGCCATGTTCAAAGCGCTCTTGCTAGCACCTCCTCTGGCAACTGCTACCATGGAAGATTGAGGCATAGCTCCTGTCTGCATCTGCAACGGTTAGACCCATAGAAAATTAGCATAAATTACATCGTAAATAATATCGGGTATATATATATATACATTGAAATAGAACCATAAACCTACCTGTGCCGACAAGAAAGGCTTACCAGCAGGGGCAAACGCCGACGTGGAAGCCACCAATGCAAGGAGGAGGGATGTGCTGAAAATTTTCATGATCGTTGTTGACTTTACGGCTTTCACACTACGTTTTGTAAAATATTTATATTGGCATTGGCACGACCATTGATGTGATTGGTGTCTATGTGCTGCCGAAAAGAGAGAAAGAGGGAAAGGTAAGGTACCGGGTATTTAGTTTTGAGGAACCGGCGACGACAAACGTCAGCTTGATGTCGTGCATTGGATGATTGGCACGGAGACGACGAAAAAGCTAACTAGTAGAAAAACGTTGTGGTAATTGAACACGCGCATCATTGGCTGCATGCTGCTAGTGTTGGGGGCACGGTCCTAAGGTGCTGGGCACAAGGCATGCCTAAAACACCCTTTTTGGGCAAGGTGGCATGCCCCCAGGCATGCTCTATTCTTGGCTAATTTAGCTTATCTTAAAACTACCGTAATGAATATGAGGATATTCCTCTGCCATTCTTCTTCTAAATTTTATCATCACATTTGGACTGTCTGTCGTGATGCACTTGATCGATATCGTTCGATTCTTTAAAGAGCTTTGAGTCAAAATATCGATC
>Ga0115008_10002677_pt1 | contig 14728 bp, 8 predicted proteins | sample FraStrMetagenome_FD_87164 | JGI IMG/M metagenome (GOLD analysis project Ga0115008, IMG submission 87164) | Marine eukaryotic phytoplankton communities from Arctic Ocean - Fram Strait ARC3M Metagenome | ecosystem: Environmental > Aquatic > Marine > Oceanic | place: Fram Strait | collected 2012-06-18
ACAATTCACACCTCGCGCAACAACTTATGTTTTCGTAAACGTAGTCGTGGCCCCCCGCTACGTCGCACGACTGCGACTGGGTAGCGGGGGGCTACAAAGACGAGAAAGACAAGAACAAGAATTTTCACACGTTCTCGCTCGCACGACACTGGGCACGGGACTGGCGCGCACTAACACAAGAAGAAGAATCTCACCTGCCGAGGAAGTGTTCACGGTACACTTCCGTTTGTAACGACTCGCCGGGAAATGGTGGCGGAGCAGTCCGAGCCGGCGTCGCTGCTGGACAAACTCTATTCGTACGGCTCTGGTGCGCCGGGCGCCCTAGCGCCAAGAAAGCGGCCACCGCCCGGGGCGGCCAAGCACAACTCGCTTCTCCCACTGCCACCTGCCACGCGAGCGCGCGGCCCGCCGCTGCGGACTGGCCTTGGGCAGGGGGCAGTGGTGCTCGCTGGGCGGCCGCAGTCGCAGCAGCGGCAGCAGCACCACACTCCCGGAAACGAGCGCGATGGCGACAACCAGCTGGTCGCTCCGGGGTCTGCCTCTTCGTCGCCGATGGAGGAAGAGGCCGCGGCACCCTCCTCTGCCGCACTTCGGGAGGGCGGCGGGGCCGGCGCATCCTCTGGCACCGATTCGGGGGCGGTGCAGGAGCCGGACTGGTTCATCGAGCAGCTTCGGACGGAGGCGCACGCGCATGAGTTTGCGTACATGAAGCCCGCGGATCACGGCGACGGCGCCTTTGATCCGTACCGGCTGCGGGTCGTGCCCTTCTCGCAAGTCGACCCGGCGGACTACTACACCATCTCCGTCGCCGGCGTGATGCGCTGCAAGCGCGTCAAAGGGGTGGAGACCTCCGATTTCACGCCGCTCGCCCAGTGGGAGGCGGAGCGGGCCCAGTTCCGCGCGCTGATGCAGATCCCCTTCTTCAAGCGCTATCCCGCGTGGAAGGCTCACCGCGGCTGGCGGAGAGGCATCGTCCGCAAGAATCGGAGCGCCTGCCGCGGCGCGATCGAGGCGCGGCTGCTGCCGCTCGACCCCGTCTTTGGTCCTCCGCTCGGCCGGGTGCGGCGGCTGTGCGTCGAGGCGTCCTCCCTCCGGTTGCACCGGATCGAGAGGGGCGAGGCGTACGGGCTGGCGAGCTTCCTGGCGGCGCAGGCGGAGCACCGTGAGGGGGCGTGCGAGCGACTCGAGGGTTTCTTCGAGGCTGTGCGGCAGGCGGCCGCCGCCGCGTGCGCGAGTGCCCTCGTGCGTTTCGAGGAGTCGAGCGGGAGCGGCGAGGGAGACGCCGCTCCGTCGTCGCCATCCATGGCTGGGGCAAGGGCAAGCGAACCGGCTCCAGCGGCCGACGGCGGCGTCAAGCGCTCCTTCCTGCAGCAGGCGCAGCTGCGCGCCGTCTGCGAGCGCATCCGCGCCTTTCTCCGCCTCGTCGACAGCATGATTCTGGCCACAGCGCACGGGCTGATCATGTCCTCGCTCAGCGAGCTGCGCGCGCTCTTCGAAGACACACCAAAGGGACACCTCAGCGGAGCGGCCGCCGAGGCGTCGGGTGCGGGCGCCGCCGAGACGGTGGGGGGCGGGGAGGGGAAGCGGCCGAGCGGATTGGCGCCGCTCTTCGAGGTTGACATCTACTTTGACACGGACGGTATTGCCTTTGAGCCCTCGCGCGCAGAGCTTGCGCGCGCCATCGACACGACGATGATCGACTACGTTTCCATGCTCAAGACGCGCATCGGCTCGGTGCTCGCGGACGCCGCTTTCCACAAGTACACGGCGCCGGTGATCAACGGGCGAAGGGATAACCCGGAGCCGGTCGAGGGGCTCGACATCGTCGCGCTGGTGGAGGAGAACGAGGAGCACAATGCTGTGGTCAAGGCGGTGCGGGCCTCCTTCGAGGGCCACTTTGACGAGGTGCTCGCCTACTGCGAGCTGCTGCAGCCACACCGGGCCACCTACCTCGCGAATCGCGCCGTCGACACGCGCGTCGTTGCCGACACCCTCACCCTTGACGAGTGGCGCGAGCTGCTCGAGCGCTTCGAGGGGCAGCGGCGGGCCTTCGAGGCCATCGAGACGCACGCGACGGTCGGAATCTTTGCGGGCAACGCCTCGCGCCTCAAGGAGATCTTCCTCCCCTCCCCGCAGCGGTGCCTCGACGAGCTCCACGCGGCGCTGCCCGAACTCGCCGCGCGGCGCACCGCCGCCCTCCTCGAGGAGACGGGCCACGCCACGAGCGTGCTGTCCGGCCAACCCGAGGGCGTCACTGAGTTTGTTGCCTTCTCCGAGTTCCTCGCAAAGACGACGGGGATGCAGTCCGAGCTCGCGGAGCGCGGCAAGACCATCGAGGACATGTACCATCTGATGGCCGCCTTCGGCGTCCAGGCCCGCTCCGACGATGTCGCGTCCGTTAAGATGCTCGGCTCGCAGCTGACTGCCCTCTCAGCGCTGGTCGACGACGTGGCAGCGGGGCAGGAGGAGCGCACGGCCCACTTTGCAGAGTCGATCGAGGCTTCGATCGGCGCTCTCCGCACCCGCGCGACTGAGGTGCTCGCCTCGTCCAAGGACAGCCGGCTGACCGACGGCGACACCGAGCTCGCCGACGCCATCGACCTCGTCGCCGGCCTGGATGAGCAGTTGCACGAGGTCAAGGCGGAGTCGGTGAGGCTGGCGGAGTACCAGGAGGTGCTCAAGCGGCCCGTCACGCGGTACGACGAGGTGGAGGACCTGGAGGCGGCAATGCGGCTCAAGCGCAACCTGTGGCACGGCATCCACGATTGGGGCGCGCAGGTGGACGAGTGGAATGGTGCTCCGTTCGACGCCCTCGACCCAGAGCTGATGCAGAAGGAGGTGACCAAGTACGCCAAGACGGTCTCTCAGTGCGAGAAGGGCCTGGCGCCGAACACCGCGCTGCCAATCCTCAAGGAACGCGTCGAGACCTTCAAGGGAATGGTGCCGGTGGTGGTGTCGATGCGCAACGAGGCGCTCAAGGAGCACCACTGGAAGCAGATCGAGGAGGCCATCGGCAGCGCGATCGAGCGCGGCGAGGGCTTCACACTCGGATACCTGCTCGAGCTGCGGGTCAGCGAGTTCAAGGACGCGATCGAGGCGGTCTCCACAGCCGCCACTCAGGAAAAAATCCTCGAGGAGCTCCTCGCCAAGGTGGAGGGCATGTGGAAGAGCCTCGAGTTTGCAGTCAACTCGTACAAGGAGCAAAAGGATGTCTTCATCCTCGGCGGCGTCGACGACGTGCTCGCGGTGCTCGAGGAGACGCAAGTGCTCGTGCAGACTATCCTTGGCTCGCGCTTCATCGGGCCGCTGCAGAAGCGCGTCGACGACTGGGACAAGAAGCTCCGTTTGTTCTCGGAGACGCTGGACGAATGGTTGGCCGTGCAGCGCTCATGGATGTACCTGGAGTCGATATTCAAGGCGCAGGACATCCAACGGCAGCTCCCCAACGAGTACAAGCAGTTCGACCAGGTGAACAAGCACTGGCTGGCGCTGATGCGCAAGACGAACGCCGACGCTACCGCGCTGAAGTGCGCGACGGCGCCCAAGCTGCTCGAGAAGCTGCAAAGCTCCAACGCGACGCTCGACAAGATCCAAAAGAACCTCGAGGACTATCTCGAGATGAAGCGCGCGGCCTTCCCGCGCTTCTTCTTCCTCTCCAACGACGAGCTGCTTGAGATCCTGGCGCAGGCACGCGACCCTCAGGCCGTGCAGCCTCACCTGATCAAGTGCTTCGACAACATCAAGAAGCTCGACTTTGGCTCCTCGCCCACCTCGGTCGACATCTCGGGCATGTACTCGCAGGAGGGTGAGCGCGTCGGCCTCGGCAAAAACCTGAAGGCGCGCGGCACCGTCGAGCAGTGGCTTGGGTACGTCGAGGAGGCCATGGTGAAGTCGCTGCGCGCCGAAATGAAGCAGGGGCTTCTCGACTACCAGGGGCAGGAGCGGCTCGCGTGGGCAAAGTCGCACATCGCGCAGGTCGTGCTCACGGTGGCGATGATGTACTGGTGCAAGGAGGTGGAGGAGGTGCTCGACGCTGAGGGCGACACCGTGGGCGGCCTCGGCGTCTACCTCACCAAGGCGAAGCAGCAGCTTGAGGACCTCGCCCGTGCTGTCGGCGGCAAGCTGACCGGTCTCGAGCGCAAGGCGCTGGTCGCGCTAATCACCGGAGATGTGCACAATCGCGACATTGTCACAACGATGATCAAGGAGCGCGTCGACAGCCGCAGCTCGTTCACCTGGGCGATGCAGCTGCGCTTCTATTGGGAGCAGGACGTGGATGACACCGTCGTGCGACAAGTCAACACGCGCACGCTCTACGGCTACGAGTACCAGGGCGCACTCTCGCGGCTGGTGGTGACGCCACTGACCGACCGCTGCTGGATGACCCTCACCGGTGCATTGCACGTTGGGCTCGGCGGCGCGCCGGCTGGCCCGGCAGGCACGGGCAAGACGGAGTCGGTCAAGGATCTCGCAAAGGGCATCGGCCGGCAGTGCGTCGTCTTCAACTGCTCCGACCAGCTCGACTACAAGATGATGGGGAAGCTCTTCTCGGGTGTCGCGCAGACGGGCTGCTGGACCTGCCTTGACGAGTTCAACCGGATCGACATTGAGGTCCTCTCGGTGGTGGCGCAGCAGCTGCTCACCATCCGGCAGGCCCTCACGGCCAAGGCGGACCACTTCGTCTTCGAGGGACGCGAGATCCGGCTCAAGCCGACCGAAGGGGTGTTCATCACCATGAACCCAGGCTACGCTGGCCGCACCGAGCTGCCGGACAACCTCAAGGCGCTCTTCCGCCCCGTCTCGATGATGGTGCCCGACTACGCCCTGATCGCCGAGATTATGCTCTACGCCGAGGGCTTCCTCGACGCTCGCTCGCTCGCGCAAAAGATGGTAAAGATGTACAAGCTCTGCTCGGAGCAGCTCTCGCAACAGGACCACTACGACTACGGCATGCGGCAGGTCAAGTCGGTGCTCGTCATGTCTGGCAGTGTCAAGCGTGGCAATCCGGACCTCAGCGAGGACGTCTGCCTGATCCGCGCGATGCAGGAGGCCAACGTGCCGCGCTTCCTCGCGCAGGACCTGCCGCTCTTCGAGGGCATCATCGGAGACCTGTACCCCAGCCTCGTCATTCCGCCGGTCGACTACGGGCAGCTGCAGTCGGCCGCCCAGGACGCGTGCGTGCGCGCTGGGCTGCAGGTGGTCGACCGGTTCGTCACAAAAGTGATCGAGCTCTTCCAGACCTTCAACGTGCGCTTTGGCGTGATGACGGTCGGACCCACGGGCGGCGGAAAGACCTCGTGCATGAAGATGCTCCAGTCGGCCATGTCAGAGCTGCACTCGCAGGGGACCGACGACCCGCGCTTCCAGCCGGTAGAACCGCGCGCGAATGCTTCTTCAGCCACGACCAGACCGCCGCCGTTTACAAGCCGCGATGGAAATAGGTAAACACGTACGTCTTCAACCCCAAGTGCATCACCATGGGCGAGCTGTACGGCGAGTTCAACGCGCTTACGCAGGAGTGGACCGATGGCATCGCCTCAACGATGATTCGCACCGCTGTCGGCCTGACCACCGAGAACGACGAGTACCAATGGGTGGTCTTTGATGGCCCCGTCGATGCGCTCTGGATCGAGAACATGAATACCGTGCTCGACGACAACATGACGCTCTGCCTCGCCAACGGCGAGCGCATCAAGCTGAACGCAAAGATGCACATGCTCTTTGAGGTGCAGGACCTCGCTGTCGCCTCGCCCGCCACCGTCTCGCGCTGCGGCATGGTCTACCTGCCTCCGGAGAACCTGGGCTGGCGGCCTTGCGTCACCTCGTGGACCGAGCGCAACCTCTTCCCCGCGCATGGCCTCGAGTCGCAGCCGCTCACAGAGGAGCTCGTTGCCTTTCTCCTCAGCCTCTTTGACGCCACGATCGACAAAGGCCTCGCCTTCGTGCGATCTGCATCGCGCGAGCTCGTGCCGACGGTCGACTCGCAACTCGTCGACTCGCTCGGCGCCTTTTTCGACTCGCTGCTGCCGCAGGCGGGCCTCGATCTGAGCAAGCCGGCGGACGAGCTCAAGCCGGCTGTCGCAGCCATGTACACTTTCAGCTACATCTGGTCGATCGGCGGCTCCATCGACGAGGCCCACTGGCCTATGTTTGATGAGCTCGTCCGCGACCTGTTCGTTGAGCACACGCAGCTGCCCAATGCGGGCGACGTGCGCGACTACTACGTGGCGCTGCCGTCCGTCGACTTCAAGCCGTGGACTGAGGTTATGCACGAGTTCAAGTTCGATCCAAAGGCGGCCTTCTTCTCCATGCTCGTGCCGACGGTCGACACGGTGCAATGTCTCTGCTCCAGCCAAGATCACCCTCCGAACCTAACCTGACCCGCCATCCTCCCAGCGCCCGTGTCCCAACCGCCGCGGTTTAGTCGCCGCTTCGTTGCGCGTCCAAGCGCCCAAGTCCCTCCGTTAGGTGCGATACTCCTACCTGCTCGAGAAGTCGCTCTCTGTCTCCAAGCCGATGCTCTTCACCGGCCACTCGGGCGTTGGCAAGTCGGCGGTGATATCCAACCTCATCAGCCGGCTCGTCGACGGCGGGGCGTGGGCTTCGCTTCCCATCTCCTTCTCCGCGCAGACCTCCGCACGCCGCACGCAGGAGTCGATCGAGTCGAAGCTCGACAAGAGGAAGAAGACGCTTCTCGGGCCGCCGCCGGGCAAGCGGATGGTGATGTTTGTCGACGACGTGAACATGCCGACCCTCGAGACGTACGGCGCGGCGCCGCCCGTTGAGCTCCTCCGGCAGTTCCTTGACCAGGGTGGCTTCTACGACCGCCAAAAGCTGTTTTGGAAGGCCATCTCTGACGTTGTCGAGGTGGCGGCGTGCGGCCCGCCCGGAGGCGGCCGCAACCCCCTCACCCCGCGCTACGTGCGCCACCACACCGTGATGGTGATGCCCCAGCCGTCAGCGGAGGCGATGCGGCGCATCTTCTCCTCCATCGTCGGTGGCCACCTTGCACTCAACGGGCAGGCAGAGATTGTGAGCCTGACAAAGCCGATCATCGAGTCGACCGTCGACCTCTACCAGACGGTGCTGCGCGACCTCAAGCCCATCCCCGCGAAGGCGCACTACACCTTCAACCTGCGCGACGTGTCCAAGGTGGTGCAGGGCCTACTGATGGTGCAGGCGGCGCATATCCCGTCCGCCGACGTGCTCATCCGCCTGTGGTGCCACGAGGTGACGCGCGTGTTTGCGGACCGCTTCATCGACGACACTGACCGCAGCTACTTCAAGGGCCTGGTCGCCGAGTACTGCAAGCTGCAGTTCAAGCAGAGCTGGACCACAGAGGACATCTTCGACGGCGAGAATAAGCTGATCTTTGCTGACTACACCAAGCCGGGCACGCCCCGCGAGGAGCGGAAGTACGAGCTCGTGGCCGACGTGAGCAAGCTGGGCCCGCTCTTCGACTCGTACCTAGACGAGTACAACGCCGAGAACAAGGAGATGCGGCTCGTCTTTTTCTGGGACGCGATCGAGCACATATCGCGGCTCTGCCGGGTGCTGCGCCAGCCGCGCGGCAACGCGATGCTCGTCGGCGTGGGCGGCTCGGGCAAGCAGTCGCTCACGCGCTTCGCGGCGTACGTCTCGGAGATGAAGTGCTTCCAAGTGGAGCTGACCAAGGGTTACGGCATTGGCGAGTTCCGCGAGGACCTCAAGAAGCTCTTCTTCATGACTGGGTGCGACGGCGACCCTGTGGTCTTCCTCTTTGCCGACACACAAATCGTCGTCGAGTCCTTCGTTGAGGATATCAACAACATCCTCAACTCGGGCGAGGTACCCAACATCTTTGCCAACGACGAGTGGGAGAAGATCTTGCGCGACGTGCGGCCGCACTGCAAGGCGGCGGGCATCGCCGAGACGAAGGACAACATCAAGGCCCACTTTGTGCACCGCGTGCGCGAGAATCTCCACATCGTCCTGGCCATGTCGCCCGTCGGCAGCGCCTTCCGCGTGCGCTGCCGCATGTTCCCGTCGCTCATCAACTGCTGCACCACTGACTGGTACGACAAGTGGCCGGCCGAGGCGCTCCAATCCGTGTCGCACCAGTTTTTCTCGCCGCTCGAGCTGGGCGAGCATCGTGACACGATCCTGCCCGGCCTGTGCGACATGGCCTCGGCCATCCACTCGTCGGTCGGAGCGATGGCGGAGCGCTTCTACGCCGAGCAGAAGCGCCGTTTCTACGTGACACCCAAGTCGTTCCTCGAGCTCATCGCGCTCTATCTCGGCGCGCTAGACGAGAAGCGCGCTGAGATGGACGTCGGCATCTCGCGGCTCTCGATTGGCACCAAGAAGCTCAACGAGACGAATGAGATGGTGCAGAACATGCAGGAGGAGCTCGCGGCGCTGCAACCCGAGCTCGAGAAGAAGTCGGCAGAGACAAACGTCCTGATCGAGCAGGTGACCAAGGACAGCCAGGCGGCGGCGGAGAAGAAGGCAAAGGTCGCCGTGGAGGAGGCGGCCGTCAAGAAGACGGCGGAGGAGGTGCAGGCGCAGGCCGACGAGGCGCAGGCGGATCTGGACGCGGCGATGCCGGCCCTCGCCGCGGCGGTAGACGCGCTCAAGTCGCTCAACAAGAACGACATCACCGAGATCAAGGGGTTCAAGTCGCCGCCACCGCTGGTAATGAAGGTAATGGAGGCGGTCTGCATCCTGCTCGGCGCCAAGCCTGACTGGGACTCGGCCAAGAAGGTGCTGGGAGACACGCAGTTCCTGCAGAAGTTGATGGACTACGACAAGGACAACATCGCCCCGGCGGCCATCAAGAAGATACTCGCCTACTACGATGACCCTGAGTTCCAGCCGGAGGTGGTCGCCAAGGTGTCCAAGGCAGCCACCTCACTCTGCATGTGGGTCCGCGCGATGAAGGTCTACGACGAGGTGGCCAAGGTCGTGGAGCCGAAGCGGCAAGCGCTCGCCTCGTCGACGGCGATGCTCGAGGCCGAGAAGGCCAAGCTGAAGAAGGTGCAGGACGAGCTGTCGGCCGTCATCGCCAACGTGGAGCAGCTGCAAAAGACGTGCGACGAAGCCGTCGCCGAGAAGCAGCGACTGGAGGAGGCGGCGGACACCACCTCCAAGCGGCTGGTGCGCGCAGGGAAGCTGACCGGCGGCCTGGCGGACGAAGGCGTCCGCTGGACCGCTACCGTCGGCGAGCTCAACATTGAGCGGGTCAACTTAATCGGCAACGTCTTCCTCTCCGCCGCCTTCATCGCCTACCTCGGCTTCTTCACCGCGCCTTACCGCAAGCTTCTTGTCGACGACTGGATTGAGCAGTGCAGGGAGATGCAGATCCCAACCTCTGACAGCTACAGCCTGGTCCGCTCGATGGGCGAGCCCGTCAAGATCCGCGAGTGGAACATCTGGGGGCTGCCTGTCGACGAGTACTCCACCGAGAACGGCATCCTCGCCACCAAGGGGAAGCGCTGGCCGCTCGCCATCGACCCGCAGGGGCAGGCCAACAAGTGGATCCGCGCGATGGAGCAGCGCAACTCGTCGCGCAGCGTCAAGGGCAACGACGCCACCATTCTGCGCACGCTTGAGAACGCGATCCGGATGGGGACGCCCGTCGTGCTCGAGGACGTCGGCGAGGAGCTCGACCCGTCGCTGGAGCCCGTGCTGCAGAAGCAGATCTTCAAGCAGGGCGGCCGCAGTCTGATCCGGGTGGGCGACTCGGACGTGGACTACAACGAAGCCTTCCGCTTCTACATGACTACCAAGCTGCCGAATCCGCACTACCTCCCCGAAGTGTGCATCAAGGTGACGCTCATCAACTTCACGGTGACCCTCGAGGGGCTGGAGGACCAGCTGCTTGGGTGTGCGAGCACCTTTGCTCACTGCACCGGCCTCCCCTAGCCCTTTAGACACATTGGGCCTCAGCCCTCCCGCAAAACGTCCCCGCCCCACGACTGCGCGCCGGCCTGCCCCTCGTAGGCTTGTCGTGCGGGAGGAGCGCCCCGATCTCGAGCGCACAAAGAACGACCTGGTTGTCTCGCTCGCCGCCGACAAGAAGCAGCTCCAGGAGCTGGAGGACAAGATCCTACGGCTGCTATCGGCGTCGGAGGGCAACATTCTGGACGACGAGGTGCTGATCGACACGCTCTCCGACTCCAAGGTGACGTCGGGCGTGATCCAGGGCCGCGTCAAGGAGGCGGAGGAGACGGAGGCGCAGATCAACGAGACTCGGCTCGGGTACAAGCCGGCGGCGACCCGCGGCTCGATCCTCTACTTCACGATCGCCGACCTAGGCAACATCGGTGAGATGTACCAGTTCTCGCTGGACTACTTCAACGAGCTCTTCCTCGTCTGCATCCAAAAGTCGGACAAGTCGCCCGAGCTCGACGCGCGCCTGTCCAACATCATGGAGTACGCCTCTCTCACGATCTACAACAATGTCTCGCGCGGCCTCTTCGGCGAACACAAGATCACCTTCTCCTTCATGATGGCGACCGCCATCATGCGCCAGCGCGGCGACATCAGTGACGTCGAATGGGCCCTCTTCCTCATGGGCGCGGGCATTGTCGACGAGGCTACCCTGCCCGCGCGGCCGGCGCACGCCGAGCCGGACCAGTGGACCCTCATCTGCACCATCTCCCAGCGCGTCGAAGCGCTGCACGAGTTTGCACGCTCGTACGGCGCGTCGCCCGCGGAGTGGCAGGCTCTGACCGACGCCGAGCAGCCGTGGGGGGCGCTGCTGCCGGCAACCTTTGCGGGCCTCTCGAGCTGGCATCGGCTGCTAGTCATGAAGTGCTTCCGGCCAGAGAAGCTCATCGAGTGTGTGGGCGAGTTCATCGCTGTGGAGATGGGAAGGGCCTATATCGAGCAGCTGCCGCTCGACCTGCATGTCGTTTTCCCCGATGCACAGCCGCACACGCCCCTCGTCTTTGTCCTCTCTGCAGGGGCGGACCCGATGTCGACCATCATCCGGTGCGACCCGCAGCCCAACCCCCCCTCGCCTCGCACGCTCGCACCCAGCCCCGGCCCCTCGCAGTCTCGCCAGCTTCGGCCTCTCCCGTCCCACAGTGTCCCTCTCCCAACCCTCAAGGTACGCCACGGACGTCGACTACCTCAAGCGGATGCACGCTATCTCCCTCGGCCAGGGTCAGGGGCCTATTGCGGCGCAGCTCATCAAGGACGCGTGTGCGTCTGGCGACTGGATCGTGCTGCAAAACTGCCACCTCGCAAAGTCGTGGATGCCGAAGCTCGAGAAGATTGTCGAGTCCTTCTCGGGCAACGCCTCGATCCACCCAAGCTTCCGCCTCTGGCTCACATCGATGCCGGCAAAGTACTTTCCGGTGCCGGTGCTGCAGGCGTCGGTCAAGATGACCTTCGAGCCGCCAAAGGGGCTGCGCGCCAACCTCAAGGGCACGTGGGCCACCGTGACCGACAAGCAGTGGGACGGCTGCAGCAAGCCGCTCGAGTGGCGCAAGCTGCTCTTCGGGGTCGCCTTCTTCCACGCCGTTGTGCAGGAGCGGCGCAAGTTCGGGCCGCTTGGCTGGAACATCCGTTACGAGTTCAACGGTACCGACCTCGAGATGTCGATGGAGACGTTGCGAATGTTCCTCGACGAGCAGGAGGTGATTCCATGGGCCGCGCTACTCTACGTGACTGGCCAGATCAACTACGGCGGCCGCGTCACCGACGACTGGGACCGGCGCAACCTGATGGTGGCCCTCCGCCGCTTCTACCGGCCCGAGGTGCTCGAGGACGGCTTCCCCTTCGCGCCGGCGGGCACGACCGCCGCCTCGACGTACTACTCGATCGCCGAGGGCGGCCTACAGGCCGTGCGCGACTGGGTGGACGGCCTACCCTACGACGACCCGGTGACGGTCTTTGGGCTGCACCCGAACGCCAAGATCACCTTCGAGCGGCAAGAGACGGACAAGCTGCTCGCAACGGTGACGGCGATCCAGCCGCGCCTCGGCGGAGGCGGTGACGGCCTGTCGGAGGAGGAAACCGTCGTCGCCCTCGCCGAGAAGCTCAAGGCCGAGGTGCCCGAGCTGCTACTCGAGGAGAATGCGGGCGCCGGTACCTTTGCGCTCAACGAAAAGGGCGAGCTCAACTCGCTGCAGATCGTGCTGCTGGCCGAGATGGGCCGCTTCAACAAGCTGCTCCGGCGCGTCTCGGGCTCGCTCGCCGACCTCGGCAAGGCCATCAAGGGCCTCATCACCATGTCGGCCGACCTCGACGCGATGTACGGCGCGATGCTCAAGAATCAGGTGCCGCTGCTGTGGGCAAAGGTGTCCTACCCGTCGCTCAAGCCGCTCTCGTCGTGGTTCAAGGACCTGCAGGAGCGCGTCCGCTTCATGCGCGGCTGGCTCGCCGCCGGTGTCTCCGGCATGGCGTGCTACTCGCTCCCCGCCTTCTTCTTCCCGCAGGGCTTCATGACTGGCATCCTGCAGATGCACGCACGCCGCTATTCCATCCCGATCGACTCGCTCTCCTTCTCGTACGAGATCCGAACAGAGGAGACGGCTGCCGCGTGCGCTGCCCCGCCTGAGGACGGCGTCTACATCGACGGCTTCTTCCTCGACGGCGCGCGGTGGGACCGCGAGAAGCGGCAGCTCGCCGACTCGAGGCCGACCGTCATGTACGACACGCTGCCCGTCATCCACTTTGTGCCGACGCCGCACTTTGAGCGCAGCGAGAAGGACTACGAGTGCCCGCTGTACAAGACGGCCGTCCGGGCTGGAGTGCTCTCCACCACCGGGCAGTCGACCAACTTTGTGGTCGCCGTCGACATGCCCACCGACCGAGACCCAGACTACTGGGTGGCGATGGGGACCGCAATGCTGTGCGCGCTCGCGAGCTGAGAGCGGCGTGTGATAATGTGAGTGTGCTCGCGCTATGTATGTGGGGAGGGGACAAAAATACACATCTTGCCCGTCGCGAGTTTAGGAAGGATAAATAGAGCAGTCATCTCCAGGAGAGATGGGCGACGCACGAACCCCGCCCCGCTCACAGGGCGTGCATCACACCAGGCGTGGACTGTGTGACTCCTCGGGTTTCTGGGACAGAGGTGCGCTAGTCGCTACAGTCGGACGGCTCCGGCACGTCTGATAGGCAGTTCGGGCTTAGGAAGGAGTTTTGGGCCGGGCCGGCTGGAATACTTTTTGCAGCCGGGAGGCCGACTCGTTGGCGATACTAATGAGCTTGGCCGTCGCTGTCCTGGGCCTTTTGTTGGGTCCGCCGGCCCGGCAGGCGGAGAGATCTCCGCCCGTAGCCATGAACAATCCACTGGCACGATTCAACCCGTTCAACCCGTCGCCGAATGAGCCAGAGTCGGCTCTCACGAACGGCATCGACGAGCTTCTCAAGGACGCCCCGCTGCCTGTCAAGGTGCTCGGTGGTCTCGTCAAGCCGCTGATCGCCGGGCTCGGGGCCGCACTGCAAGAGAGCCAGGCCCAGGGCGAGTCGCTGCTGCAGGAGGCGCAGGGGGCCCTGCGCGTGGACTCACGGGTGGCATCGCTGCTCGGCGGCGACGTCGTGGTCGGCGCTACCTTCTCGCAGTCTTCGAGCAACGTGAACGGCGCTGTTAGTCTGGCGCTGCAGTGCCAGCTCTCAGGGGAAAAGGGGGAAGGGGTGGTCTCCATCCGCGGCCAGGGTGGCAACGGAGATGTGTATGTCACATCTCTGGTGGTGCAGGCGAATGGGCAACAGTTCGAGGTCCCGACGCTGCGCGGCGGCGGTGGCGGAGATGTTAGTGGAGGAGCAGGTGGCAGCGGTGTCATCGACATCGAGGTTGTTCAGTGAAGTCCGACCCGGTCTCTCGGCCGTCTCTCGCTCGCGCACGCCTTGCCCTTGGAAACCCTGGTTGTGCGGGGTTTTGAGCCTCGCCCCTCTGTGTATAAGAGATCTGAATAATAGAGATAGAGGGAGAGCCAAAAATGTAAACGTCGAGCGGCATGCGTCCGAGATCGGCTCTGCGTAAAGTCTAAAGACAGAGAGACTGACGCGCCGTTGGAGACCCCTGCAAGACCTCAAGACCACGCTCTACCCGAGGAAGCCGCCATCGCCGCCGCCACCCATCTGCGCCTGCGCCTTAGCCCTCGACGCCCACGTCTGCGAGACGATCGCCATCGCGTCGAGATACCTGCGCACCCATCGGGCGGGCGCGTCGGCTGGGCTGGGCTGCGTCGACGCCGACGGGACTGACGCGCCTGTCCATGCACTTTGCGGTGCAAATCTTCTCGGAGTCGTCCAGCTTGGGCCCAGGCCGGGTGACGCACTTGGTGAAGCACTTGCTCGTGATCACCTGCCACGCCGCGTGGGTCAGCCCACCGCCACGTCCGGCCGAGCGCCCAGCGCCCAATCGGCGGCGCACACCTGCATTACCTCCTGGATGTACTGCGCCGCCATCTGTCCCTGGACCTGCATCTTGGCGCTGTTGATGTCACCGTCGTCCATGCTGGATCAAGAGAGCGGGCAGGGGAGTGGGCAGGGGCGACGAGAGTACGATCGCGTCTGGAGTGGAAGGAAGAAAAACTAAGCGCACAAGTGCCAAGTGCTCCAAGTGCACACGGTTTACGATACGGCCCTTTCCCTGCGAATGCGCACTCCCCCTAGCTAGGGGTCAGGGCTCTCTAGCCCGTAGCCCGATGCCGATCATCCGGCTCGCTGGGTGCGCTTCTTAGCTCCCCGGCCCTGGATGTGAGGTTAATGACTGCACTCCAAGTGCTCC